>Ga0247803_1001657_pt1 | contig 11558 bp, 16 predicted proteins | sample UWRJL014104B1_FD_180928 | JGI IMG/M metagenome (GOLD analysis project Ga0247803, IMG submission 180928) | Plant litter microbial communities from Arlington Agricultural Research Station in Wisconsin, United States - UWRJ-L014-104B-1 | ecosystem: Environmental > Terrestrial > Plant litter >...
ATAAGCGATTTGGAGGCTGAGTGAGACTCGATCAAGACGTCTTTCGTCTCTTGATCAAGCTGTTTTTCTAGCGCCATTTCCAGATAATTCACGACGGCGTTCAACGGGGTTCTTACTATAGACTATTAGCCACAGCATGACTAAAACAAGAGAGGGTACATTTGTACCTTCATGGGATAGGTTGAGTAGAAGCAGGCGCTTCATACGGGACTCGTGCAGAGTGGTCTCCTTTTCGCGCCACACGCGAATAAAATTACCGTAGACCAATCTAGTCATCGCCGCGGCCTCGACTAAATGTTCATATTAGCGCGTGTAGAGAGTTTCCAGTAGTGATCGAACGTACATTGCTCGTCGCCCCATGGTTTAGAAGACTGTTTGACAGTCTCAGTCCACTTCTTGAAGCTATTCCTTGGCTCCAAGGCTCCGATCTTGGCCATGCTCGGGTTCCCAGCCCAATGGACTTCTACGATCTGGTTCTTTCTGAAGAATACGATGAAGTCGCCTGCGTCTTGGGAGAGTGGGATGACGAGTAAGCCGGCGATGTGATCGAACCCAGGCTTATAGTGGAGATCTGTGAGGTCTTGAGAGACGGATTTTGTAGCGTAAGACGAGGAAAAATTGCGGAAGTAGACATATCTCAAAAGTGTCACCGCTTCAGGATACGATGACAATTGTCCGATGGTGCGAGCCTCGCCTTTGACGACAAGGAAACCAAAGTCGGCCTGGAATAAGCGCAAAAGATCGTCGGATGATGCGGAGATGCAGATTTGTGGAGATGCATCAATTTGCATCGATATCAGAGAGTTCCTCGCTCTTAATTTGTCCGCATTCAAGAGCTTGTCCAGGCAATTCGAAGCGCACAGTCCAACCCAGTAGCACAGCTCGCGGATAGGAAAGGGTACTCTCAGTCCTTTCGGTCCATAGGAGTGGCAGCAAATGAGGCCCCAAAGGTTTTCTTTGTAGTTCAATGAGATGCTCATGGTCGATTTGACACCCATGTTCCCTAGATACTTGAGGTGAACGGGGGACATGGCGCGGAGGTACGAGTGTGTGAGATCCAATGGTGTGTCGAGGTCTTTGACATTTCTGCATATCAACCTGCTCGGCTCGAACTCTCTATCGAAGAGAACGCGCACTCTGTTGAGTTTGTAGAGATCGCGTGCCTGTTTTGGTATGTCACTTGCGGGGAAGTGAAGGCCTCTGTAGACGTCCGTGCAAGCTTTCGGGTCGACGAGCTCTGCCACGACTTCGCCATTGTATTCTTCGTCGAATTGGTAGATCATACACCGATGGAAATCAGTCAGCTCCTGGACAACACCCACAATAGCGTCCAATAGTTCCGGAATAGTGGTCGATCCAGATAACTGCTGCTGGATCTGAGACATGATGTTGACTACCTCCATCGTCCTTCCTTCGCCCTGAAATAAGTTGATCCTTTCTTCGGCAATGTTGAGAGGTTCGCTCATGCTGATGAAGCTGGCAGCGGCATCCATCGGATCAGAGGCGAGTGAGTTAAATGGCGTAGAAACCAAGTCGTCTCCTAAATCTGGACTGGTCTCCATATTCGCTTCCAGCTCGAACTCGCATATCAGAAGGTTGTGGTCCCCTCCAAGAAAATGCATGGCGCACCACGCAGGGATGATCCATCCACTTGGGTCCATGAAGCTGATGTTGAAGACCTTCGGCTCAGCCGATTCCAATGTCTTCTTGAACAGGGCAATGACAGAACGCGCATGGCTCTGAAAGATTCCCCGCTGATGTGCTGGAAAGACGCGGAGAAAATTGTCTAGCTGGAGTATGAAGCGAGGACTGTATTTGCAGATAGCATGTGAGTTTTCGCTAATGACACGACATTCGTATCGAGCATGGCTAGGTCCTTCTATCACTTCGAGACCGACGAGCATGCCATGAGACTGAATCGACCCCGGCATCCGTATGGGCTCGTCTTCGCAGCGGGTGATATTTTCACGTTTTCCGGAAACAGTGCTATTGCACTCATTGTCGGTGTAGGCATACTCACACCGGCCAGTGTAGACAAGTTGCGGGGTTCCTTGGAGCGGCGTTTCGAGAATCTCCTCGACGGCGACGGAGGGAGGCCATCCGCGCAGCTCGCCCTCTTCGAGACGGGCCGAATCAACACCAGGTGATGTCTCACCGCGGGGCTTGAAGGCGTCGTTTGGCTTCTCGAATATTGGAGACTGGACGAGTACAGTTCTTTGCTGGTCAACCTCTAAACAGCGACATGAAAATGTAAGCGAAAGACGCTCGGACAAGCCTGCCAAGAGTGGCACAGTGGCACGAAATACCTACCTGCCTTTTGGTGGTCACCTGAGAGATTCGGACTGTTCTCGAAGATGGTACACCGAATGGGGAAGACACGCTCCATGTGCGGTGATTTAACTGACTGAGAAACAGAGAGCTTTGGCGGCCATGGTTGAGGGTACAACTAACTCGGTAGGGTCGGAGCGGGGCGCGGAGCTGACCCCAGGGTCCAGGGAGAGTGAAACGCCGTGTGGGCCTAGTCCACTTCCTCCAGCTCTAAGGGCATTAGTCTACTCTAAAGCGTCCTTGGCCAATGAGAATAACCACGCAGGACTGCTCTGGCCAATGGAAGTAATGGAGCTAAAGCAGGCACAGAATCGGCAGTCATAATAATTCCTGCCATTAATATTGAATTCGAATCAGCTGCCGCTAAGTCAGTCTACAGTTCGAAGACGACTAAGCTTTTCCTAGAGTCTAGCGGGTTTTTGTTGCCGAACGAGACCGAGTTGGTTGTGATTTACTGTAGCTCGCGTAACGGGATTTATACCCTCAACCCAGAAAATTTTCTGGGTAGACGGCTGGCGTGGATGTGGCGGACCTGATTGGTGCCGCGGGGCGCACGCGGATCAAGGAGATGACTGTGGGACATCCATTGGCTGCGACAGCAGCTATCGGTCGCCAAAAGCACCGCGATCTAGGAGTTCGCGGTGAAGGGCTTACAGGAGTACAATCGCGTCGTCGCATTCGTCTGCGTCGTGGTGCGTTCTGAAGACGGTTTTCGACGTTTTCGACGTTGAAGTTGAGTTGCGACAAGCCTTGGCATTATTGATCATCTTCAAGGCGGGATAAAAGAAACGCACGGCCGCGAGAATATTATAGACCGCTATCGTTCCGGCCTTGTCGAACATTGACCGACTCCGTGTTCCAAGGCAAATGGGACGGATAAATAAGAAGGAAAATCTGATAGGAAAATAGCTCATCATTCGAATTGCTCGCTGTTAGAGTGTACCGACGAACTTTGACAAGATAGATACTTATCAGAGTAGTCTATACTGCCGGACACTAGAAAGACTGACAATCTCTCCAAGCCATCGGCCACGACTTCCGTACTTCCGTGTCCAGCCCTCCACATACGTTCATCATTCGTGGGCCTTTCTTGAAGCTTCATGGAACCGGGGCTCCCAACACCAGGATATGCGCTTGTCATTGTTGATTTGATCTTGAAAATAAAGACACTGACTATGCAGCAGACATGTTATCCTTTCCAAGCCCTGCGTACGGAGGTATAAATTCCTGCGAGGCATTGACTGCGATCGGAGTTCGGAGGCGGAGGCAGACATGACGCCGTCCCCGGATTGTTTCTAGTGTCGGAGCACAGACAACGGTCCATCACGATGTCTTCGGTAGCTTTATGGTTCTCCAGGTTGTTCCATATAAGAACTTGTGTTTCTTCTTACTAGTATGTGGCTGTCAATGCATCCCGACAAAGCACGTATCGTGCACTGGAGCAATGTCAGAGACCCATTGACAATGAACAAAAACCAAGACTCAAGCCAAAGCGACGTCTATTCGCCTCTTTAGCTTCTCAAAGAACGCCGTGTTATACCACTAAGCTTTCAATTTCCGATTTATGCCCGTAGATATACATGTGAATTTCTATTCCTCTTCCGCACAAATCTTTAAAGCACAGCGCAGATGCGTATGGATCAACCTAGTCAATATTTAAACGATACTACGTTTCGATGCATCGAACGGGAATGCACCCTCGACCATGGTCTCTCTCAAGTGGATCTGGAAGTGGGAAAACAACTCCATGTTCTCGTAGTCTGCGTATCTTTGGTGGCGCCTGAAGTCCCATCTGTCGAAGCCGAAGAGCTTTTTGTGGAAGTCCTAAAGACAACCACCAACGTGTTGGTGGTCGAGAGTTGTCCATCCATGGCGCTTAATTGCAAGCTGGCCATTCTACAAGGTATATGACTTGGTCGGTTCCGTGTCGAGCAAGGAGAGAGGCGCACAACCATGACTCCTTGCTCGCTTGATTTTGGTTCTCCGACCAGCCATGAAATGTTTTGATGGTCCCATTTGGTCCGTTGTGGATGGCGTTGCGCGGGATGAAGAAGGCGCCTTCGATGGTGATGAACAGCAAGAGTCTACTTGGAACTGGTATGTGCATGTTTTGGGAACGAGATCCAGCGGGCCGCATGCACTGTGTCTATCATTTTCGGGTTCCATGAAAGACGGAGTCTGGAAACGGGTTCTCGTGTAAAACCTCTGGAGCAGAGTGCACGATACATGCACGCTTCCTACCCGATTCCTGTATGGAAAGCCCCAAGAGTTCAGACATGACTTGTTGACGAACGAAGTTTTGGTGAAAGCCATCAGGCCCCCGGAGCCGAAGGTCCATCGAATCCAGCAATGGACAGGCCATCATTTTTGGATCGCTCGAAGTTGTTTCGAAAGCGCCGCCAGAGGCAGTTCCACATGGCCCACAGCCAGCAGGCACTTTAGTATCACTGAGCGTGTAGACTGAGGTGTGTGAGAAGAAAATAATACAAAAAGGCGAGACGTTGCCTTATATATCCGTGACGGATGAGATGCTGACTGCGCATCGATGGCGAAGCGGTATGGGCCATGTGATGAAATGGAAAGTCAACACGGTATAGGCGATTTGAAGTAGTACGAGATGATCGATTTGAACTGTGCAGTGAGCACCAAGACTGAGAGAGCAAAGGACCATACAACAAACACCACGTTCCTAACTATACACGTCTCACGCGCCTAGTCTTGATACGTAATCGTCTTCAACCGCAAGAACTCTTCAAATCCCCAGTTCCCGTTAAACCGTCCCCATCCGCTCATTTTCGCGCCTCCGTGAGGCAGGTTCGACTCGTCGTGAACAGTCATCGCGTTGATATGGACGGCACTGCCGCTAGTTAGCGTTGTATTCTCCGGCCTTCTTCCAATGCTAGACTTACCCGCTCTCGATCTGCTTCGCAACCCTGATGCCCCTTGCAAGATTCTCAGTGAATATTGCCCCCGACAGTCCATAATCAGTGTCATTGGCAATTGCAATTGCCTCTTCCTCGCTCTCGATCTCAATCACCGACACCGTCGGGCCAAATGATTCGGTGTGATACAAATCCATATCCTTATTCACGCCGTCCACAATGACCGGCCGCATCCTCGTCTTCGATGCTTCCTTCGTCTGCGGGTGCGACTCCTCCTGCTCATGGTCACCATGTACGACCTTGGCGCCGGCACCGACGGCTTGGGAGATGAGGCGCTTGTTCTTGTCCACGTTGGCGGACTGCACGAGAACGGGCGCGGGCTTGTCGCCGCCGAAGATACCTTCTGCGGCGCTCTTGAAGGCTTCGATGAATTCGGCCTTGACGGCTTTGTGTACGAGGATGCGCTCGGTAGCCATGCAGATCTGACCAGAGTGGAGGAAAGATCCGAGCGCGCATTGAGTCGCCGCCTTCTTGAGATCGGCATCATCAAGAACGATAGCGCTCGCCTTGCCGCCAAGTTCCATCAACACAGGCTTGAGGTTTTTACCAGCCGTCTGCGCAATGATGCGGCCGACAGCGGTGGAGCCCGTGAAGTTTATTTTTTTAATCGCAGGGTGCTCAATCAGAGCCGTTGTAATTTGTGCCGCGTCTTCAGGTCGATGGAATAGGACGTTCAGTGCGCCTGCTGGGAGTCCGGCTTCTGTAAGGACGGAACCGATGGCCCAGAAGCAACGAGGGGAGAGCTCGGAGCCCTTGAGGATGCACGTGTTGCCGGCAGCGAGAGCGTAGAGGATGGAGCGGACACCGAGGATATACGGAGCGTTCCTGCACACATGGTCAGCTTCTCGCGCATGTGGTATTCGGTGACGCTTCTCACCAAGGCGCGATGCCCAACACAACGCCATACGGTTCCTTGATCACCAAAGCACTCGTCCCCTCCTGCGAACAAGTCGGAATAATGCCAGTAATCGTGCTGCACCTCCCTGCGACATCCTTGAACATCTCCGCTGTGAGGGGCACATTGAAGCCGGAGCTGAATGCTGGCGCCGACCCCGTCTCCTCCTCCATGTATCTGCCCGCTTCATCTGCTCGCGAAGCGAAGATGTCGGCGGCCTTGAGGAAGATGTCACGGCGCGTGGAAGGCTTCGTCTTTGCCCATGCGGGGAAGGCTGCTTGGGCGGCCGAGATGGCTGACTTTACGTCGTCGAGGGAGGCGGACGAGGCGCTCCATATCTGCTTGTGTGAGGAGGGCGAGATGACGGAGAAGGTGGTTTTGGTGGTGATCTCTTCGCCATTGATGAGAAGTGGGACCGTGTAGGAAGACTCATTCGCCATTTTGTAAAGCTAGTCTTCAGCCCGATCGATTAAACTGAATCTATAGTGCTGCCGTGATCGTGGGGGTTTAGGGTGTCTTTTGATGCAGATTGAGAGCTCCCTCGTATAGCCTCACGACCCAGGAGGGCAGGACAAGCATGGAAATAGCCACCCCGCGCGGCAATTACGCAGCATCCGAAAACGGCTTGTGGTCGCAACAGAAAGACGGCAGTTGGAGAATTCGGTCGGAAGTGGAGTCGGGGGCGTCTTCCATTTCCACGATCGGTGGCGGCGGGGGAAAGCTTGAGCTTGGATCTTCGGCTGGTCCGACCGGCTTTTCCACCTCATCTGCTCGTCTTCGCCAACGTCACCATCATGGCTAGGCGGTGGTGACCGGAACCCCCCAAGGTCGTGTACAGGTCGTGTACAGAACCATAGTCCACGAAGCTTATCCTATAAGAATCGGGACGCAGTTTGCAGCCCGGAGTTACGACTGAGATGGTTCTCATATCGTTTGTCTTGAAAGAGGGTGGGAGTGTGTCAAAGTCGTATGAGAGCGTGAGGATGTATAGAGATAATTGCCTGATGGTTTGAAAGAGATAGATCAAGCGTCCGACATCAGGCACATTTTCATTTCCTAGGTGCAGTAAGAAAGGTGCGCGTCAACAAGACCTCTTCGACGTACTTGGACCCCGATAGCCGAATTCATTGCTTCAGTCCTGCAACCAATCCTCCACGCATGGCAGTAAAAGTCGTCAAAGTCTGCATTCACCCAACACAGCTCCGCCTCGCAGCGCCGTGGCAGGTCGATAATGCCCATGTTCTCGAGTAGCAGCGGGTGGACAGATGCTGTATCACGGCTGCATGTCTCGCTTCCTCTGTTATGCCCTTCGGTCGGTTGTGCCCGCATAGGTATCCTGTGACGTCCCATCGCCGTGAGCTTGTCGCCCGTATACTAACACTCCCTGGTATAGTGCCTTCATCTTTCCCATGGCCGCTTTTTGTGTCCCTTGTACATCGTATTCGAACGCGTGGTGCCCAGGTACTGTCCGCAAGGTTATATGCGTCGTGATGTAAGCTTCCTCGTCCGCCTATTGACCGGGTCGCGCAGGCGAGCGAGGCTTAACTTGGTCGATCTAATGTCTAAAGGTCGGCTTGGTGGTGAGGTGAGTCCCAGCGGCGGGCATGTAGCTCTTCGTCGCTGGACTGATCTGCAAGATTTTCAGCGATTTATGAACACATGAGGTATTGCCTCCATCTGAACGCTGTAAAATAGCTCATCTGCTTCTTCAGCTCGCCGCGAGATCAATTTCCTTTCTTCAGTGCTCGCGTCTCGTTCGCCTCCCACCGCGTCTTCGGGTCCGACGCGCATTCTTGCACCCACGCATCCCGATGGCGAACGACGTGCTAGAGATTCCAACAAGTGCGGAGATAAATAGCTATAGAATTCTGTGGGGAGGGCGGTCTCCGAAAAGCTGTAGGGGCGAATCTCGCAGGCGACTGCAGCACGCTCGCTGACAGCGCCGGCTATGAACTCCCACGTGGGCGACACGGCGAAGGTGGACGCGAGATGACTTTCGATATGCCACGAAGCTGCTATGAGCCAGCTGGACATGTCGCGGTGGCCGTCAGCCGCGCGACTTAACACCGTACGGCTTCAGTCCTGGCGTCGCCTTCATGGCCACTCACCCTGCTACTGTATGCAGTCCTCTGGCGAAGATCATGTATAGGAGCTGGCGATACATGTCAGCAAACTACATTCTTGAATTCTCACACGGCGCACTCAATCTCGCACTGTCCGTGTTTCGGCACTCCCAGGCGCGCGCAACTGTGCTCACCTCGCCCGCAGGACCTCGCATGTTCTGGAGCGTTCCTGGCGATATCGATCGAAGATATTTTCCAGCAGCGCACACCAAGCACAAGAATTGTGGCTAGACTCTCTGATTGTACGCATCGGTGGAAGGACGGCGAGAAGGTAAATGTATCGGTCGCTATGTTCGACATGGCCGGCACTCACCCCCAATATCGTCCGCTTCATTACGCTCAAAGCTGCTGCGAGGCGTCACGACGGGCAGAGACAAAGACATAGAGAAGGCTCCAGCTATTACAAATGCCTAACAATCATTGCTAGGCATACTGGTGATAAAATTGCTATGAACTTCGTCCGCAAGATCTCAGTTACATACCAGGAACCACATGTCGTCGTCAATATTGCGATGGACGTGTCACCATAAACAACGTGCCACACAGAGAAGAAGACAAGTTCAAGACTGAGATACAAAAGAAGATGCACAAACAAGTACGCACGAGTGAGGAGATGCATGGACGAGAAGACCAGCAGACATCCACGAGAGCAAGCAAGGCACATCACACGAGTGAGAAGACACACAAACGTAAAAACATATTAACCATGCATTACTAGTCTACACAGTGGCCATCAAACACAGGAAGGGGCCCCATCCATCGCCCACATCGATGATCTGCTCTCAGTTGAAGAATCCAGAATCTCTCTTCGGTGGCCACCGTCTACGCTCTGGAGAGCGAAGGCGTCAAGAGGGAGACCCAACCCACCTTATATACAGCAGCCTCAGCGCACGGGCGCCCTCGCTTAGCTTAGCGCAGGCCAAGAGGTGGACGTTAGTCAGCAGCGGCGGCGTGGTGAAGGCGGATTGAACCTGGGAAGGGAGGCTGGGAGGTGACGTCGGAAATGAAAAGCGGGGCGGTACTCTCAGTGAATGATAGAAAGCCTTAGATTAGAGGCTGGGGCGAGGTGAGGTGATGAGGCCGAGTTACCACGAGTTGGGTGGAGAGGAGGAGTGAATGTATCGGCACGTGATAGCTGCGCAATTATCTGAAACTTCCACTGAGCGCACTGAATGCGAATCACATACAGAGATCAATATAAAATGTCGGCAAAGGTCATCCAGTGTTGCCGTTAAGCAAAATCCTCAGCGTCTCAAAGTTGCGATGCATTGCTTAATCCCACAACAATCGATAGCTTCAAACTTGTCATTCCAGTCTCGCACGCTTTCTAGCCACGTCCTCCTCTATTTCCAGAATCTCTTCTGAACTCGCTCCCCACGCCTTTCTAGCACAAACCCAACATGTTTCAGACCCACCAGGAACAATCTCATAAGCATCTCCTCTGCACTCTTTACACGTCCCATGGCGCTCGGGAGTGTTGACCACAGATCGGCTAGCAAGAGTGTTTGGAGATTGTATCCTAGTAGTGGTCTTTACTGTATTGTGCGTCAAGGTGTCCAGCAATACATTTTCCGACAACGTATTCTCGTCCATAGTGTTTGACATCGTAGTATTCGTGTCAAAAAGTTGCGGATCGCTCGGGTACATTATACCGATGTCACGCAGGTATTCGTAGTCGTCTGCGTTCAGGGGATCCTCGATCGGATCTGATAGAATTCCGCTGGGCTTCGTGAGGTCTATTGGGCCGAATTTTGGATCCAGATAGACCATGCAGCCTGCTCTTGATGATTCTCCGGTCACATATCCCCCGAACGCGTTGTCTGGAGCTTCCGCGTCGTTATCCTGTGTGTCCTGAATCTCTTGAACCTTCCTCTTGCCCTTCCTCTTCCCCGAGTGTTTTGCTTTTGATTCTTGTCCTGGTTTAGGCCCAAGGATACCCATGAAGGGATTATGAATCAGGTGGGGTTTCGTCAACTTCATGATGACCAAGAACCATAGCTGATCTTGCGTTCCGAATTCTTGGAGTTGTGACAGCACCTCGCTGTACCGATTGTGCGCACCGGGCACGCTCGTTAACACTTCGGAGTTGGGAAGGTGGATGGCCCTGTGCTATGGCAATGTGTTACAATACTTCAAATTGCTAGTCGCAACGGTGACGTACCAAACTCGAAATAAGGTTGAGCATGCGGTCGAGATCTTTGGCCCAGGTATCATAGAATAATTGCTGGTTCTGCGGATGGTTGCGGGAACATGGATGTAGCGATTGGAAAACATCAAGGATCCAGTCTCTATGCTCAGCGGGGAAGAATTCCGGACCAGCCTCAGGATAAAGGTCTGCATTGTTTTGCATATATGGTGTGTTGTTGTGGATCGGTGGCAGGTCTGCAGACGGAGTACATGGTTGAGAAGAGATGCCTCGATGGCCGTCTGCGCACCCGCCCAGGCTCGATACCGGCCGACTTAGATCTGTCATCGACTGGAGACTGGATTGTGGAATGTCAAACTGCGGAGAAACTGGCCCGGCATACGCTGGAGACAATCCCAAAGGCGGATGTCCTTGCGCTGGTTCGGAACTGAGTGGAAGTATAAGCGGAGGCGTAGTAGCATCGATATTGGGGTCTTACCCCAGCGTGTGCCACAGAGAATCCATTGCTGAGAAGGTGAAAATATCCCGGAGTATACAAAGGACCGTACGTGCTAGAATGCCATACGTTGTTGTAACTTTCGTTGTTGTAACAATCGCTCGTGGTGATAGGGTTATGACAAATCGATGGGATGTCAGCACGAAGTTTCCTGTGAGATTGAATGAGCCATAGCGAGAGTTTGCGGGCAAAGAAAAGTGAAGCGGCGATGAAGAGGCGCAAGGTAGTGACGTGGGGCAGTCTGTGAGGAGCGCACATAAGAAGGAAGTCGTGCCCGCAGACTTCTGTGATTGTCTTCCAGATCAGACTGCGACCAGACTCGCGCAATCTTGCCCTTGACGTCGGGGGCAAATTCGATGAAGCTCATCCAGAGAAATCTCAGTATGTGATATATTACACTAAGACCTATGCAGTCTTGCAATTGCGACGCAAGTGCCCTGAGTCAGTAGTCCCCCAATTCTAGAGCACAACCTGCATCATGACTACGATAGGTAGCATTTATCCTTCTTGAAAAACTTGGATCGCTTCAGCACGATGCATTGAATTTTGCTAAATATATCTACAATTCGACCAAGGTAGGCGCCAGAGGAGGCTTTCGCGCCCTTTCCGTACACAACGAGACCCGACG
>Ga0247803_1001658_pt1 | contig 11557 bp, 14 predicted proteins | sample UWRJL014104B1_FD_180928 | JGI IMG/M metagenome (GOLD analysis project Ga0247803, IMG submission 180928) | Plant litter microbial communities from Arlington Agricultural Research Station in Wisconsin, United States - UWRJ-L014-104B-1 | ecosystem: Environmental > Terrestrial > Plant litter >...
CAATCACCTGCCTGAGAGAATCGACCAATGACTTCCCTACGTCTCGTGTTCGCCGGCAGCCCGGCAGCGGCGGTGCCCAGCCTGCAACTCCTGGCCGCCAGCCAGCATGAGATCGCCGCGGTCGTCACGCGCGAAGACTCGCCGCAGGGCCGCAAGGGCATCCTCACGCCGACCGCTGTTTCGTCGGCCGCGTCGGAACTCGGACTCCCGGTCATCGCCACCAACCGCCTCGCCGGGGAAGCGACCGACGCGATCACCGACCTGCAGCCCGATCTCGGAGTCATCGTGGCGTACGGCGGGCTGGTTCGTGAGCCGCTCCTCTCGGCCCCGCGCCTGGGCTGGATCAACCTGCACTTCTCGCTGCTTCCGCGCTGGCGCGGTGCTGCTCCGGTACAGCGCGCGATTATCGCGGGTGATGAGATCACCGGTGCCACGGTCTTCCAGCTTGTTCCCGAACTCGACGCCGGTGACGTCTTCGGCACCCTCACCGAACCGGTCGGGGCGCACCAGAGCGCGGGCGGCCTTCTCGACACGCTCGCGTTATCCGGAGCCGAGTTGCTGGTGCGGGTGGTCGACGCGATCGCCGACGGCACAGCGAACGCGCTTCCGCAGGTCGGCGACGTCACTCTGGCCCCCAAACTCACCCTTCCCGACGGCGAGATCGACTGGAACGCCCACGCAACCACAGTCGACAGCCTCATCCGCGGGGTCACGCCCGAGCCCGGCGCGTTCACGACCCTCGACGGCGGCCGATTCAAGATCCTCAGCGCGGCAATCGCCCGCAACGCACCGCGACTGGCCCCGGGCCAGTTCGCCCAGGAAGGCAAGCTCATTCTCGTAGGCACCGCAACCGACCCGATCGAATTGATCACCGTGCATCCGGCGGGCAAGAAGGCCATGAACGCGGGCGACTGGTGGCGCGGGCGTCCAGCCGATGCCTCGACTCTCGCGAACGAGGAGACCCGCTGATGGGCCAGATCCAGCCGGCCCGTCGCATCGCCCTCGACGTCATCATGGCGGTACGCGAGTCCGATGCCTACGCCAACCTGCTGCTGCCGGTGCGGCTCGAGCGCGCGAAGCTCTCCGAGGCGGATGCCGGGCTCGCCACCGAGCTCACCTACGGAACACTGCGCCGCCAGGGCTACTATGACGCGGTAATCGCCCTCGCCGCCGGTCGCACCGTCGACAAGATCGATCCGGCGATCCTCGATGTCCTGCGCCTCGCCTGTCACCAGCTGCTCTCGATGCGCGTCGCGCAGCACGCTGCCGTCGACGAATCGGTCTCACTCGCCAAAACTGTCGGCTCGAACTCGGCCACCGGCTTCGTCAACGGGGTGCTCCGCACCATCACGCGTTCCCCGGCCGAAGGCTGGCGCGACCAGGTTCTCGGCAATGCGCGCAACGCCGACGAACGCATCTCTCTGCTCTATTCACACCCGGTCTGGATCGTCCGCGCGTTCCGGTCGGCCCTCGCCGCCGAGGGGCGCGAGGCCGAGCTCGACGACCTGCTCGAAGCCGACAACGTCGCGCCCCGGGTGAGCATCGCCGCGCTGCCCGGCTATTCAGTGGCATCCGAGCTCGACGCCTACGCGAGCCCGTTCTCGCCGGTCGGTGCCACGCTCGACGGGGGAGACCCGCTGAAGCTCGCTGCGGTACGCGCCGGTCGCGCACGGGTGCAGGACGAAGGATCCCAGCTGGCAGCGCTCGCCTTGAGCCGCGCGCTGCCGGTGACGGCCGGCGAACGCTGGCTCGACCTGTGCGCCGGTCCAGGGGGCAAGGCAGCACTACTCGCTGCTGAGGCGCTGGCCGGGGGAGCGACCCTGACAGCCAACGAACTCGTGCCCGCTCGCGCCGAACTGGTTCGCAAGGCACTCGCTGTTTTCGGCGACGATGCCCCGGAGGTCTGGGAACTCGACGGCACGACGGTCGGTTCCGAGCACCCCGCGGTCTTCGACCGCATCCTGCTCGATGCTCCCTGCACGGGTCTCGGCGCCCTTCGTCGCCGCCCCGAGGCCCGCTGGCGCAAGGTCCCGAAGGATGTCGCCCAGTTGTCCGGCCTGCAGGCCGCGCTTCTCGACTCCGCACTCACGGCACTCAAGCCCGGCGGAGTTCTCGCCTACGTCACCTGCTCGCCGCACCTGGCCGAGACCAAGGTCATCGTCGAGGGCGCAATGAAGAAGTGGGGCACGGCGATCGAACGTATCGATACTCCTGCGGTCGTGAACTCGCTGGCCAGCGAACCCCTCGACCTGCCCGAGGCGAGCCACGTGCAGCTCTGGCCGCACCGCCACAGCACCGACGCCATGTTCATCCAGCTGATCAGCAAAGTCTCCTAGGTAAGGTCCACCCATGCCCGTGCGTATCAACCCCAGCATCCTCGCCGCCGACTTCGCGAACTTCGAACGCGAACTCGGCCGCATCTCTACCGCCGACCTCGTTCACGTCGACATCATGGACAACCACTTCGTGCCGAACCTCACCTTCGGCCCGACGATGACGGAGCGACTGCAGGAACTCTCGACGATCCCGCTCGACATCCACCTGATGATCGACGACCCGGATCGCTGGGCCCCCGGCTACGCGGAGCTCGGCGCCTACTCGGTCACCTTCCACGCCGAGGCGGTTGCGGATGCCACGGCTCTCGCTCGCCGGCTGCGTGACATCGGCGCGCGAGCGGGAATTGCGCTCAAGCCGGGGACGGATGTCGAGCCCTACCTCGACCTGCTTCCCGAGTTCGACCAGGTGCTCGTCATGACGGTCGAACCCGGTTTCGGTGGCCAGAGTTTCATGGCATCGACCATGCCGAAGCTGCAGGCGCTCCGCAGCGCGGTTGCGGCATCCGGACTCGACGTCTGGCTGCAGGTCGACGGGGGGATCACCGAGGAGACGATCGCGATCGCTGCCGAGAACGGCGCTGACACTTTCGTCGCCGGGTCGAGCGTCTTCCGGTCGCCCGAACCCGCAGACGCCATCGCCGCCTTGCGGGCCGCGGCAGAGGCGCACACGCACTAGCCGCCAGATCGGCACGCGGAATTACGCCGTGGGCGGATGCCGCCGGCAACCGGGCCCGGCCGCTCGCGAATCTGCTTGGATGGTGGCATGACAGATTCACCGCGTACCAAGCCAGAAGTCGAGTTCTACGAGGGCCCCGAGCCCACCGAACTCGTGATCATCGACCTCATCGAGGGTGACGGGGCAGTTGCTGCGCCCGGCTCCACGGTAGACGTGCACTACCTCGGCGTCGACTTCGAGACCGGCGAGGAGTTCGACTCCAGCTGGGGTCGTGGCCAGTCCATCAACTTCCCGCTGAGCAACCTCATCGCCGGCTGGCAGCAGGGCATCCCCGGCATGAAGGTCGGCGGTCGTCGCCAGCTGATCTGCCCGCCGCAGCTCGCCTACGGCCCGGCCGGCGGTGGACACCGTCTCTCGGGTCGCACCCTCACCTTCGTGATCGACCTGCTCGGCACCAAGTAACTTCACCTTCACTCGCGCTCTGGCGGGGGAAAATCATTCGTGGCGGGGGTAATAACCCCCGCCACGATCTTTTTTCCCCGCCGAGCCGTACTGCGACCCCCGCCACCCGGCGCGAGGGCGTGGAGAGTTCCGGTACGTTTGACGAGTGAAGACTTTCGACGAGCTGTTCGCTGAATTGAGCGAGAAGGCCGTAACGCGCCCGGAAGGGTCCGGAACCGTTGCCGAGCTCGATGCCGGCGTGCACGCCATTGGAAAGAAGATCGTCGAAGAGGCCGCCGAAGTGTGGATGGCCGCCGAGTACCAGTCAGACACCGAGACCGCAGAAGAGATCTCGCAGCTGCTGTACCACCTCCAGGTGATGATGATCGCGAAGGGGCTGTCGCCCGCAGACGTCTACCGACATCTGTAACGACCAGCACACAGCCTTTAGCAGACCCTTCAACCTGGAACAGAGCCCATCATGCTGAGAATTGCAGTGCCCAACAAAGGTTCACTGAGCGAGACCGCCACTGAGATGCTGGTCGAGGCCGGCTACACCGGTCGCCGCGACCCCCGCGCCCTGAGCGCCATCGACCCGCGCAACGACGTCGAATTCTTCTATCTCCGCCCCCGCGACATCGCCACCTACGTCGGTTCGGGAGCCCTCGATGTCGGCATCACCGGCCGCGACCTTCTGCTCGACTCCGGCTCGGAAGCGCGCGAGATCGCCGAACTGGACTTCGGCGGGTCGACGTTCCGCTTCGCCGGCCGCCCCGGTCAGTTCACCGAACTCACCGACCTCGAGGGTGTCAGGGTAGCCACGAGCTATCCCGGCCTCGTCGGCGATTTCCTCGCCCGGCACGGGGTCACTGCCAAGTTGGTCAGTCTCGACGGCGCGGTGGAGTCGGCGATCAATCTCGGCGTTGCGGATGCCGTGGCCGACGTCGTCAGCACCGGCTCGACCCTGCGAGCCCAGGGACTCGAGATCTTCGGCCCCGTCATTCTCGAGTCGACGGCAGTCCTCGTGAGCGCCAAGACCGACCTCGCGCCGATCGCAACGCTGCAGCGCCGCCTGCAGGGAGTCCTCGTCGCCCGCCAGTACGTGCTCGTCGACTACGACGTCCCGGTCGCGCTGCTGGAAGCAGCTACCGCGATCACCCCCGGTCTCGAGAGCCCGACCATCTCGCCGCTGCACGACGCAGAGTGGGTCGCCGTCCGGGCCATGGTCCGTCGCAGCGAGACCAATCACGTCATGGACGAGCTCTACGAGCTCGGCGCACGCGCGATTCTCGTCAGCGCCATCCACGCCGCCCGGATCTGACCATGGCTGTAGCTGTCAGGGTCATCCCGTGCCTCGACGTCGCCGCCGGCCGAGTGGTCAAGGGAGTCAACTTCCTGAACCTGCGCGATGCCGGTGACCCGATCGAACTCGCCCGCAAGTACTACGAGCAGGGCGCCGACGAAATCACCTTCCTCGATGTGAAGGCGACAGTCGACAACCGCGACACCATGTACGACGTCGTCCGCGCGACGGCCGAGCAGGTCTTCATCCCGCTGACTGTCGGGGGTGGAGTGCGCTCGGCCGAGGACGTCGCCAGGCTGCAGGGCAACGGCGCCGACAAGGTCGGCGTCAACAGCGCCGCGATCGCCCGCCCCGGGCTCATCGACGAGATAGCCGATCGTTTCGGTGCCCAGTGCGTTGTGCTCAGCCTCGACGTGACCCGTAGCGACACCACCGAGAGCGGCTTCGTCGTGACCACCCACGGCGGCCGCGAGAAGACGACGATCGACGCACTGGCCTGGGCGACCGAGGCGATCTCCCGCGGCGCCGGTGAACTCCTCGTCAACTCGATCGACGCCGACGGCATGAAGACCGGCTTCGACCTCGAGCTCATCCGGGCCATGCGTGCGATCAGCCGCGTGCCGGTCATCGCCAGTGGCGGTGCGGGCGCGGTCGAGCACTTCGCGCCCGCGATCGCAGCCGGTGCGGATGCCGTGCTCGCCGCATCCGTGTTCCACAACGCCGAACTCACGGTCGGCGATGTTAAGCGTGCCCTCAGCGAAGCAGGAGTGACCACCAGATGACCGAGCTCACGGCCGAGACTGTCGGCGACGTAATCGACCGCGCTGTGTTCAAGGACGGCGGCCTGCTGCCCGCGATCGTGCAGCAGTGGGACACCAAAGACGTGCTGATGCTCGGGTACATGGATGCCGAGGCCCTGCGTCGCACGCTGACCGAGGGCCGGGTGACGTTCTGGTCGCGCAGCCGCCAGGAGTACTGGCGCAAGGGTGACACGAGCGGCAACGCCCAGTTCGTCAAGGGCGCCGCTCTCGATTGTGACGGGGATACCCTGTTGGTGACGGTCGAGCAGGTCGGCCCGGCGTGCCACACCGGAGCGCACGCCTGCTTCGACGTCGACCCGCTGCAGCCGAAGATTGGGCATGTTTCCTGATGATCCCCAGCACCTCGAACACCACCGGACGGGCTGATTTCGAGTCACGCCTCGCCGAAGGGCACCGTGTAGTGCCGGTCATCCGCGAGCTCTTCGCCGACGGCGAGACCCCGGTCGGCATCTACCGCAAACTCGCCGTCGGCAAGCCCGGCACCTTTCTACTCGAGTCTGCGGAACAGGGCGGCATCTGGTCGCGCTACTCCTTCGTCGGTGTTGCGAGCTTCGGCGTACTTACCCAGCGCACCGCCGCCGACGGCACGGCCATCGCCGAATGGCTCGACTACGGCCTGGACGCCGAGCGCGCCCTCGGCGCCGACGCGCCCACCGGTCCTCTCGACGCGCTCGCTGACCTCTACTCCCGCTGGGAGACACCCCGCGTCGACGGGCATCCGCCGCTCACCGGCGGACTTGTCGGCTTCATCGGCTGGGAAGCCATCCGCCAGATCGAGAACCTCCCGGCCGTTCCCCCCGCCGACTTCAGCGTTCCCGGGCAGGCACTGAGTTTCGTTTCGGAACTCGTGGTGCTCGACCACCGCGACGGCACCGTGCAGCTCATCACGACAGCGCTGAACGACGGCGCAGACACCGCTGAAACTCTCTGGGCGACAGCCCAGTCCCGGCTCGACGACCTGCAGTCCCGCCTCGCCGAGCCTTCGGAAGCCTGGCTGGCCGAAGTCGACCTCGGGATCCAGGCCGACCCCATCCCGCGCTCGACGCCGGAGGAGTACCACGCGGCGATCGAGAAGTCGAAGCACTACATCCGTGACGGCGACGTCTTCCAGGTTGTCGTCTCGCAGCGCTTCGACCACGAGATCACCGCCGACGCCATCGACGTCTACCGGGTACTGCGTACCCTGAATCCCTCGCCCTACATGTACCTGCTCACCCTCGTGGACCCGGACGGCGAGAAGTACGACATCATCGGGTCCTCGCCCGAGGCTCTCGTGAAGGTCGATAAGGGACGCACCTACATGCACCCGATCGCCGGCTCGCGCCCACGCGGCGGCAGCCCCGAGCGCGACCTCGAACTCGCCGACGAGCTGCTGGCCGATACCAAGGAGCGCTCGGAGCACCTCATGCTCGTCGACCTGGCCCGCAACGACCTGCTCAAGGTCTGCACTCCCGGCACCGTCGAGGTGACCGAGTTCATGCAGGTCGAACGTTTCAGCCACATCATGCACCTCGTGTCGAGTGTGGAGGGCGACCTCCGTCCGGATGCCACGCCGATCGATGTCTTCCGGGCCACGTTCCCGGCCGGCACCCTGTCCGGCGCACCGAAGCCGCGGGCGCTCGAGATCATCGACGAACTCGAACCCGCCCAGCGCGGTGTGTACGGGGGAGTCGTCGGCTACTTCGACTTCGCCGGCGACCTCGACCTGGCCATTGCCATCCGCACAGCGACCATCGTCGGGGGACTCGTTCGGGTGCAGGCCGGCGCAGGGCTCGTCGCCGATTCCGACCCGGCAGCCGAGCACCTCGAGGCGCAGAACAAAGCCGCTGCGCCGTTGCGCGCCGTCGCGATCGCCAACGGGATGCGTCGGGTCGGCGCAGTCGCTCCCGCAGCGGACCGATCATGACCGGTCGCCGCGCGAAACTGCTCGGAATCCTCGCCACCGCACTGTTCGCCCTGGCGATCCTCGGCGCGTGGACGCAGACCTGGTTCACCCTGACTCTCACCACCGGCCAGCAGCTCGCGGTCACCGGCGATATCGCCGCACCGGCGCTGACCGCACTCGCACTCTGCAACCTCGTGCTCATCGGCGCGTTGGCGATCGCCGGCCCGTTCTTCCGGATCGTACTGAGCCTGCTGCAGGCCCTGATCGGCGTAGCCGTCGTCTTTTCGGCGGCCCTCGCGCTCGGTTCACCGGTCAGCGCATCCGCAGCCGCGATCACCACCGCGTCGGGTGTTGCCGGCGACCGCTCGACGGCTGAACTGGTCGAGAACTATTCCGCGACGGCCTGGCCGATGGTCTCCCTTATCGCCGGCGTACTGCTCGTGATCGTCGCCCTGGGGATGCTGGTGACCTCGCGCTCCTGGCCGGGATCGACCCGCAAGTACCAGGCTGTGCGCCTCGACGCGCCAGTCGCCGGGGAGGTACCGGCCGAAGGGCCTGCCGCGCGCAGCTCGGTCGACGACTGGGATTCGCTCTCGAGCGGTGCCGACCCCACTGACGACAACACCGAAGACCACCAGCATCCGGGAAGCCCCGGCAAACTAGCCTGACCGGAGTCGCTGCGGGTAACCCCGCGGGGCTCACGATAAGCTTGGCTGGTGGTGCGCTTCGAGCGCACCGACCCCCGAATAGACACCACAGAAACGCAGGAGAATCATGACCATCGACTCCGACCCCGGCCACGGCAACTCACCGGCCGCCTGGATTGCCGTCATCACGATGCTCGTCGGCTTCACCGTCGGCACTCTCGCATTCTGGTTCGACCTGCCCGCGATCGTCTTCGTCGGCGTGGGCATCGTCATCCTCGGTGCGATCCTCGGTCTCGTGTTCAAGCGCCTCGGGTACGGCGTCGGTGGCTCGCGGGTCACCACCAAGGCCCACCACTAGGGTGCTCGACTCACTTGTAGCCGGAGCCCTCGCCGACGCGGCAGAGCGTCGCGCAACTCACTCGATCGCCGAGGTCGAGTCGGCGGCGCTCGCGCGCACGCCCGCACTCGACGCGCTCGCGTTCCTCGCGCCCGCCGACCGCGTCAAGGTGATCGCCGAGGTCAAGCGATCCAGCCCGTCACGCGGAGCTCTTGCCGACATCCCCGACCCGGCTCTCCTCGCCGGACAGTACGAGACCGGTGGGGCGAGTGCGATCAGCGTCCTCACCGAGGGGCGCAAGTTCGGCGGCTCTCTCGCTGATCTCGAGGCCGTCCGTGCTGCTGTATCGCTTCCGGTGCTCCGTAAGGATTTCATCGCCGAGCCCTACCAGGTGTTCGAAGCGCGGGCTGCCGGCGCCGATCTGGTGCTGCTCATCGTCGCGGCTCTCGAGCAGCCGATCATGGCCGAGTTGTTCGAACTGATCGGCCAGCTGGGCATGACGGCGCTCGTCGAGACCCACAACGCGACCGAGGTCTCCCGGGCGATCGACCTCGGCGCTCACCTCATCGGCGTCAACGCCCGCGACCTCAGCAGCTTCGAACTCGACCAGGACCTCTTCGGCAGCCTTGCCGACCAAATTCCGTCCGGCGTCATCCGGGTCGCCGAGTCGGCGGTCAAGACCCCGGCCGACGTCGCCCACTACCGCTCGGCCGGAGCTGACGTCGTGCTCATCGGCGAAGCTCTCGTCACCGGCGATCCGATCGCCACCCTCACAGAATTCCTGGGTTCCTAAATGGCACACGGTGCTGACAAACTGCGCGACGAGCACGGCCCGTATTTCGGCGACTTCGGCGGACGGTTCGTTCCCGAGTCGCTCATCGCGGCGCTCGACGACCTGACGGCGGCGTACGAGCTCACCAAGACCGACCCGGCCTTCGCCGCGGAACTGACAGAACTGCACCGCAGCTACACCGGTCGCCCGTCGATCATCACCGAGGTGCCACGGTTCGCCGAGCACGCGGGCGGCGCACGCATCATCCTCAAGCGCGAGGACCTCAACCACACCGGGTCGCACAAGATCAACAACGTGCTCGGCCAGGCGCTTCTCACCAAGCGCATCGGCAAGACCCGGGTCATCGCCGAGACCGGCGCCGGCCAGCACGGGGTCGCCACGGCGACGGCCGCCGCGCTTTTCGGGCTCGACTGCGTCATCTACATGGGCGAGGTCGACACCGAGCGCCAGGCCCTGAATGTCGCCCGCATGCGCCTTCTCGGAGCCGAGGTCGTCGCGGTCAAGACCGGTTCACGCACCCTGAAGGATGCGATCAACGAGGCCTACCGCGAGTGGGTGCAGAGTGTCGACACGACCAACTACATCTTCGGCACCGTAGCGGGTCCGCACCCGTTCCCCGAGATGGTGCGCGACTTCCAGAAGATCATCGGCGAAGAGGCCCGCCAGCAGGTTCTCGACCTGACCGGGAAGCTTCCGGATGCCGTCGCAGCCTGCGTCGGTGGCGGCTCGAACGCGATCGGCATCTTCCACGCGTTCCTCGACGACCCGCAGGTGAAGCTCTATGGCTTCGAAGCCGCCGGCGACGGCGCAGAGACCCTTCGCCACGCCGCGACCATCACCAAGGGCCGCCCGGGAGTGCTGCACGGCGCCCGCAGCTACCTGCTGCAGGACGAAGACGGCCAGACCGTCGAGTCGCATTCGATCTCCGCCGGTCTCGACTACCCGGGAGTCGGTCCCGAGCACTCCTGGCTCCACGACCTCGGTCGCGCCAACTACGAGCCCATCACCGACGACGAAGCGATGCAGGCCCTGCGTCTGCTCAGCCGCACCGAGGGCATCATCCCCGCCATCGAATCCGCCCACGCCCTCGCCGGGACCATCAAGCTCGGCAAGGAGCTGGGCCCGGACGCCGTCATCCTGGTGAACCTCAGCGGACGTGGCGACAAAGACATGGAGACCGCGGGCGAGTACTTCGACATCCTCGACAAGCAGGCGCTCATCTCCGAGATCGCCGAACCCGCCCCCGAGGGCAGCAGGGGAGACAACGCGTGAGCCTCGTAGAGTCCACGATCGCGAAGCGCAAGGCTGCCGGTTCCGGGGCCCTCATCGGCTACCTGCCGGTCGGGTACCCGAACCTCGATGAGAGCATCGAGGCTGCTGTCGCACTCGTCGAGAACGGCGTCGACGTGCTCGAGCTCGGGGTTCCCTACTCCGACCCGGTCATGGACGGCACCGTCATCCAGGAAGCGACGCAGCTCGCACTGGCCGGCGGCTTCCGCCTGGCCCACGTGTTCGAGGCCGTTGCGGCCATCACCTCGAGAGTGTCGGCGCCCGCCCTCGTCATGACCTACTGGAACCCGGTGGTGCAGTACGGAGTCGACAAGTTCGCCGACGACCTGCTCGCGGCTGGTGGTGCTGGCCTGATCACTCCCGACCTGACAGTCGATGAGGCAGCGCCGTGGATCGCCGCCTCCGACCGCACCGGGCTCGACCGTGTCTTTCTCGCCGCACCCTCGTCCACCGATGAACGACTCGCGCTGGCAGTAGAAGCCAGCCGCGGTTTCGTCTACGCCGTCTCGACCATGGGGATCACCGGCGCCCGCAGCGACGTCGATGCCGCAGCCCGCGGCCTGATCTCCAGGCTCCGCGCCGTCGGTGCGACCAGCGCCTGCGTCGGTGTCGGAATCTCCACCCCCGAGCAGGTCCGCGAGGTGATCGGCTACGCCGATGGCGCCATCGTCGGGTCCTTGCTTGTGAAAGCACTCGCCGACGGGGGAGTGGATGCTGTCGCACGTGCAGCTTCAGCCCTCGCCAGCGGTACTACTGTTGACTAGCTCGCCGAACCTCCAGCACGAAAGGCACGGCCACCCGTGAACGTTCCCCTCAGCATCCCCGCTCCCGATCCCGCCCTCAAGGGCTTCAGCATCCCGATCGGCGAGTGGCTGCACTCGGTCATCCCGGCCATCCCGGCGACCTACGCGCTCAACGTGTACACCTATGCCCTGTGCATCCTGCTCGGTATCGTCGCAGCCACGCTTCTCACCTCGCGCCGCCTCAGCGCGCGTGGTGCAGAGCCGGGGGTCGTGCTGGACATCGCC
>Ga0247803_1001660_pt1 | contig 11547 bp, 14 predicted proteins | sample UWRJL014104B1_FD_180928 | JGI IMG/M metagenome (GOLD analysis project Ga0247803, IMG submission 180928) | Plant litter microbial communities from Arlington Agricultural Research Station in Wisconsin, United States - UWRJ-L014-104B-1 | ecosystem: Environmental > Terrestrial > Plant litter >...
GTAATGTTTTGTACTTCAATAATATTCATTCTTGTATAGGGTAATGACTTTAATTGCGAATTATTCGCAATTTATGATGAAGATAGTCAGACTATTTTAATCTGCGTTCCAAAGATGCAAAGTATCGCAGCGTTTACAAAAATGGAGACTGACAAATGCGCAATTATGCGGATTAGTGGTAAAAAAGAAAGAGTAAGCAGTTTTTCTGCTTACTCTGAATTTCTGAAACTGTTATTTTATTTACAAGATATATTTATCTCTTATCTGGAATAAAACCCAGAACCCAAGCACGCCACCAATCAGAACGGATAGCAAAGCGAGCTGGATAAGGCTGGATAATAAACTCAGGATTAAAGCGTAATACATGAGGTTCCATCCTGCTTTTTTTCGGGCACGGAGCGGAGAAAAGGCCATCAGGTAAATGATCGCGATAATTGCCGCAATAAGTAAGCCGATGTACATCATAAATCCGCTGCCGTAAGCAACGACACCTATTCCAATGGCAGCGGTTCCAATCCCAAAGGCAGCCAGAAGCCCGAACAGCATGAAGACCGCAGCAACAAGAATGAAATAGGGGCCATATTTGACAAGAAATTCTTTAACGTCGTCTGGGAATGGAGGGAATTTGCCTAAAAAAATTGGTTCTAATTCGTTTTCGAGAATAAGTCTGGGACCCATTATTGTTGAAGTTTGTGAAGTTGAGAAACAATTGATTATTTTTAGAAAGCTAAAAAAAATAATACAAATATTCAATTAAATCGTCCAATGTATAGAATTTATTTCGTGAAAGGTTGAATTTGTAGACAACTTTAATGCATGCGTTTATCCGAATTTAGCTAAGTTTACCATTCCAAACTGTTACGTCATCTCCAAAATTCTTTTATGAAGAACAAAATTACTATTGTAAATCTGGCTCTTATCACGATTGCTGCGCTTGCCACAGTACTCAACGCCTACCAAATCATTTCTATTTCCACAGACGTATTAGTAGGACTTCGCTGGGCTGCAATCGCAGGGCTCATCGTTTTTGCAATTATTAAAAGAAATTTAACGACATCCATTCTTATTTCAATGGTGGTCGGAACGGAAATCGGGTATGATTTTCCGGAAATAGGAACAGGTCTTCATTTTTTGAGACAGATTTTCCTTCAAATGATCAAAACTGTTATTGCTCCGCTTCTTTTTGCAACATTGGTAACCGGTATCGCAGGCCATTCTGATCTTAAGCAGGTTGGTCGTATGGGATGGAAATCATTAGTGTATTTTGAAGTTGTGACAACGTTTGCACTTTTAATTGGGTTGTTTTTCGCTAACTGGTTCAAGCCTGGCGCGGGGATTATACCTCCCGCAAACCTGAATGCCGCATTACCGAAAGTGGCTGATCAAACCTGGCAAGACATCATTACGCACTCATTTCCTGAAAACATAGCGAAGTCAATCTATCATGGCGAAGTTCTTCAGGTCGTTGTCTTTAGTGTTCTTTTTGGTATCAGTCTTGCTTTAATTCCAGCCGTTAAAAAAGAAAAATTTGTTGCTGGCATCGAAACCTTGGCAGAAGTGATGTTCAAATTCACAAAGATCATCATGCTTTTTGCGCCGATTGGCGTAGGTGCTGCTATTGCGGAAACCGTTGGGCATATGGGAATTGATGTTTTGAAAAATCTTGCGCTGATGCTTGCGACACTGTATTGCGCGCTTGCCGCATTTATTTTATTGATTTTTGTTCCGATCATGCTTTTTGCCCGTATCCCGATTATCAAGTTTGTTAAGAATATTTTTGAGCCTGTTTCTATTGCTTTCGCAACGACCAGCTCAGAATCTGCTTTACCTAAGGCCATGGAAAAAATGGAAAAATTTGGTGTTCCGCGTCAGATCGTTTCTTTTGTAATGCCGACGGGTTACAGTTTTAATCTGGATGGTTCGACACTTTATCTTTCGCTTGCAACGGTTTTTGTGGCCCAGGCAACCGGAACGGATATGTCAATCGGGCAGCAGCTTTCGATGGTGTTTTTATTAATGCTGACCAGCAAAGGCGTTGCCGGTATCCCTCGCGCAACTCTTGTTATCTTACTTGGAGCGATTGCAAACTTTGGAATGCCAGAGTGGCCGGTTTTATTGTTGATGGGTATCGATGAACTGATGGACATGGCGAGAACTTCCACAAACGTAACCGGAAACTGTCTTGCAACAGCCGTAATTGCCCGTTGGGAAGGGGAACTTGACGACGAGAAAATGCATTTGTCTGATAAGGTAGTAGAAGAAGAAGTAATTGCCGCATAATTAATATTAAATGGACCAGGCCAAAATTGTCATATGTTTACCGTATACGGAATTCCGAATTGCAACACAGTAAAAAAAGCGAGGACATGGCTGGATGAAAAAGGTATTCCCTACACTTTTCATGACTACAAAAAGAAAGGGATAAGCGCCGAAAAAATTACAGACTGGTTCAAATGTTATCCATGGGAAAAGCTGGTCAACAAGGCTGGAACCACCTGGAAGCAATTATCTGATGAAGAAAAAACGGCCGTTGTGGATGAAAAATCGGCAACGGATTTAATGATCGAAAAAAATTCTGTTATTAAAAGACCGCTTATTGAAGATGCTTCGGGAAAAGCAGTTGCACTTGGTTTTTCAGAAAAGGAATATGAAGAAACCTTTTTGTAAATAACTCAATATTAACATTTTTTGCCTGGCGGGCAGCATTATTGCTGCCCGCTAATTTTTTGCCAGAAAATTTTCAGTCGCCAGAAATGTTAGTATAATTTGTACTATATTTCTCAACCATAATCATCGTAACCTAACCAACCATGCTGCTCAAAGGATCTTTTGAAAGCCTCGTGGCTGAGCGTGTGAAAGCAATTGATGACATAGCCGACAGACTTCCGGTTATAGTTATAATTTCTAAAATCAGCGATTTTTCTGTTGTCTATATGTCGCCCAGGGGATTGAAATTACTGGAAATGACTCTGGAAGAATTGCAGGAAATAAAGGCTGAATATCAATATCGTTTTTTCAACATTGAAGACTCTGATGATTATTGGCCAAAGTTCAGAAAGATGCTGATGAACAATGATATGGATCAAAGTGTGGCCTATTTGCAACAGGTCAAACATGCAAACCGGGATGACTGGGCCTGGTATATCAGCTCGACCCGCATCTTTTTGAAGGATGAAAATGGAGCTCCATATCTAATTATTACAACTGCTACGGCAATTGACGACATGAAACATATGCCACTAAAAGCAGAGCGTTTGTTGCGAGAAAATAATTTTCTAAGAAATAACTACCAGAAGTTTTCCAGATTGGGTAAGAGGGAAAAGGAAATTTTAAAGCTTGTCGCTTTGGGTCAAAGCTCTCCGGAAATCGGTGATTCCCTTCATATTGCTTCTGCAACGGTTGACGCACATCGCAAAAATATCAAAAGAAAACTTGGAATAAGTTCTTCGTACGATTTTTCCGAGTATGCCCGGGCATTTGATTTAATATAAGTTTATAAAAAAGGTGAGCTCGTTTCCAGACTCACCTTCGATTGATATCAGAAATATTTATTTTACACGGTTTTTTGCAGCTTCTAACGTTTTCTGTTTATTCTGTAAGTCAACAAGAGAATTTTCAGCTTCCAGTTTTTTCTTTTCCAGTTCCGCGCGCATCTCGGTTAATTTCTTTTCTGTTTTTTCTATTTCTTTGGCAGTGTTGTCGTTATCCTTCGTTTGTTTCTGGTAACTTTTTTCAGAACTTGTGAAAATTTCATCGGCAACACGTGCTTCTTCGCGGACGCCTGCGTAATCAGAAAAGTCTCTTAAAATACTTTCTGCATTTTTATATATGTCGTCAGAAGCATTGGTAACATATTGTCCGTTCACATAAAGTGCCAGGAAAACCTGAGAAAGATCCTTGCCTGAATTAATCTGACTGGTAAGCTGAACTGGCGCATTTGATACGGATGGAATGGACGCTTTCTCGATGCTGTAAACGCCACGTTTACTTTTTACCTTCCCAAACTTGTCAAGATAACTTTCCCAGTATTTGCTGAGATATTTTTCTGCGATATTCTGATTAAGATTTAATCCGAAATATTCCTGCTTGTCAATGGTTTGTTTGCCGGGAGAAATGGTTTGGGCATTTAACGAGAGTGTGGTCAATAGTAAGGCAGCCGCCAATATTGAGCGAATTTGAGATTTCATTTTCTAAAAATTTAAGTCAAAAATTGAATAGACATTATAGTTTTTTTGTCACAACTACTGCCTTTCTCTGATCAAAAAGCGTTGTAGCAAAGAGGTAAAAATCACCACCTTCCTTAAGACGCCACTTTTTTCTCAGGTCATCAATTTTTGCAGGAAAATTTCTTATCGTCAGGTTTGCTTTGTTACCGGCAATGTGGCTGTTAATTTCCTTTGCATCCGGTTTACAAACGCCATTGACCTGAAAAACCCGTCCTGGAAAATTTTCGACGCGTTTTTCAGATGTATATAAATGACTATGAACTGCCAGTTTTTTTACGCCGAAAGCGATTCCGAGATATTTGAATGCGCCGGCTTTGAGAACAGCAGGATGCGGTTCATATAAATAGGACAGCGGTCCACTGAATTCGATTTCTGATTCACGTTCCTGTTTTCTGGTGAAAGAAACACTATGAATTACTGTTCCGGAAGAATCTATAATTTGCGCTTTAATTAAGAAATCTTCGTCTGAAACGCCTTTGTCTATTATAAAAAGCAGCTCTTTACATTCTTGCTCATAACCCATCACGTGGATCTCTTTTACTGATTTTAACTCATTGGCAGCTAAATCTATATCAAGAAGCGGGGAAGTCTTTAGAAGGATTTTGGATGTATGCTCAAATAACGTAGGCAAGTGGAATTTTACGTCAGGAGCGCAATCTGATAATAAAACTACTTTCTGGCGATTGGCATCCCGTCGCGCAGGATCTGCATAAATCCAGTCAAAATTACCATTTGAATTAGAAAGCGAAGCGATTGAATCCTGATTATGTACCGTAATGTTTTTTGCATCTAGTAAATCAAAATTATAAAGCGCTGTTTTTGCGACTTCTTCCTGTTGTTCGTAGTAATGGGTTTCGTCAAAATTTTTGCTAAGATAAAAAGAATCGACGCCCATTCCTCCGGTAATATCAACCAGTGTCCTGCCAGAAATAATTGATGATTTGTACTTCGCAGTTGCTTCCGAAGAACACTGTTCAACCGAAAGGGCCGGAGGGAAAATCAGCTTTTCAAAGGCTGACCATTCCGGTAATTTTTTTAATGCTTTTTGACGTGAAAGAATCTGAGCAGCTAATTTTTTAACATCCAGCTCTTTAAACTGAGTGGATTTTAATACCAGTTTGGTTACGTCTTCGTCCTTGTATTTTTGTATAAAATCAAGTTCGGCTTCGTTAAAACCAATATTTGGTATGTTATCTTTTGATGAAATTTCGCTCATTGTTGCCTGTTATTAACAGGTATGAAATCCTGTTTTAGGAACCGAAAGTACTCTTTTTTTATTTATAAAAATTCCTCATAAGCTTGACATTGCCTAGATTGCTTTGAATCAGAGGGATATATGTAAATTATTGGTTTATTTAAATATTTCAGTTGAATGATTCAGTTTTGTTTTAAGTTGGACGAACCAAATGAAAATTATAAATTGTCGGTTATTATAGCAATTTCCTAAGTTAACCTTTTTTAATCATGAGAATTAAAACCTTTGAAGAGTATCAGGTTGCCTACCAGCAAAGTGTGGACGATCCCGAAGGTTATTGGGCCGAAGTTGGCCAGCAGTTTCAGTGGCGCAAGCCATGGAAAAAAGTTTTAAGCGGAGACTACTCCGATGCAAGCATAAAATGGTTTGAAGGCGGTGAGCTGAACATAACTGAAAATGCCCTCGACCGGCACCTTGCTGAAAAAGGAGATCAGCCTGCAATTATTTGGGAGCCGAATGATCCGGATGATCAGGCAGTAACCATAACTTATCACGTTTTATACGATCGTGTTTGTCGTTTTGCCAATGTTTTAAAGAAACATGGTGTAAAAAAAGGTGACAGAATATGTATTTATCTTCCCATGGTGCCGGAGCTTACTATTGCGGTACTTGCCTGTGCGCGTGTTGGAGCTGTTCATTCAGTTGTTTTTGGTGGTTTTTCTGCCAAATCCATTGCCGATCGTATTAATGATGCTGAATGTAAAATGGTTATCACCTCAGACGGCGCATACCGTGGTCCGAAAGTGATACCGATGAAAGAAACGGTGGATAATGCATTGGATCTTTGCAAAACGGTTAAAAATGTAATCGTAATGACGCGTACACGCACACCTGTTTCAATGTTGAAAGGACGGGATTTGTGGTGGGAAGAAGAAGAAAAAACAGTGGATTCCGTCTGCCCGGCTGAGCCTATGGATGCGGAGGATACACTTTTCATATTATATACTTCCGGTTCGACAGGAAAGCCAAAAGGTGTTGTGCATACCATCGGGGGATATATGGTTTTCGCAACTTATACTTTCGCGAACGTTTTTCAATATGAACCGGGAGAAATCCACTTCTGTACGGCAGATATCGGCTGGATTACCGGACATAGCTATATTGTTTACGGACCACTTTGTTATGGTGCAACTTCACTGATTTTCGAGGGTGTCCCGACTTATCCGGATGCCGGCCGTTTCTGGCAGATCGTTGCAAAACATAAAGTCAATATTTTATACACAGCTCCGACTGCAATTCGTTCACTGATGAGTTTTGGTCTTTCTTTTGTAAAAGATAACGATTTGTCCTCTTTGAAAAAGCTCGGTTCGGTTGGTGAGCCGATCAACGAAGAAGCGTGGCAATGGTTTAAACATAACATTGGTAAAGGAGTTTGTCCTCTGGTGGATACTTGGTGGCAGACTGAAACCGGCGGGATTATGATATCATCGCTGGCGGGAGTGACACCTGAAAAACCTACGTATGCAACTTTGCCCTTACCGGGAATTCAGCCCGTTTTGGTTGATGAAAAAGGCGAAATCATAGAAGGTAATAACGTGAGTGGAAATCTCTGTATCAAGTTTCCCTGGCCAGGAATTATCCGAACAACTTACGGAGACCACGAACGTTGTAAACAAACTTATTTTTCTACTTACCCTGGTATGTATTTTACCGGTGACGGATGTTTGCGTGACGAAGATGGAAATTACAGAATCACAGGTCGAGTGGATGATGTAATGAATGTTTCCGGACATCGGATTGGTACTGCGGAAGTTGAAAATGCTATCAATATGCACCTCGGTGTTGTTGAATCAGCCGTTGTAGGTTATCCGCATGATATCAAAGGACAAGGAATTTACGCTTACATCATCACGGAAAATAAACCTGACGATCCTGAAATGATGCGTAAGGATATCGCTGCGACTGTATCCCGGTTGATCGGGCCGATTGCAAAACCGGATAAAATCCAGTTCGTAGCCGGTTTACCAAAAACACGCTCAGGCAAAATTATGCGTCGTATTTTGAGAAAAGTGGCAGAAGGAGAAATGGGAAGTTTAGGAGATACATCAACGCTTCTTGATCCAAATGTAGTGGAAGAAATAAAAGCAGGCGCCCTGTAAAAATAGAAACGGCAGATTGGTTTTGATCAATCTGCCGTTTTTTCAAGCAATTTTTTTATCTGTACTACATCCGCATCCTTTGCCACATCCTCCGCTGCTATCAAACGACTTCCAGATTTTCCTTCCTATAAACCCTGTGGCAGCAAGGAAAAGCATAAAAATAATAAGTTGCTGTATCATGTTTCGAAAACAGATTTTTACGACCAATTGTTCCGCGCTGCCAGCTGAAAAGCATGCTGGTAATGATGTTCACTGTGCCAGGCATAGTTTGCAATAACTGCGTCCAGACGGTTAACGCTTTGATTGGCAGGATGAATATAAGTCCGCGCAAGGTCAGCGTCATTCAAAGAGTTTAACAACAGAACCCAGCGTAAGTGGATATACCGGATCAGTTGCAATGACAGTTCAACCGGTGCTTCTTTTGCATCTGGTAGTTCCGCCCAAAGTGCCTCTTCATAAGGCTTTATTGTTGGATTATCTTCTGTTAATGCCAGACGAAATCTCGTGTAAGCATTCATGTGACTATCCGCAACATGATGAACAAGCTGACGAACCGTCCATCCATCTGGGCGGTATGGTGTATTGTATTTATCATTATCCCAACCACCTAAAAGATTAATAAATTTTGAAGGAAGGGCGCTGATAATCTGAATGTTGGTTTTTATTTCTGCTGGTGTGTAGCTCTCCTTTGGTGTAAATCTGCCGATTGGAAAACGTAATTGTTCAAGTTCCATGATGAATGTCATTATGAGATTATTGAGAGCAGCAAAAGGATGCTCTTGATTTAAAATGCAACTCAGAAATTCTCTTTTATTGTAGCGACAAGCTCCGCATGTCCACCTGACGCAGCGATAATATCACCACCAAAAAGATAATTGTCTCCTCCGTTAAAATCGGTTACTGTTCCACCGGCTTCCTTTATCAAAAGAACACCGGCTGCCATATCCCAGGAATTAAGATTATACTCATAAAACCCGTCGAAACGTCCCGCCGCAACATAGGCAAGATCCACAGCGGCCGCGCCCATTCTTCTGATACCATGCGTTTTTTGCATAAGTAATTCGAGAATGTACATGTAGCGTTTTTGTTTTTCAAATTTATAGTACGGGAAACCTGTGGCTATTAAACTTTCCTGCAAAGAAGGCACTTTCGATACGTGCATTCTTACGCCGTTACACCAGGCTCCGCCATCTTTCCAGCCATAAAATATTTCATCCAGACTTGGTTCATGAATAACGCCTGCGAGTAGTTGTTTGCCTCTGGCAAGTCCGACACTTACGCAATAAACCGGAATTCCGTGAATAAAATTGGTAGTGCCGTCTAATGGGTCGATAATCCAGTTTAAAGCTTCGGGATCCGGTTCCATACCGGTTGTTCCTTCCTCGGTGATAAAACTGGCTTCGGGCAGTATTTGGCTTAAACCTGCAACTAGCAGCTTTTCGGCTTCCTTATCAACATAGGAAACCAGATTATTCAATTCTTTGTATTCAATTTTTTCTCGGGAAAAAGATTTGGCTTCGCGCTGAATGAATGCAGAGGCCTGTTTTACAATTTCAATGGTTTGTCTTGTGAGCAATTCCAGATCCATGCGTATACTATCCTTTTTGCGGGATTTTAGAAAGTGAATTATTCATGTAATAAATCCTGATGATGATAATCGCCAAAATCGGGATCACTACGAAATTATGTTTTACCAGATTGGCAGTAGCAGCCATAACCAGAATGGCATAAAAAATCAGCACAAACTGAAACCATGCAGGTTTTTTATTCTCTGAAATATACCATATCAACGGCAGCCACAGCGGGAACGCCCAAAGTATGTCGTAATTCCAGGTGGTGACTCCGTGGTTGGTTCCAAACCAAAGCAGCAGAATAAGCCAGCCTACCAAGCCAACAATAGTAAAAAGAATTTTATCGAATGTAAAGTTGACCTGTTCTTTTTTTGTCTGGTAATAGGTATAAGCTAAAACCAGAACTGCGAGTGTCCAGAAGAAAACCATCGGCGTCAGCCATTCCTTTTCGGCAACGGGAGTTGCCACAAAAAGATCCCTCGTAGAAGAAACCAACGGAAGATACCGGCCACCCACTTTAATTTTAGAATCGTCGAAAGCACTGCTTAGATTATCAGGTAAAAATGTCGCTTGTGCAGGTGTTGCTATGTCATCTGAAGGTGCACCGATCGCCAGGTCCATTCCAAAATCAGACCAGGGTTTTTGCTTGAAGGCATACCGGTCGATCCATTGACGGAAACTGAGCGTGTCTTTGGTATATCCTGGAAATTGTAAACTATCGCCCACTGCGGCTTTCAAAACATCAACCATGCGGGTGGAGCAGTTGTCATAGAAAAACTTGTATTGATATTTTCTATTCTGCGGCAGATAATTCGTTTCCAGAACATTGTATAATTTTTGTTTCTGACTTGGAGAAAGATTTAAAACCTGTTCTTTAATTGACCGGTTTTCCTCCTGCCAGTATGGAGCTTGTTGTGTTAGAGGCGCCACGGAAAGCGTGTAAGGCAAAGTTCACGCAAAAACTTGACATAAAAATTACCTTCCTTAAAACTGAAAGTTCCATAATTATAAGCATTATCCAGCCCAGTTACCGGATCGTAAATCCATAACACACTATGGCCGAAACCGGAATATAATTCTTGTCCAGGCCCAATTGTAACCAGACTAACTTTGGCCTGAGGACTTAGCGTAGCAAATTGAGCAAACGATTTTTGACTCGTAAAAACGATCGAGAGAATAAGAGCGAAGCTAAAAGCTGTTTTTCTTACCAGCAATGAGGCGGAACGTACATGCATCCGATTTGAATTTTTAGAAGAGGGTTTTAGATAAGTCATATTAATTCTCGTCACTGTATTCGGAAGATTTTTTCTTTTCATCAGGTTTTCCGCCCACGATGATCACAATCTCGCCTTTCACCGTTTTTTCTGAAAAATAGGCAATGATTTCCTGAACTGTTCCTCTAACGTTTTCCTCATAAATTTTCGTAAGTTCACGGGAAACACAAGCCTGTCTGTCCGGTCCGAAATATTCTGAGAACTGCTGCAATGCTTTTAATAAACGGTGCGGCGATTCGTAGAAAATCATCGTCCTGTCTTCATTCACCAGATTTTGCAAACGTGTTTGTCTTCCTTTTTTATGGGGTAAAAACCCTTCGAAAGTAAACCGGTCACTTGGTAAGCCGGAGTTCACCAGAGCAGGAACAAAGGCAGTCGGGCCGGGAAGGCACTCAATCGTAATACCGTATTTGATACATTCTCTCACCAATAAAAAACCCGGATCAGAAACCGCAGGCGTCCCTGCATCAGATACCAGCGCCATCGTTTCTCCTTTGAGCATTCGTTCGATAATGCGGGTGATACTCTGATGTTCGTTATGAATATGATAGCTGTGCATAGGTTTGCTGATGCCCAGATGTTTTAACAGGGAGCCCGATGTTCTGGTGTCTTCCGCCAACACGACATCAACACTTTTTAAAACGTTGATCGCACGAAGGGTAATATCTTCAAGGTTGCCAATTGGCGTTGGTACTATGTAAAGTTTCATTTAATATTTTTGTTATATACTTCGACGGCCGGAATGGGTTTCATCCCGGCAATCAAGGATCAGTACAACAAACTTTAAGCCATATCTGCGTAAATTGCGTCAATTGAATCTGCCAGATGTTTGTCCTTGTCCGTTACTTTGTCGCCCGCATCGTGCGTGGAAAGTTCAAATTCAACTTTATTATACGCATTGGACCACCAGGGATGATGATCCAGACGATCGGCAACAGCGGCTACTTTCGTCATGAATGCAAAGGCAGACTTAAAATCTTTAAAAACGAAAGTACGTTTTAATTTATCATCTTCTTCTTTCCACATGGTTTGAGTAGTTTAATTTGATGAATTTTTATTTTTTCGAAACCCGGTATTCGACATGTTCGTCAGGGAAATTTGCCTTAACGCACTTGGTTGTTT
>Ga0247803_1001664_pt1 | contig 11531 bp, 11 predicted proteins | sample UWRJL014104B1_FD_180928 | JGI IMG/M metagenome (GOLD analysis project Ga0247803, IMG submission 180928) | Plant litter microbial communities from Arlington Agricultural Research Station in Wisconsin, United States - UWRJ-L014-104B-1 | ecosystem: Environmental > Terrestrial > Plant litter >...
ACCTTATACTTGCCGGTTTGAGGCGGTATGCGCACCTGGTCTATAAGGCTGCGGATATCATCTACCGAGTTGTTACTGGCGGCATCAAGCTCAAACACGTTAAAGGCAAAGTCTTCATACGGGTCGTCATACCCCTCCTGGTTTATCTTTCGGGCCAATATGCGCGCGCAGGTAGTTTTGCCCACACCACGGGGGCCTGTAAATAACAGTGCCTGTGCCAGGTGGTTGCTTTCTATGGCGTTGAGCAGCGTATTTGTAATAGCCTGCTGGCCCACAACGTCTTTAAACGTTTGGGGGCGGTACTTGCGGGCTGATACTACGAACTGTTCCATGAAGGGCAAAGATACTTTATTTTATTGCAGATTTTTGATTTCAGATTTCAGATTTTTTGAACGACTTATCCACATCACTATAACCTCTTTTAAGCCATCGCTTTATTGCTTAATAAATTTATGGGTAATGCCATTTACGGTTACAAAATAGAGTCCTGGCTGTAATGCTGTGGTGTTAAGCGTAAACTCATTTTGATGTGCCGTATATTTACCTATTTGCTGGCCAAGGCTATTGGTAACTGATATATGCATGCCCCCTATATTGTTGCCCTTGATATTCAGATAGCCATTCGCCGGGTTTGGATATAAAACTAAATCTTCTTTGTTAAACTCAGCTACACCCGTCGTTTCCTCGCAATACACTACCCGTGGGTTTTCATCAACATTATTGCACGGATAGTCATAAGTTTCCTGAGGGTACTGCGCAACCGGATTAGCGTATGAAACCAGGTTAGCCATAGTGCCGGGCATTTCTACCTGCTCAGCGCTGCCATGGCCTAAGGCTACGTTTTTACCGTTTATGTTCCCGTTAAAAGAATAGTCTATAAGCGCGTCGAGCAGGCGGTAGTAGGCATAATAATCGAGCGCGTCAAAAGCGGCGGAAACATTAGGTAAATTGTGTATTGCCTGGTAGGTATAGCTGTTGACGGTAGAGGATGGCACGGCAATAAAATCTTTCTCGGCCGCGGCCACACCCAGGTGGTTAAACACATCTATGGCCATGCGGTGGTCGTTAGTTGTATCTTGGTTAAAAACCTCAACGAGCACTTTTATGTTGTCAGGATATGATGTAAGGTTATCATTACTAAGGCTGTAGGCATACCATTGCGCCAGGGCATACACAAACCTTCCCTCCTGCCCCCAGCCGTCTACCGTAAACAGTTCATGGCTTATGCCAAAGGAAGCCGCACCGCCAAAGGAATGCCCCAGGAAGCCGGCTTTAGCGGTATCTATAATATCAGGATAATTTTGCGCTGCCTTGCGAAAACCGGCTATCAGGTTTGCATAGCGCTCCGGCACAGTTACCGTCGCCAGGGTTTGGTAGGGCACAAAAACTACTGCGTATCCTTTAGACGCTATAAAGTTAAGCACCCCAATAATATTCTCAGGGTCGTTGCCACCGTAGGCATGGCTGTAAAAAATAGTGGGTACGGGCGTTGTAACATCTGCCGGATGGTAAATGTTTATGGTATGGCCATTAAAATTAACGTTATTAAACGTCTCCACCGCTACCGGGTGGCTGCCGTCGCAACCGTAACCCGTTGCCGGCTTTGGGAAATTGGGGTCAGCATACTGGGAAAAGGCATGGTTAAGAGATGTAATGATCGCGAGGAGAACGAAAAACTTTTTCATGGCTTAAGGTAATGATATATGATGTAGTAAAAATAGCGATGATTTTTCAATCTGTAAAGAATTTCCCATTGATTGCCACAAATTTGCGGCTAATTGGAGGGCAGGCCAACGCGATAGCTAAAATATCGTTTACTTGTACTGAAGTACACCGTTCAGTAAACAGCAACAGCAATTTCTCCGAAAAAAAAAATACCGATTGTAAAGTGAATTTCGTTATAGTATTGTTTTTCAACACAATAAAAAAACAGGCTATACCTTAATTTAGCCTGCTTTTTGAAATATTTTATACAAATTGTGCAAAATAGTGCACTTTTTACAACACGACCAATTGTTGATAACTTTTTTTCGATGTCCTGATTGTGCAAGTTTCCGGCTAAAAATTTTTTCAACCTTTAAATAACTACGCCACTACTTCTGCAATTTGCTCCAGGGTTAAGAGGTCGAGCAATACTTGCTCCGATGAATTTAGTTCGCCGGAATTCTCTGTTTCGGTAACCGTTTTACTGTAATTCCATATTGAACCTTTTTCGTAAGCCGCTACAACAGTGGGATGTACGTAGTATTTTTTGCATACGGTGCGGGTATTGCCCAGTGTTTCGGCTACATGGTCAAACACATGCACTACATTCTTTTTCAGTTCGGCCTGGGTTGTAAACTCCCCCAATTCCTGGAAGGCACACAGCGCATTAAGGCTACCCGCCCACGCCCTAAAGTCCTTAGCCGTAAAATCCTCACCTGTAATGCCCTTAATATAATTATTTACATCAGCAGAGCCAATCGTATGATGCTTACCATGAGTATCATAGTACTGAAAGAGCTCCTGCCCCGGGACTTCCTGGCACTTTTTTACAAGGCGCGCCATACGGGGGCTGTGCAGCTTTATTTTATGCTTCACGCCTTTTTTTCCTACAAATTCAAACCATACATCGCTGCCGCTGAACTTTACATGGCGGTCGCGCAGAGTGGTTAGGCCAAAGGAGCCGTACAGCTTCTTATAGGCATCGTTACCTATCCTTATGTTAGTCAGCTCAATAAGCTTTACCACCAGCGCCACTACCTTTTCATAAGGCAGGCCGTGGCGGGCAAGGTCTTTCTCAATTTGTAAGCGTATGCCGGGCAGTGCAAGCGCAAAACGTCTCAGCCTGAAGAACTTACTCTGGTTGCGTATTTTATTCCAGTCCGGGTGGTAGCGGTATTGCTTGCGCCCTTTAGTATCAATACCGGTAACCTGCAGGTGGCCGTTTTCATGCGGCGATACCCATACGTTTTCCCAGGCGGGCGGTATTACCAGCTTTTTAATGCGCTCTATAACAGCCTTATCCTTAAGGGTAGTGCCGTTTTCATCTTTATATAAAAAACCGTTGGCACGGCGCTTGCGGTAGTAACCTTTATCAGATTGCAACGCATAGCGCAGGCCCACGGCTTTTGCGGTATCAACAGGGTTACGCCCTATTTTTTCCAGTTTTTTTTGGAGGCGGTTCATTGCAGATGCTTAGGCTTCCCTGCTTTGAATAGTAAGCTGGTGCAGTGCTTTTGCAGCACTTTTCTCGCTAAAGGCACCTGCCCCGGCCACAAATACCCCTTTCTCCCCTTTGTCAGATATAATGCCATACACAGTAGCCTCGTCGCCCGGGTCGCTTTCGCCCTCGTAGCGGTAAATGTGTTCTACCGTAAATTCATCTACATGTTTTTTGATGCGGTCTTCTTCAAGGTTAAAATCGGTAGTGAACCCTTTCTGTGCCAGTTCCTCAAGAGCCTTGGAAACAGTGGCATAATGATACATTTGCTTTTCCATGATGATAGTTTTATTAGTTTGCTTTAGTTTATTAAAGTTAGAAATTAGAAGTATAGGGCTACGCCAACGAAATGTTAAACATTAAATTTTAGATTTTAAATTTTTAGCTAATGTATACCTATTACATACTTGAAATATCAAAACAATTTCTTTTCAAATTCATCAGAATACCGTAGAAGTTTACTACCTTGTTTTACATTTGCTTTATATAAACTGGCGTTTGTAATCAACCCTACATGAGGGGCGTACAACTATTAATACCTAAATTTGAACCATGTACGTTTGTAATAATGAGATAAAATTGCCCGACCCCGACACGATAGTATGGAAGTACCTCGACTTATCTAAGTTCCTGGACCTGCTGCTGCGCCGCCAGCTGTTTATGTCGCGCTCAGATAAATTTGAAGACCAGTATGAGGGCACCTTTAGCGAACCTACCTATGAGGAGCTTATAAAAATAGCCAAAAACAACCCTGAGTTTCTTGATAATTATAAGAGCCACCGCAAAAATGTAGTAATTAGCAGCTGGCACATGAATGAGTATGAAAGCTACGCCATGTGGCAGATTTTTACCAAAAACCAGGAGGGGCTTGCCATACAAAGCACCATAGGCCGGTTGCAGGAGTCGCTCGCGCTGGAAACCGAATATGAACAGCACATAGGCGAGGTAGAGTATATTGACTATAAAAAAGAGTATATTCCGTTTGACAACAACTTTTTCCCGTTCCTTTTTAAGCGCAAGAGCTTTCAGTATGAGCGGGAAGTACGCATTATATCTGACCTTACAAAATACAACCTTACCATAAACGAAGGGGTAAAAACGGATGTAGACATCAACAAGCTAATTGAAAAAATTTACATTCACCCCAAATCTCAAAACTGGTACAAAAACCTGGTAATACAACTTATGCAGCAACTGGGCTTTGATTTCAGCATTGAAATATCAGATTTGGAGAGTGATATATTAATTTAGTTGAACGTTATAATGTTGAAAAGTTGAAAGTTAAAAAGCATTAGCGCTATTAAAAGCAGTTGCTTTAATGCGAAATAACCTCTACCGCCTTAGGGTCGTGCTTGTGCCTGAACATTAGCGCAAAAGCAATAGCAATAACCAGCGCGTATGCGGCGAAGGACAGCCAGATGTTGTGCCAGTCTTTCATAAATACGGGGCTGCTGAACAAGCCGTCGGCAGATACAGTGGTACCCTGGCTAATTACAAATTCAATCATTTTGTTATTATCCGGGGTGGTTTGAAGAAATCCTGCCAGCCCTGTGGCATCGGTAAACGACCTTGTAAAAAAGCGGTCTATAGCCCATCCGGCAGTAAAACTGCCTATAACAGCACCAAAGCCATTGGTCATCATCATAAAAATACCCTGTGCCGAAGACCTGATCTTAGGGCTGGTAGTGGTTTCTATAAACAATGAGCCTGAGATATTAAAGAAGTCGAATGCCATGCCGTAAACGATGCACGACATGATTATCATCCACAACCCGCTAACCGGGTCGCCAAAGGCAAACAGCCCAAAACGAAGCACCCAGGCAAGCATGCTTATAAGCATTACCTGCTTAATGCCAAAACGTTTAAGGTATAGCAAGGATAAACAGTGTTTCAGATACCTGCGAGATAGACATTATTATAGTAGAATACTCAACCACAAAGGAGCCTGCATATTTAGGGTAGTGCTTAAATTCATCTAAAAACACATCTCCATAGGCATTTGTAAGCTGTAAGGCTCCGCCCAAAAACATTGAAAAAACAAAAAACAACAGCGTTTTATAATTAGAAAAAAGGCTGAACGCTTCTAATCCGGCGGTTTCTATAAAAGTAGTATTGCTTTTAGTATTCTGTGGGGCACAGGGCGGCAATGTAAACGAATAGATGCCCAGCACCACAGCGGCAATACCGGCTATGTAAAACTGGTAGTCATTTGCCTTGCTACCGCTAAGGTTTGTTATCCACATGGCGGCAATAAAACCTATAGTACCCCATACACGTATGGGTGGAAAATCTTTAACCACATCTCCGCCATTGTTTTTTAAAAGCGTATAGGATATAGAATTACTTAGTGCTATAGTAGGCATATAAAAGCACATTGCAAGCAGCATAATGCCTACAAATACCGTTGGGCTTGTAACCTGCGGCAGGTAAAAGAGTACCGCCGCATAAAGAATATGTAATACACCGTAAAGCTTTTCTGCATTTACCCATTTATCCGCAATGATACCGGTTAGGGTAGGCATAAATACAGAGGCAATACCCATGGTGCCAAAAACCAAACCGAACTGTGTACCGGCCCATTGCTTAGTACCAAACCAGTAATTTGCGATAGTGATGAGCCAGGCCCCCCAAACAAAAAACTGTAAAAAACTCATTAAAACAAGACGGTTTTTTATGCCCATAATATGCTGTGTATCTTAACATTTTATTAACGAACGTAAAACTATCAATATTTTTTGGTTTTCAAAATTTTGCAGCCATTAAATGTTGAATATCGTCTGTGCATTTTACACAAATAGGCGCGAAGTTTCACAAAGCTATTTTAAAAGAAATAGTTTGAGGACGGGATTGAAAAACTTCGTGGAACTTTATGTGTTCTTTGCGGAACTTTGCGAAATAAACCTACTGCAAATTAATCATCAAACCAAAAAGGCTGGTGCTGGCCGCAAGGGTGTAACGGGAGTAAGAATAATCGAAGCGGATTTTATTAAAGCGTACCGAAAACCCAGCTGATATGCCTGAAAACGTACGCTTATCTACAAGGCTCAATTCTGCACCACGACGAAAGTTATAGCCCGCCCTGATGTTAAACGCCTTGCCGGGAAACAGCTCTGTACCCACTATTACGTGGCGCAGCGCATTGTTAAAGAACGAAACTTTTTCTTCGGTGGTGCCACCCTCTATATCCTGCTCCGCACGGTTAGGGTTGCTAAAGGCAATATTCCATTGCTGCAGGTTTTCAAGCGTTATGTGCCAGCGGATGGGCACATTTTCTACTTCCTGGCTTATACCGGCTATAATCTCAAGGGGCAGCGGCTCATTGGTTCCCGCATAAGTAGTAAGCTGCGTACCCATATTACGAACGGCAAGGCCTATGTTAATGTCGTTATCCTCATCAATATATATGGCGCCTACATCCAGTGCTACACCCAGCGAGTTATACGTTTCAAGCGATGAGGAAATAAGCTTTGCATTTGCCCCTATATGAATATCGGTATATGGCAGGTTATAAGCATAGCCAAATGAAACTGCTATTTCACTGCCTGTAAAGGTATTGGTGGTATTACCCAGCTCATCATAACCTTCAAAATCGCCATAGCTTACATAATTTACCCCCATGTGAAAGGTTTGCACGTGCCTGTCATACGTATAAGCGTATGCAGCCGTGCCGTAGGTAACCTCGCCATAATAATTGCCGTAGTTTGCAGAAAGATGGTTGTCCATCTCAGGGTTAATGGTGGCCGGGTTAAAGATGCCCTGGTTTACATCATAATCATACAGGGTAACAATTTTGCCGCCCAGCGCTGCCTGTCGCGGCGAGGTAATAAGGTTTAAAAACTGGTACGTATACTTACCCCCTATCTGGGCAAAAGTGGCCGTAGTGGCAAGCAGCAATAAATAAAGGTACCTGTTTTTAAACATTTAAATTATAATGGCGATTGCTTGTATAACGCAGTTGCGAAGATATTATTTTTTTAAATAAAAAAACGGCTAAGATTTTAGCCGTTTTTTAATGATATTATTTATGGTCGAAGATAAGTAATGATAGCTTTCAACTCTTACGGAGGGACGTGCAAAAGCCAGGATGGGCATATTGCTTAAATAAACCACCCCACCCTGCGGGCATCGCCTCCGAAGGAGGGGGAATGAGCAATCAAACTAAGCAACTCAGCACCTAAGAACCTTTTTAAAATACTTTTGCATTCTTAGCCTTTTCGTCGGTAAGGCCGTACTTTAATACTTCATGCATGTAGCGCACATAATGAAACGTAAGCCCCTCAAGGTAATCGGCTTTTATTTCGTCGATATCACGCTTGTTTTCTGCACACAAAATTATTTCTTTGATGCCGGCACGCTTGGCCGCCAATATTTTTTCTTTAATGCCGCCTACCGGCAATACACGTCCGCGAAGGGTTATTTCGCCCGTCATGGCCAGGTTCTTTTTAACGCGCCTTTGCGTAAAGCTGCTTACCAGCGAGGTTAGCATGGCGATACCCGCGCTTGGCCCGTCTTTAGGGGTAGCACCCTCAGGCACGTGTATGTGTACGTTATATTTCTCAATAATTTCCGCTGGTATGCCCAGTTCCTCTGCATTGGCCTTAATATATTCCAGCGCCAGCGTAGCCGATTCTTTCATTACCGTGCCCAGGTTACCCGTCATGGTCATGGTGCCCTTACCCTTGCTTAAAATTGATTCTATAAATAGTATATCGCCGCCCACGCTGGTCCAGGCCAGGCCTGTAACTACACCGGCAACCTCATTATTTTCATAGCGGTCGCGTTCCATTTTTGGCGCGCCCAGTATTTTTATAATATCCTCATCAGTAAGCTTGGTATTGTACTCCTCTTCCATCGCTATACACTTGGCTATGTTTCGCACCACTTTGGCAATTTGCTTTTCAAGGCCGCGCACACCGCTTTCGCGTGTATAGCCGGTAACAATTCTTTCTATCTGTTTTTTGCCAATGGTTACATCCTTAGGGGTAAGCCCGTGTTCTTTAATTTGCTTAGGCACCAGGTGCTTGCGGGCAATCTCGGTCTTTTCTTCAATGGTATAGCCGGTCATGCTTATAACTTCCATACGGTCGCGCAGGGCGGGCTGTATGGTAGCCATATTGTTTGAGGTAGCTATAAACATAACCTTGCTAAGGTCAAACCCCAGCTCCAGGAAGTTATCATAAAACTCTTTGTTTTGTTCAGGGTCTAACACTTCCAGCAATGCCGACGATGGGTCGCCCATGTTGCTAACGCCCAGTTTATCTATTTCGTCCAGCACAAAAACGGGGTTACTTGTACCTGCTTTTTTAAGGCTCTGGATGATGCGGCCCGGCATGGCGCCGATGTAGGTTTTGCGGTGCCCTCGAATTTCTGCCTCATCGCGCAGGCCGCCCAGCGAAATACGGATGTACTCCCTGCCCAGCGCCTCTGCAACCGACTTGCCTATACTGGTTTTACCCACGCCCGGAGGGCCGTAGAGGCACAGTATGGGGCTTTTCATATCGTTGCGCAGCTTAAGCACGGCAAGGTATTCTATAATGCGTTTTTTAACATCGTCAAGCCCATAATGGTCGCGGTGCAGCACCTTATCAGCACGTTTAAGGTCAAAGTTATCTTTGCTGAACTCATTCCACGGCAGGTCGAGCAAAAGCTCTATATAGTTGCGTTGGATGCCGTATTCGGCAGCCTGCGGATTCATGCGCTGTAGCTTAGCCAGTTCTTTATCAAACTGCTGCCCTGTCTTTGCATCCCATTTTTTAGCTTTCGCTTTCTGGCGCATCTCCTCAACCTCCTGGTCGTGGTTTACGCCGCCCAGCTCTTCCTGTATGGTTTTCATCTGCTGGTGCAAAAAGTATTCGCGCTGCTGCTGGTCGAGGTCAAAGCGTACTTTGCTTTGAATGTCGTTTTTAAGCTCCAGTTTTTGCAGCTCAAAGTTCATGTAACGCAGTGTTTCGAGCGCGCGGTCCCTAAGGCTGTTTATGGCCAGGAGGTCCTGCTTTTCTTTAACCGAAAGGTTCATGTTGCTTGACACAAAGTTTACCAGGAACGAGTCGCTCTCTATATTTTTTATGGCAAAGGTAGCCTCAGAAGGGATATTAGGGCTCTCTTTAATTATTTGTATAGCAAGCTCTTTAATAGAATCGATAATGGTGCCAAACTCACTGTTGCCCTTAGCGGGGCGCTCCTCGTTAAACTCGCGTATAGACGCTTTAAGGTAAGGCTCTTCGGCAATTACTTCAGCTATCTCAAACCGCTTTTTACCCTGTATTATAACGGTGGTATTACCATCGGGCATCTTAAGCACGCGGAGTATCTTTGCCACCGTACCCACATTATGGATGTCATCGGGCGAAGGCTCTTCTACGCTTTCATCTTTTTGAGATACCACACCTATTATTTTTGAACCGGCATTAGCATCGTTAATCAGTTTTATCGACTTGTCGCGGCCGGCGGTAATGGGTATTACCACACCCGGAAAAAGCACCATATTGCGCAGCGGCAGTATAGACAGCACTTCCGGCAGCTCTTCATTATTCATCTCCTCCTCATCCTCGGGTGTCATTAGCGGAATTAATTCGGCATCGGTATCCAATTCCTGGAATGACAAACTGTCAATATGTAAATGTTTTTGTTTAGGCATGTTCTATTTCAGGTCATTATGTCATTATAAAAATACGGATAATCTTACAGTATACTTACGTAATATGCTGTAAATTTAGTTTTTAGGCGTCATATCCGTTTCAGCCCCTTGGCTTCTACAGCATTAAGACAATGATTGTGCCAATAAAAAAATCCGCCGGGGCGGATTTTTAAATATTATTAACAGTAAATTGTTACCAGTTATATTCTACGTTAAATACACCATCTTCAACTGTGTGTATAACATCGCCATTTTCATCTAAAACATTATAACTAAACGTACCCTCTATCCTAAATTCGTCGATACTGGTAACTAATATGGTACCGTTTACGGTGCTATGTTCTACATCCTCGGCATCGGTAAACCAGGCCTGGGCCGGCGCGCCTATTTCTGTACTAAAAGCATAACTGCCTTCGGTAGGGTTGTTAAGGTAAAGCCTTATATTGTGGTTATCGCCAAAAGCCTGCATGGTTATCTGGTCGTCATTACCCAACCCCACAATCAGGTCGGTGCCGGCATAGGTATAATCGGTACCATCTACTGTTGCAGTAAACTCATCGTCTGAAGGTGTAGTGTTTTCATCCGTGTAAGGTATATTTTCAAAAGTACCTTCTGTTAAACTCTTATCGGCCGCGCCTTCAAGGTATCCTGTAAAATGGAATGTACCCGAAATGGTGTGCGCCGTAGTGTTTATTTCTGTAATGGTAACCGAACCTAAATCAGTATTTTCCTCATCAAGCGAGATGTTACTGTACACATTGTCTTCATCACCATCCGGGGAATAGGCAAGGAATCCCTCAGGATATTCGCCCTCTGTAGTACCTTCTAAAACGAGTGCAACATATTCGCCATTGGTACCCCTAAAGCCGGCAACCGATATAAGGCCGTTGCCTACACTGGCTTCATAAGTATCGGCCACATACTCTACGCCGTCTATTTTAACGGTAAACAAAGGTTCTTCTCCGGGTTCAGGGTCAACCGGAATAATGGTACCCGTATATGTAATATTAGTAAAAATACCGTCAGTAAATTCTATATCAGGCTGCCCTTCAGCAATACCTGTAAACTCAAATGTACCGGTTATCGTATGCGTTGTAGTATTAATAGTTGTAAGCGTTACCGAACCGTTTAGCCCTTCTTCGCTATCATTAGCATATACCACAGTACCGCCTATAGCCGGAGTATATAAAATCGTGGCATTTGTGTATTCGCCGGTAGTTGTTCCCGGTACTGTTATCATAAAGGTTGCCCCGTCTGCCCTTACTGCCGAAATTATTATACTATTATTAATTACTGATGCCTGCACCGTACTGGCCTGGTAGGTCTGGCTGTTAAAATCAACCTCAAAGCTCGCTGGTAGCGGCTCGTTAGGGTCTTCATTAAGCAATAATGGGTCAACAGGCTCGGTATCACACGATACAAACCCTATAGCCGTAAATAATATCAAAAAAGCAGACAGCAATTTTATTTTCTTCATAACAATGGTTTTAAAAGCCAAATATAAATCTTAATTTATTAAAAGACACGTAGTACAAAAAAAAAAAACCAACTATGGACGGATTTTTAAGAATTTTATATTGTAAAATTTATATTTCCGTACATAAACACCGTCTGTAGCTTATTTTTTACCAAAAAATTATTTACCATATGGATAATACAATATTTTAAGACTTTTTTTAATAAAAAAACCCC
>Ga0247803_1001666_pt1 | contig 11529 bp, 13 predicted proteins | sample UWRJL014104B1_FD_180928 | JGI IMG/M metagenome (GOLD analysis project Ga0247803, IMG submission 180928) | Plant litter microbial communities from Arlington Agricultural Research Station in Wisconsin, United States - UWRJ-L014-104B-1 | ecosystem: Environmental > Terrestrial > Plant litter >...
GAGCGACACCGACTCCGAGGTCGCGGCCCTGCTCGTGGGCAAGGCCTACCGCGAGACCGGTGACCTCACCGAGTCGCTTCGCCGGGTCGTCGCCCGCCTGCACGGCGCCTTCACCCTGTTGGTCATCCACGAGGACTCGCCCGGCGTCGTCGTCGGCGCTCGCCGCAACTCGCCCCTCGTCATCGGGCTCGGTGACGGCGAGAACTTCCTCGGATCCGACGTCGCAGCCTTCGTCGAGTTCACCCGCCGCGCGGTGGCCATCGGCCAGGACCAGATCGTCACCATCCGTCCCGATTCCGTGGTCGTCACCGACTTCGACGGCAACGAGGTCGAGGCCGAAGAGTTCGACATCGCCTGGGACGCCTCCGCGTCGGAAAAGGGCGGCTGGTCGAGCTTCATGGCCAAGGAGATCAGCGAAGAGCCCGAAGCCGTCGCGAAGACGCTGCTCGGCCGGGTCAGCGGCGACACCGTGCGGCTTCCCGAACTCGACTCGATCGGTGACGAGGTTCTCGCGAACATCGACCGCATCGTGATCATCGCCTGTGGCACCGCCGCGTACGCGGGAATGCTCGGGCAGTACGCGATCGAGAAGTGGTCGCGCATCCCGGTCAGTGTCGAACTGTCGCACGAGTTCCGCTACCGCGACCCGATCCTCACCGACCGCACCCTGGTCGTCTCGATCAGCCAGTCGGGCGAGACCATGGACACCCTCATGGCGGTCAAGTACGCCATGGCATCCGGAGCCAAGGTCCTCTCGGTCTGCAACACGCAGGGTGCGACCATCCCGCGCGAATCGCACGCCGTCATCTACACCCACGCCGGACCCGAGGTCGCTGTCGCCTCGACCAAGGCTTTTGTCGCCCAGGTCACCGCGCTCTACCTGCTCGGACTGCACCTCTCCGTCGTCAAGGGCACCCAGACCGAAGCCCAGATCGCCGAGAACGTCGCCGAGCTCGTCGCCATCCCCGAGAAGATCGACGAAGTGCTTGTCGCGTCGAAGTCGATCGGCCAGCTCGCGCACTGGATGACCGACACCCAGTCCGTGCTGTTCCTCGGACGCAACGTCGGCTACCCGGTCGCTCTCGAGGGCGCGCTGAAGCTCAAGGAGCTCGCCTACATCCACGCGGAGGGTTTTGCCGCCGGTGAACTCAAGCACGGACCGATCGCGCTCATCGAGCCCGGCCAGGTCGTGTTCGTCGTGGTTCCGAGCCCCCGCGACCCGCTCTCGCTGCACCCCAAGGTCGTCTCGAACATCCAGGAGATCCGCGCCCGCGGTGCCCGGGTTATCGCGATCGCCGAGAAGGGCGATGCTGCCGTGCTGCCGTTCGCCGACGAGGTCATCCCGATCCCGCTCGCCGGGTCGTTGTTCGAGCCGTTGCTCGCCGTCGTTCCGCTGCACATCTTCGGAATGGAACTCGCCGCGGCCAAGGGCCTCGACGTCGACCAGCCACGCAACCTCGCCAAGTCCGTCACGGTCGAATAGCCGAATGGTGCAGCCGTGATCGTCGGTATCGGGGTCGACGTCGTCGACCTCGCGCGATTCGAGCGTGCGCTGGCCCGCACCCCCGCGCTCAGGTCCCGCTTGTTCACGGATGCCGAACTCACCAAAGACGGCAAGGATCGCCCGCTGCGCTCGCTCGGCGGCCGGTTCGCCGCGAAAGAAGCCCTGATCAAGGCGCTCGGTGACTCGACCGGCGTGCAGTGGCACGACATGCAGGTGGTCTCGGACGAGCATGGCAACCCCTCGCTCGACCTCTCCGGAGCGGCCGCCAGCATCGCTGCGTCCCGCGGGGTGGCCGCCGTGCACTTATCGATGTCGCACGACGCCGGCATCGCCATCGCCTACGTGATTGCCGAATCGTGACGGCCTCCCTGCGCGAAGCGCGCATCGACCTCGCGGCGATCACGCGCAACGTCGAGACGATCCGCGTCCTCGTCGCGCCGGCCAGGGTGATGGTCGTGGTCAAGGCCGACGGGTACGGCCACGGGGCCATCCCGGTGGCGACTGCTGCCGTTCGCGGCGGGGCCGACTGGCTCGGTGTAGTCGACCTGGCCGAGGCCCGCGTCCTGCGTGACGCCGGGATCACCGTTCCGATCCTCTGCTGGCTGCACGAGGTCGACGCTGATTTCGGTTCCGCCATCGCCGCGGGCATCGACATCGGGGTGAACTACCTCGACCAGCTCGAGGCTGTCGCGGCGGCATCCGCCGGCGAACCGGCCTCCGTGCACCTCAAAGTCGACACCGGTCTCAGCCGCAACGGCGCGAGCGAGCCGGAGTGGCAGGCGTTATTCGCCCGCGCCGCGGAACTCGAGCTCGCCGGCCGCATCCGTGTGCGCGGCGTATTCAGCCACCTCGCCAATACCAGCCCCGAGGACGACGCCGACCAGGTCACCCGGTTCACCGGAGCGCTCGAGCGCGCCCGTGCTGCCGGGCTCGACCCCGAGCTCGCGCACCTCGCGGCCTCCGGCGGAGCGATCTCGCAGCCGGAGGCACGGTTCGATCTCGTGCGGATCGGCATCAGCGCCTACGGGCTCTCTCCCTTCGCCGACGGTGATTCCGCGGCGCTCGGCCTGTCCCCTGCCATGGAACTCAGCGCGGGAATCGTCTCGGTCAAGCGGGTACCGGCGGGAGCCGGGGTCTCCTACGGCTACCGGTACACGACCACCGCCGAGACGACCCTTGCGCTCGTGCCGATCGGGTATGCCGACGGCGTCCCGCGGCACGCGTCGAACACGGCGCCGGTGTCGATCAACGGCCGCACCTACCGCGTCTGCGGCACCATCGCGATGGACCAGTTCGTCGTCGACGTCGGTGACGACGAGGTGGCCGTCGGTGACCGGGCGATCCTGTTCGGCGACCCGGCAACGGGTGTTCCCTCGGCCCAGGACTGGGCGGAAGCCGCTGGCACGATCAACTACGAGATAGTCACGCGCATCGGCAACCGGGTTGCCCGCCGGTACGAGTCGTGACGATTCTCGAGATCCCGACCCCGGATGCCATGGAGGCTTTCGGCGCCCAGATCGCTCGCGTGCTGCGCGCGGGAGACCTCATCGCGCTGAACGGCGAGCTCGGGGCCGGCAAGACCACGTTCACTCGCGGGCTCGGTGAAGCGCTCGGCGTACGCGGCGCGGTGACGAGCCCGACCTTCGTGCTCGCGCGCACGCATCCGCGGGTCGGCGACAGCGCCGGGGGAGCGCCGCTCGTGCACGTCGACGCGTACCGGTTGCCGACCGCCGCTGACCTCGACGACCTCGATATCGACTTCGCCGGTTCGATCGTCGTGATCGAGTGGGGCGCGGGAAAGCTCGACGGGATCACCGACTCGTGGATCGAGATCGACCTCGAGCGCCCGATCGGCGGAATCCCGACCGACGATGGCGTGGAACCCCGCCGGGTGACGATCACAGCCCACGGGCCACGCTGGGCCCACCTGCCCGACTTCACCGGCTGACCCCGACTCGCCCGTCGTCGCCCCACCCCACATGATTGGGGCGAGGGCGAGGCCGGGGTCTTAAGCTTGGAGGGTGCTCCTCGCTATCGATACCTCTGCCGGAACGAGCGTCGCAGTCGTCGATCGTGACGCCGGTGTGCTGGCCGAGCACTCGTCCGACGACACGCGTCGCCACGCCGAAGTCGTCGGCAGCCTCATCCGCCTGTGCCTCGACGACGCGGGAATCGCTGTAACCGCCTTATCCGGTGTCGCCATCGGGATGGGGCCGGGACCCTTTACCGGCCTGCGGGTCGGCATCGCCGCCGGGCGCGCCTTCGCCTTCGGTGCGGGCAAACCCGTCGTGCCGGTTTCGAGCCACGACGCCATTGCGTTCAGCCAGTTCATGAACACCGACGAGCCGCTGCTTGTCGTGACCGATGCTCGTCGGCGCGAGGTCTACTGGACGGCCTACGCCGGCCGTGACGAAGCCGGCCTGCCGGTGGTCGCCCATGGCTCGTCGCTCGTGCGGCCGGACGACCTCGCCTCGGTCGTGCCCGGGTTCGACGGCTATCGCCGGTTCGATGCCACCGTGGTTCCCGCCTCGGCCGTCGGCCTGCTCGCCGAGACACTGTTCTCGAACAAGCGCGCGTTCGCCGCTGACGAAGCTATCTACCTGCGCCAGCCCGACGCCGTCGTTCCGACCGGTTCGAAGCGGGTGACCCAGTGACCGAACCGTCGGCCTCCGTGGCCACAGCCTGGCAGCTCCGGCCCGCGACGATGGCCGACCTCGACGCGATCATGGCCATCGAGACCGGCACCTTCACCAGTGACGCCTGGTCGAAGGCCAGCATGCGCGCGGAGCTCGCGAGCCCGCACGCGCGCTACCTGGTCGCCGTCGACCCCGCTGTTCCGGATGAGGTGGCGGGCTACGCCGGATTGCTCGCGCCGCGTGCGTCAGCGCAAGCGGACATCCAGACCATCGCTGTCATCGAGAGCGCACGCCGCCGGGGTCTCGGGAGGCTGCTGATGGCGACTCTCATCGACGAGGCAGCGGCTCGTGGCGCCGGCGAGGTCTTTCTCGAAGTGCGCGCCGACAACCCCGGCGCCCAGGCACTGTACCTCTCACTCGGGTTCGAGCAGCTCGCGGTGCGCCCGAAGTACTACCAACCCGACGGAGTCGATGCGCTGATCATGCGCCTCACCCTCGCCCGCCCGTCGATGGCGGTAGGAGCATGACCATGAAGGAACCCCTCGTTCTCGGCATCGAGACCAGCTGCGATGAGACCGGCATCGGCATCGTTCGCGGCACGACCCTGCTGGCCAACGTGATCGCGTCGTCGATGGACGAACATGCGCGGTTCGGCGGCGTGGTGCCCGAGATTGCCGCGCGTGCGCACCTCGAGGCGCTCGTGCCGACCCTCACCGCGGCGCTCGCAGAGGCGGAGGTCACCCTCGACGACCTGGATGCGATCGCCGTGACTAGCGGCCCGGGACTGTCGGGCGCACTCATGGTCGGGGTCGGCGCGGCCAAGGCGCTCGCGGTCTCGCGCGACCTCCCGCTCTACGCGGTCAACCACCTCGTGGGTCACGTCGGCGCCGACGTGCTGCACGCTGCCGACGAGCCGCACGAACAGCTCGAGTACCCGACCATCGCGCTGCTCGTCAGCGGCGGGCACACCTCGCTGCTCCTCGTGCGTGACCTCATCTCCGACGTCGAGCTGCTCGGCGAGACCATCGACGACGCTGCCGGTGAGGCCTTCGACAAGGTCGCCCGCCTGCTCGGCCTGCCCTACCCCGGGGGGCCGGAGATCGATCGCGCAGCCCTCGGCGGCAACCCGAAAGCGATCCGCTTTCCGCGTGGACTCAGCCACCAGAAAGACCAGGAGAAGCACAGGTACGACTTCTCGTTCTCGGGGCTCAAGACCGCCGTGGCGCGGTGGGTCGAGCAGTCGCGTGACGCGGGCGACGAGCTTCCTCTCGCGGATGTCGCAGCCAGCTTCCGCGAATCGGTCGCGGACATCCTGCTCACCAAGGCCCTTGCCGCCTGCGCGGACTACGGAGTGCCCCGCCTGCTGCTCGGCGGCGGAGTCGTGGCGAACGCCCGCATCCGCGAACTCGCTGCCGAGAGGTGCGCGAGCGCCGGGGTGGAGCTGCGGATTCCGCCGCTCTCGCTCTGCACCGACAACGGGGCCATGATCGCAGCTATCGCGAGCCAGCTCATCAGCGCGGGGCACCCGCCGTCGTCGCTCGACTTCGGCGCTGACTCGACCCTGCCGGTCACGAGCATCCAGGCCTGACGCCAGCTGCCCTCGTTGACACCCGAACAGGGGTGGTGCCACTATGGCAGCGGGCAGAGAACCCCGGTGAGCCGGGGTGCCCCAGGCTGCCGGCAGCTCGCCGGCTCTCCAGGTGAGGAGTGGGTATGACCAACAATCCCGACCAGAACGTCCCACCCGCGGTGCCGGAATACCCGCCAGCGCCCGAGCCCGCGGCGGCTCCCTACCCCTACGCTGCGCAACCGGGGCAACAACCCGTCGGCCAGTCGACCAACGTTCTCGCGATCATCTCCCTGGTCGCGTCCATCATCGGCTTCGCGCTGGTCGGGGTCATCACCGGGCACATCGCCCTCGGGCAGATCAAGCGGACCGGGGCTCCCGGCCACGGGGTCGCCCTGGCCGGGGTGATCATCGGGTACATCTACATCGGAGCATCGCTGCTCTTCCTCGTGATCTGGGGAGTCATCGCCCTGGTCATCGCGGGCTCCCCATCGGCGAACACCTACTAGGGAGAGTCATGACCGACCCCACAGCGCCCGGCGCACCGGACCAGAACCCCGGAACGCCCCCGCCAGCCCCCACACCAGCGCCGGACATCCTTCCGCCGAGCGACCCGATCGGCGTGCCAGCACCGGAGCCCCTTCCCGAGACCCTGCCCGAACCGCTGCAGGAGACCCCGCTGCAAGAGACCGCGCTGCCCAGCGCCCCGCCGGTGTCGACCCCGGTGGCAGCGTCAGTACACCCCGGTGTGGGTGCACCGCCGCCGGAGCAGCCTCCCACCTTCGCTCCGAACGGGTTCCCAGCAGCGCCTTCCCCCTATACCTCTCCCGGCGCGAAGGCGCAGGTGCTGAGCATCCTCTCGCTCGTCGCCGGAATCGTCGCGTTCGCGGGTTCCGCGATCGTGTTCATCCCGTTTGTCGGGTCGATCCTCGGGCTGCCGATTCCGATAGCAGCGATCGTGCTCGGGTTCCTCGGTCGAAAGCGTGAGCCGCAGGCCAATCGCGCCCTGTGGTTGTTCGGGATCATCCTCGGGGCGATCTCGCTGCTCTTCGCGGTGCTGGCCATTGTTTTCTGGGCGGTCAGCCTCTCCGGTTCGTCGGGATACGACCTGTATTACTGACGGTCGGCACCTGCTGCACACCCCGGGTGGTGTTCGGCGGTCTCGCACGATGAGTTCTGGTCACGATAGCGTGGAGGCATTCGCGTGTGCGTAGCCCATCAAACGAGGAGTCCGTCGTGACTGACAACACCACCCCGCCCGTTCCCCCGATCCCGCCCGTACCGGAGTCCGGCGCCCCGGCACCGGTCGAGCCGCAGGCGCCTGCAGCTCCGGCAGCTCCCATCGGTGGCGAGTACGTCGTGCCCGGCACCGCGCCCACCGCGGACCCCTACGCGCAGCCGACCCAGCCGGCCGCGTACCCCAGCGCGCCGCCCGCGTACGGAGCCGCTCCCGACGCCAACCCCTACGCCCAGCAGGCTCCCGCCTACGGCCAGCAGCCCGGCTACGCGGAGCAGGGCGCTCCGTACGCGTACAACGCCGGCTACGCGGTCGCACCGCCGAAGGGCATGTCGATCGCGGCTCTCATCTGCGGAATCGGCAGCATCGTCACGCTCTCGTTCGGCCTCGGCTTCTTCGCGGGTGTCGCCGCAGTGATCCTCGGCTTCATCGCCAAGCGCAGCCAGCCCTACGCCAAGGGATTCTGGCTCACCGGCATCATCACCGGATTCGTCGCGATCGGCATCAGCGTCATCGCGGTAATCGGCTTCATCCTGTTCTACGCTCTCGCGCTGGGCAGCGGATACTCCTCGTACGACTCGTTCTAAGCGTCGACCCGGGCTACCCGTCGGTTACGCGCCCGGCTCGGCGAGCTACGCGACGCGGTCCGCGAGGATCGCGACGCGGCGCTCGCCGAATCGCGTGAGCAGCAGGGTCGCGCTGCGGGATCCCCCCAGCGAGAGCCGCTTGCGGAACTCCGCCGGGTCGATGTCGACGCCGCGCTTCTTGATCTCGAGGGTTCCGATATCGCGGGCCTTGAGCTCGCGCTTGATCGACTTCTCGTCGAGCGGCAGAGTCTCCGCGACCCGGAAGCAGCTCGCGAAGGGCGTCACTTCGGCGTGATCGGCCGTGAGGTAGGCGATCTGCGGATGCAGCATCCGCGCGTCGAGACTGCGCGCGAGATCCCCGATGAGCCTGGCCCTGATCACCGCACCGTCGGGCTCGTAGAGGAACTCCCCGAGTTCTCCCGTTTCGGCATCAGCGCTGTCGGCCTCGGCCGAGAGTTCCGCAGTTCCGTGGCGCCCGATCACGAGGGCCGAGCGACGGATGCCGTCCCGGGCGAGCGCGCCGGTCCAGACCCCGAGCTCGACGACGTCGTGATCGACTGACACCCACTGGGCTTCAGCGCCCTGCGGGATCAGGTCACGATCGACGCCCGGGCCGAGTTTCACGCCGGTCGGCAACCCCAGCGAGAAGGCGAAATCGAGGGACGGTGACCAGTCCGCCGGGTTGCTCAGCCGGCGGCCACCGGCCCGGCGGGCGGGGTCGAGATAGACCGCGTCGAACCCGGTGAGGTCGAAAGTCGTGGCATCCGCGTGCACGACTGACGCGTTCGTCCACGGGGCGAGGTTGTAGGTGGCGATGGCCGCGGTGACCTCGTCGCGTTCGACCGCGGTGACGTCGAGGTCGATCGCCGCGAGGGCGAGGGCGTCGGCCCCGATGCCGGAGCCGAGGTCGGCTACTCGCTGCGAGCCGGCGTCCCGGAAGCGGCCGGCGTGCAGCGCGGCCACGGCGAGGCGCGTGGCCTGCTCGAGCCCGTCTTCGGTGAACAGCATCCGGGCGGCGAACGGCCCGAACTTATCGACAGCTCGTGCCCGAAGCCGAGCCTAGCTGAGCACGGCAGCGACGGTGCCCGGCGCGTGGCCGGCTTTGCGCAGCGCGGCGACTGTCTTCACGACGTCGGCCGAGCTGTCCCACGGGGGAATGCTGTCGAGCAGGGTGAGTGCGTCTGGGGTGAACAGCTCGCGCAGCTCCGTAGCGTCCATTCCCCTACCGTAACAACGCCACCGGCCGCCGATTTCGCCCTGCCCGCTCCGAGCGGTGCGCAAATCGGTCGAGAGCGGGGGATTTGCTGGCACTCACATTGATCGAGTGCCAGCGCGCACGTATAGTTGTCGTTGGCACTCTCGTAGTGACTGTGCCAACCCCAGATTTCGAATAGTGCAGGACTCGCCAGCTACACCTGGCGAAACTGCGCAGTGAAGTTAAACCAGAAAGCAGAGGTCAACCGTGTCGGTTTCCATCAAGCCACTCGAGGATCGCATTGTCATCAAGCAGGTCGAGGCTGAGACCACGACCGCTTCCGGACTCGTCATCCCGGACACCGCCAAGGAAAAGCCCCAGGAGGGCGAGGTCGTCGCAGTAGGCCCCGGCCGAATCGACGACAACGGCAACCGCGTGCCGCTCGACATCGCCGTGGGCGACAAGGTCATCTACTCGAAGTACGGCGGAACCGAGGTCAAGTACGGCGGAGACGACCTGCTCGTCCTGTCGGCTCGCGACGTTCTCGCGGTCGTCGTTCGCTAGGTTTCCCGCAATATAAGGACAACTGAACACAGCTTTACCGCCAGAGGGCCCGGGGATCACTCCCCGGGCCTTCTGTGGTCTCCGGCCACCTTTAGGCTTGATGAGTGCCCAGCGACCCCACCACGATCCAGAACCCCGCCCAGGAGTCGGCTCCCGCGGGCAGGACCGGCGCCGGGCTCGCTTTCGCGATCAGTGCCTACGGCGCCTGGGGCCTGCTCCCCGTCTTCTTCCTGCTTCTCGCCCCGAGCGGCGCGATCGAGATCGTCGCCTGGCGCATCGTGCTGTCCCTCGTCTTCTGCGTGCTGCTGATCACCGTCACCCGGGGCTGGCCACGTTTCACCGCCCTGCTGCGCGACCGCCGCACGGTGCTCATCGTCGGCGCTGCCGGTGCTCTCATCCTCATCAACTGGCTGGTCTACGTTTTCGCCACGCTCGGTGGGCACGTGGTCGAGGCGTCGCTCGGGTACTTCACCAATCCCATCGTTACCGTGCTTCTCGGGGTCTTCGTGTTGCGCGAACGGCTGCGGCCACTGCAGTGGGTCTCGATCGGCATCAGTGCGCTCGCTGTCATCGTGCTCGCGGTCAACTACGGCGCGTTCCCCTGGATCGCGCTGGCGCTCGCCTTCTCGTTCGGAACTTATGGGCTCATCAAGAAGCAGGTCGGTGGCCGGGTGGATGCCCTCAGCGGCCTCACCCTCGAAACGGCCTGGCTCGCGCCGGCCGCGAGCATCGCGCTCCTCGTGATCGCGGCATCCGGAGCCCTCACGATCGGCACGATCAGCGTCACGCACACGATCCTGCTGCTCAGCGCCGGGGTGCTCACCGCCGTGCCCCTGCTGCTGTTCGCCTCGGGCGCTCGCCGGCTGCCCCTGACCTACATGGGACTCACCCAGTACCTCGCGCCGATCCTGCAGTTCCTCATCGGCGTCCTGGTGCTCCATGAAGACATGCCGGCGGCGCGCTGGGTCGGATTCGGGCTCGTCTGGGTGGCTCTCATCGTGCTCACCATCGACATGTTCGCGGCCGGTCGTTCGTCGAAGAGAACGACTGCTCTCACGGTCTGACCCCCGTTCGGGGCAAACCCTAGATCACGAAAAGTAACGATTGGGTCGTGTTACAGGGCTGTAACACGAACGTATTGTGCCCGAGCCCTTAGCCCCGTAGTTTCCTACCTACGGCTACTGCGCCAAGCACGGCTGTGTCCAACACATTCTCTATACAAGGAGCAACATGAGCGCATTCGCGAAGGTTTCGGCCTCCCGCTCACGGTCCCTCAAGGCTACGATCAGCGGCATCGCTCTTCTCGGCGCCAGCGCACTCATCCTGAGCGGCTGTGCAACGACGGAGGCTACCCCTGAAGCAGGCGGCGACCTCAGCCTCAAGATCGGTACGATCCTCCCGCAGACGGGTACCCTCGCGGTCCTCGGCCCGCCCGAGTTCGCCGGTGTTGACCTCGCAGTAGCAGACATCAACGCAGCCAAGGCTGGGATCTCGATCGACGTCGAGCACGCTGACTCGGGTGACACCACGACCGACATCGCAACGCAGTCGGCAACCAAGCTGCTCGCGTCCAACGTCTCCGCCATCATCGGTGCGGCATCCTCGGGTGTCTCGAAGACGTTCATCGACCAGGTCACGCAGGCGGACGTCGTCCAGATCTCGCCCGCCAACACCTCGCCGGACTTCACCGACTACGCGGACAACGGCTACTACTGGCGCACCGCCCCCTCCGACGTTCTCCAGGGACGCATCCTCGGCAACAAGATCGTTGCCGACGGCGCGACCAGCGTCGGCATCCTCTACATGAACGACGCTTACGGAACCGGTCTTGAGAGCAACCTCAAGTCGACCCTCGAGGCGAACGACGTCACCATCTCGGGCGAAGAGATCTTCGAGCCCGCGTCGACCGACTTCAACTCGGCCATCACCTCGCTCCTCGACAGCAAGCCCGACGCTCTCGTCGTTATCTCGTTCGACGAGATCACCACGATCGCCGAGCAGCTCGACTCGAAGGGCTTCGACTTCTCGAAGCTCTACGGAGTCGACGGTAACTACGGAGTCATCACCGAGGCCGACACCAACGTCGACATCGCTGGCGCCCAGTTCACCAACCCGGGTGTAAACGCTTCGGACGAGTTCCAGGACAAGCTCCAGGCACTGGTCAAGACGCAGGGTGGCGAGCCGCTCACCGTGTTCAGCTACGCCTCTGAGGCCTACGACGCGACCACGCTTCTCGCGC
>Ga0247803_1001668_pt1 | contig 11513 bp, 8 predicted proteins | sample UWRJL014104B1_FD_180928 | JGI IMG/M metagenome (GOLD analysis project Ga0247803, IMG submission 180928) | Plant litter microbial communities from Arlington Agricultural Research Station in Wisconsin, United States - UWRJ-L014-104B-1 | ecosystem: Environmental > Terrestrial > Plant litter >...
AGGCAGCGGCGAAGACGGCGTCCACCGCGAAGAGCCCTGCGGGAACAGCTGTCTCTTCGCCCGTGGTAGTTTCTGTGCCCTCTTCGCGGTTGCAGTCGCCGCTCGTAGCAAACTTTCCTGACCACTCGCTTCCGCCCTCGCGCGACTCCAACTTCTCGATTTCTGCCGTGCCCATGAAGTCCTCGCTGAACGGTTCAAAATCATCGCTCGCCACCACGCGCTCGAGACCATCAATATCGTCCAACATAGACCCAGGCAATACGCCCAAGGACGACGAGCCCTTCTCCCCACCCGCCTCGAAAGCCTACAGCTCCGCCGGCCCGGAGTATGCCTCCAGGAGCAGTTCATCAAGCGCACTGGTGTCCGCCTCTAGAAGCAAAGAAGTGCGCTATTTATCGGGTCGGGACGAGCTGTACCGGCAGCAGAGAGGTGAGTTGGATAGCATCGGCCAGGAGAGCGATACAACCGAGGATGATCTGGTTGTGGTCGAAGGGTCGACAACTGCCAACGACAATGCCAAGTTCACCTTTCCGTCGAATCCAGCCAACGACGGGCTCATGAAGGTCACATCTCGTGCAGACAGCCAACACAAGGCGACCCTGTCTTCTGTGAAAGCCACTAAGGTTCACTCCGACACTGTCTCTGAAGCCACCGAAACTCCCCGCGTTACTGCCAGCGCCCAGACGCCTGTACTTGCGCCAGCACCGCAACGCCCGCCGTTGGTACAGGTCGGTCCATCACATTTACCAGGCTTCCACCCTTCAAGGACGTCTTCATCAGACGGCCTCAGCTCCGTTGTCACAAACACCACTATGCGTAGCCCCACTGTTCCCCCCATTGAAGAGATTCAATATCACAATTCTAAATCTTCTGGCAACCTACCAAGCAGTGCCTATTCCCAGATGCGCCGCAAAATTCTCGATCGCGAGTTTTGGATGCGGGACGAAAATGCAAAGGACTGCTTCAACTGTGGAGATGCCTTCTCGACCTTCAGGCGAAAGCATCACTGCCGGACGTGCGGCCAAATCTTTGACGCAAAGTGCACTTCCTTGGTGTCGGGGAAAATGTTTGGACAAGCCAGTAATTTGCGAGTCTGTAAACCTTGCGAGTCCATTCTCCACGGGAATGATGATGATTCGTCCGTCTACACCGATGAGGGCGACCAAGCATCAATCTACGCACAAGACGACAGGGATCTGGACCCTGGTCACTTTGACCCCTCCGAGAGTGATCATACCAAGATAGGGACGCCGACCATTAGCATCCCGATGTCAAGAAAAGCTGGCAACGAGAAGAAGCGACGATCTGCCGTCATTGAAGTTGCGCCGCCGGCGCTGGCCAGACCGAGCTCGTCACGCTCGTTGCGATCTCTCAGTGGACGACCGCGCTCGTCGAGCCACAAGCGCCACCATTCTCGGCCTCAGCATCAGCACATGCGTAACGTAAGATACGAGGATCGCGCACCTTTTCATCAATACGACCTAGAGAGCCGAAGCCGCTCAGCTCTCCCCGCTTTTCACCGCGACAACATTATCGATCCGGATCTTGCACCATTCATGTCAGACGAAGGCTCTAGTGAAGACGAGCAAGTAAGCATATTCGCCACGCTAAGAGGCGACGCCGCGTCTTCACAAGCCAGCTTGGATGGCGAGAAAGGTGGGATAGGTGGTATCCTAGCGGCCATGAGGAAGAGCAAGTCTAGAGGCGAGAAGAGTGTTGTTGGTTATAGCCACGCGCGAGATACTGACAACGCAAGTACAACGAGCCGTCATAATTCGAGGCATACGAGGAGACGAAACCTCAGCATAAGCAGCATTACGCATCGGCCCTCACCAAGACGCTCGAAAAGCAATAGTCTGCTGAAGCCTTTCGGTCCTGGTTTCACCGGATCGATGGGGCCCCCACCTTCTCCTTCTCCCCAACCCCAACCATCTCCTACACCGCCATCCGGCTCTAAGATCACTCGCAGCGCCTCTATGCGGGGCGGCAAGGCTCCAAAGATTGAGCTCAATCATGCCAGCTTGGAGCATGTACGCAAGTTGCTGAAACAGATGTTGCAAGATGCTGGGATTGCACATGTTTCGAGTTGGGAAAAGGCACTCGTACCAATCATGTTGCAGTGTACGGACGATGTCAACCCCGATCTCCATCGAGGCGACGATATCGACATTCGGCATTACATCAAGCTCAAGAAAATACCTGCAGGCAAGCCGCGGGACACATCGTACGTGTCCGGGGTGGTCTTCACCAAGAACATTGCACTCAAGAGTATGCCACGCAGCATTGGCAATCCCAGGATCCTCATCGTCACCTTCGCTATCGAGTACGCACGACATCAAACGCACTTCATGAGTTTGGAGCCGGTCATTGCGCAGGAGAGAGAATACCTTCGCAATCTCGTTAGCCGAATTGCTGCATTGGGTCCTAAGGTTTTACTAGTTCAGCGCAACGTATCGGGGCTCGCCCTCGAGTTCCTAGAACATCACGGTATCGCAGTCGTCTACAACGTCAGAGAGACGGTTCTGAATGCGGTGGCGAGATGCACCCAAAGTAGACCAGTGTCATCAGCCGATCAGCTTGCCGACCCGGCTCGGCTCGGACGATGCGGCAGCTTTGATGTGAAGACGTACGTGCATAAAAACACAAAGAAGACGTACATATACTTGTCCGGCTGCCAGCCGGACTTGGGTTGCACTATCGTGCTTCGCGGTGCAGAGACGAGCAGCCTCTCAAAGTTGAAGCGGATCACCGAGTTCATGTGCTATGTGGTGTACAATCTCAAACTCGAGACTTGTCTCATGCGCGATGAGTTTGTCATGATTCCGGCCACGTCCAGCAGCGGGACCTTGGCATCCAGTAATCAGGCGGAGGCCCCTCCTCAGTCTGAAGGAGAAACTTCCAAAGATACGCCAACAAACGAGGATGCCGCCGCAACGAATGCAAAGAGTGGGCCACAAGCTTCCGCTGACGGTATCCCAGTACCACAGGATGCACCCGCGCCATCTTTCTACAGCGAGATGGTGGAAAATCACCGCACGAAGATAATGTCTGCTTCACCCTTTGTGAAGTTTATGCTTCCGTATCTGCTCAATCAAGCCCGCGAGTATGAGATGAAGCTCGACTACTTAAAACAGCTGCGAGATCAATACACCACCAGTGAGGAGAGTGCCGAGGAACAACCACAGGAGTTCGAGCTCGTTCAGCCCGAGATGGTGCATACGGTAGTCGAGCAGGCGTCGAAACAAGTACGAGAATTTCTTCACGCAGTCCACGCGTCCGAATACGACAAAGCGTTGCACAATTACAAGACGCAGAAGAGACAGTGGGAGGCCTATCTGGCCACCAACATGGACGTTTTCGACCCTTTCAACCACCAAAGAATTGCAGTTCTCTACAGCGTCGTCAATACCGCAAACTCCACGCCATGCATTGGTCCGGAAATTATCGCTCTAAACTTCTATCAGGAGCACGACTTTGACGACGGTTTCACGCCGGATTGTACGTTGGGCCAATATGTTGAAGACCTCTGTCATTCTGCGGCCATGTTGTGCGAGGTTGACGGCTGCAATCGCAGGATGTTGGACCATTCGCGCCAATACGTCCACGGAGAGGGGCAAATGAGTGTGATTGTGCAAAAGTATCCGTCAAGAATCAAAGGACTGCACAACACGATCATGATGTGGAGCTGCTGTAGAATCTGCGGCCAGGAAACACAAGTCATCCCCATGTCGGACAGCACCTGGAAGTACTCATTTGCCAAATACCTCGAACTGACCTTCTGGAGCACTCAGCTGCACCCACGAGCTGATGTTTGCCCCCACGATATCCACCGGAACCACGTTCGGTACTTTGGATTCAACAACGTTGCCCTGCGCATCCAGTACGATGAAGTGCCACTTTACGAAGTTATCGTACCACGACCCATAGTCACTTGGAAAGTAGACGGAGACCTGCAATTGAAAAACGATCAGTTCCTGAAGATTGAAGAGCGGCTCGATCGATTCATGCAGTCAGTGCGTTTGCGGATCAAAAGCATACACGTCGAGAGCGTCATCCCAGAACAGGTCGAAGTGTGCAGGACCGAGGTGGTCAAACTACTGAGGCGTGCTGACGAGGAACACGAATGGCTTAGGCAGAAGCTACAAGACAAGTACATGAACTCCAAATATTACGAGATCATCCCTTTGAATCGCGCCATCCGGGCAATACAAGAAAAAGCGATTGGATGGGATGAGACATTTATGGAGTTTGAGCATCAATTCTTCCCGTCAGAAAAGGACATTCGGCGTCTCGCGACTCTGCAGCTCAAGAAGTTGTTCTTAGAGCGTGACGAGTCAACCAGCTCTTTGACATCCGTGGAAGAGGGCTCTGAAGTCGTTGAAGAGCCTGCGGAAAATGAGAAGGGGGAAGCGCTCAGTCTGACACCGATGCCTTCCAACATGTCGGCCGAGCGTGCGCGAGATATGCTCAACTCCGTTGTGGAGGAGGACCAATCACATGGAAGCAAGCCACAGGGGGACCAAGAGGACACAGCTCAAGTACAAACGCCTACTGCCATCGGGAATAAGCCTGGCTCGACCATACCGATACAAACGTCTATCGAATCATTGGAAAGAAATGACGTCCGTCACTTGGACCTCGCAGTGTCATCCAACTTCCCGGACAGCTCTGCTTCGAAAGAAGAACAGCTTTTGAAGACACCAACCCTCCTCCCAGAGTCAGATGAGTTTGAACCGGGTTCGCCAACACCCATGGCTCATCCAAAAGTCAACCCGATTGACAAGGCTGTGGCCGATGCTATTGACAACATGTCGCCATCATCACTCCAATCCCTTCCACCTGGTGGCACACTCGAAAGCAAGATCCCGCGACTGGTTGATACCATTCGGCGCGAAGTCGGCAATCCAAGTAGACCCACTACACTAACAAGGACTCAATCACAACCTGGTGGTATATCGAAACACCAAATTCCGCCTCTAAATCTCAATGCAAGCCCAGGCCCAGAATCGCCAAAGATGATGAGCGAGTCATCGAGGACCATGGAGCGTATCTCTGAGAGATTAGCGCTCGGCGCGTTCAAACACAGCGCTAAGTCTACATCAAAGATCCCTCGTTCTGTGCCTGGAGCCCGGACTTCTAGCACAATATCCAAGGTCTCCAAGCTCGCAGAACATTTCGAACAGCTCTCGAGGGAGTTTCAGAAGGAGCGAATGCGTGAGCGTCGCAGCGAACGCAACCGCCAAGCCCGTGCCTTCCCACTTGCATCATCTAAGCCCATCGTCGAGGTTTACACGAACATCCACGAAGCGGTCCAAGAGAGCAATCCATCTGATGAAGATCTACAGCCTATGTCGCCACAGCGGGCCAGCATGGATAACAGCACGTTGGGCGATAGCACCCTGACGGAAACCACAGGCGCTACGACAGCGTCTACATCTCCTGTGGAGACACGCCACCCACACCATGCCATGAATAATTCCGACGAAACTGGTTCTCAGCCGGCGACACCTAGTCATCCGCCTTCAGACATGGAGAACGACGGCAGCGACACGGAGATGATGCCAGAAGATGTTCCTTTGCCCGACAGTATCGCGAATTCAGATCTGCTTTCCATGACCGAATCCCAGCTGGAGAACTCTTTAGAACTACCGAAGCATGAGAAATACACCCTTATGAAGATGCTGACCAGCTTTTGGTCCGAACGATCCGCAAGCGGTTGGGCACCTCTCGAATACCCCTTTGCGCAAATCGAGCACGTCTGGGAAGACTCCGACATCATCGTTCGGGAGGATGAGCCAAGTTCTATTATCGCTCTTGCATTGTCAAGTCCCGACTACGTGACCAAGCTTCATTCATTCCGCGGAGAAACAATGTCTGAGAAAGGAGGCATCAATCTTGAAAGCTCTGAAGCCTCTATCGAGCGCAATTTACTCCACGAAAAGAACACCAACATTCGCTACGGCTTTACAAATCGTGGCGTAAAGGCGCAATGCAAGATCTTCTACGCGCAATCCTTCGATGCCTTGCGCAGAAAATGCGGCGTCGCAGACCGCTTCGTGGAATCCCTTTCGCGCTGCTCAAAGTGGGACTCTAAAGGTGGGAAATCAAAGTCTATCTTTCTCAAAACGCTGGACGACCGCTTCGTCCTAAAATCCTTGTCGCCTATCGAAGTCCAAGCCTTCTTCCGCTTTGCACCCAACTACTTCGCTTTCACGCACCAAAATTTGTTCAAGGGTCTGCCGTCCGTTATTGCGAAGATGTTTGGTCTCTTCCAGGTGCAGATCAAGACACCGACGGGTCGCGATTTTGATTGGTTCATGCTTGTAATGGAGAACCTCTTCTACGACCGCGAGCCGAATCGACGGTACGATTTGAAGGGTAGCATGCGAAATCGGAAGATCCAGTCGACGGGTGAAAGAGATGAAGTTCTCCTCGATGAAAATCTGGTTGATATCATTTACAGCGAGACGCCGATCTTCGTGCGTGAGCACACGAAGAAGTTGCTCAAGGCGAGCGTGTGGAATGACACGCTCTTCTTGTCCCAGAACAACGTGATGGATTACAGTCTCATGGCCGGCTTCGACGACACTAATCATGAGATTATCGTCGGCATTATCGGTAAGTCGCTCTTCCTCCTGTTCCTATCTCTCATCTTTGAACCACGCAATTAACACGCCATACAGACTGCATACGCACATACACCTGGGACAAAAAGTTGGAATCCTGGATCAAAGACCGCGGCAAAAACAAGCCAACAATCACCTCTCCCAAAGACTACCGCAACCGCTTCCGCATCGCCATGGAAAAGTACATTTTGCAAGCGCCGAACTGTTGGCACCAATTTCAAGGGAGGGTTGTGGGCGTGGGCGTACCGAGTCCTGGCACCGTAAGGAGAACGGCTGTGTTGGGAAGTGCGTCGGCGGGTACGAGGCAGGTTATGGAGGTTGAAGGCGGTGAGATGGAGAAGGCGGAGGGATCGAAAATTTAGGTGGGTGTGAGTAGATTGAAGTTGTGATATGGGGATTGCATGGCTTGGGGCTTCGTGTGGGGTCTTGAAAGCATATATAGCGTCGGTGTTTGGCGTGGAATTTGTTGTCATTCTTGAGGATCGAATAGCATAGGACTTGGGATAATATGTGAAATCAGCATTTGAACGGATCTTTCGGCAAATTCGCAGAAGATTGTAGTCTATGATTTGTTCCTACGACGCGCTCGCTCACTCGCCCCCATTATTTAATAAGAAAGAAATCCAGATTGATGCAGCCAAACGAGACGCTGAGAGTATGCATGTGCTGAACAACATTCCACATCATCGACAGATCCGACACTTTCGCCCACCGTCACGGCTTGTACACGTCTTCGTCTGCCGTCGTCACCGTCTCTGATGTCTGCACGCCAGGCAATTAGCCAACTACCGCCTCTCTACTCGCGCGGTCTATGGAAAGGGATATCATGATAAGAGGAACGCTATGGAGGGAGGAGAGCAGAAGCGATGCAAAAGATGCAGAGAGGGCGAGCTCATGCCTTCTCCTTCTCCTTGTGCTTCTTCTTATCATGCTTGTCGTGCTTCTCATGTTTCTCGTGCTTGGCGTCCTTCTTCGCGGCAGCCTCGGCCATGAGTTGTTCGAAAGCCATGAAGTCGCCTTCTTCTTCGGGGTCGCGCTCAGCCTGTAATTGGTCAGCCGTGTTCACGTATGCTGCTCTTCTGAATGGAAGAGGGGTGTGGGTAGTAACATACCTTCTGCAGCATCTCCCCCATCATGACTAGAGCATGCGCCCTCTCCACCCTCTTCTCCAGCTTAACTCTCTTATCATTAAGCACAGTATCGCACACCTCCCTCAGCACGCTCTGAATCTCAAACTTGCTTCCCCTCCACGCGGCCGCCAAAATCTTGCCTGTAACTCTCTTCTCGTATTCAGCTTTCTTCTCGTCCGTCCACTCCTCACCACCCTTCTCCTCCAGCTTGGCCATCTCCTCCATGGTAAGCTGGGCGTCGATGGCAGCAGACATGGTGTTCCACGTCTCCTTGACAAGTGTACCCTTATCCTTAACGCGCGAGAAGAAGCCCTGGATGCCGAGGAATTTTTGCGACTTGAGCAAGCCGCCTGCTTTCTGTAGGTATGTTGCTCCTACGGCGTGCATGATTTCCAAACCGAAAGACTCCATCTTCAAATTCTCAATCTCGAGCTGTGTCTTTGCCTTGAATGCTGCCGTAACATCGGCGCCCTTGTCGGTCTCAGTCCATACTGAGATACGGTCGATAAGTTTCTTGGACAAGGTCTGTACACGCTCGTCTCGGATCTTCTTCCGCTCTTGTTCGTAGGCCGCCAGCTCTTCTCGTTGCTCCTTGGTCAGACCGCCCTTCTTCTTCTGCTTCTCGCGCAGCTCTTTCTCGGCGTCTGTGACACCCTCAGCCTCTAGTCGTGCATCCTCCTCCGACTTTTCCATGATCGCGGCCCGGATCGGAAGGCCGCGGCCAGCACGAGGTGTGCTGGTCTCGGACACGGGTGGCGGCGGCTGTGCGGTTGTGGCGGATTCGGCAGGCGTCTCGACATAGGACGGTGGTGCTGTTCCGTAGGCGGGCGGTGCTCCCTCGGCTTCTCGGGCCTTCGCAGCCTCAGCGGCCGCCTCGGCTTCTTTTGCTTTAGCAGCGGCTGAGGGCTGAGCGGGTGCGGATGGGTCGGAAGGGCCAGCTGTTGTGCCGTCCGTCTGCTCTGTACCAGCGACCTTCGCAGCTTCGGCCTCAGCTTCGGCTTTAGCGGCTTCTTGCTCTTCCATTTCGCGCATCGAGATCTCCATCGTCTTGGTGAGATCCTTCATAAGTGAGATTTCGCCAATCCTGGCAGTAGCTTAGCATTTGCGACGATCTCCAGAGGGAGTAACGGGGGCGTACCAGTCCACAAAAGCTTCTCCTCCAAAGATCATGGTGAAGAACTCGGCGGGGTCCTCTGCCTAGAGTCAGTAGTCGTCCACCAACACGGAACCTGCGTCTGTATGCATACCAAAGCCGCTACTCGGTACGGCACGCTCCTTGCCATACATGTCGTACTGTTTCCGTAGCGTCTCATCGCTGAGCACCTGGTATGCCTCGCCAATCTATGCCCGTTTAGCCCCGCATCTCACGATTCTCTACCCTCCCACACCTGGATAAAGACATACAACTTGGAACTTCTCGTGCGCTGTCTCATCGCCGGGGTTCTTGTCTACGTTCCGTTAATCCAGAGTCTTTGGCGGCGGTGCGGTCGTTCGGCGCGGTCATTCGTACCAGGATGAAGTTTGATAGCGAGCTTGCGGTAAGCCTTCTTGATTTCGAGTTCGGTCGCCGTAGGGGGCACCTGCAGGGCATCGTAATATATCGTGTCGACAACCATGGTTGCGGTATGAAGGTCTGTTGGTCAAGGCAAGTCGGCAACGTGGAGTTGCGTTTGGCGCGCGAGGCAGCACATGTTGACGGGCGAATTTTTGCACCGCCGCAAGCCACACCGCGACGTCACGCGCTAAGCCCCATTCATTCGGGCTTGCGGCCCAAGGCGGAGGTGAATTGCGGTGTGATGCACAATCAATGCTAGAGTAGAATCATGCCTCGATGAATGCGAATGGGAGCAAAACGCAAGTATGATATTCAGGTATGTGTCTCGTTCGTAGATATACGAGATGCGAGACTACCAAGTAGGTCTATCCAGCACGTTTCCTCCCCTCTCCAAGCCCAGGATATACACGTACACCCGCGGCCATGAACTCATGACAGAAACCCAATATGTCACCCGTCGCCGCCCATGCAGACGCCATGCTAGACCCAACCAGCTGAAACAAACTACGGAATGTACCGTGAAGGAACTTTTGAGAACCCTGCCCAAAATAATTGTAGTACGGACATAGAGCAAAGAGATGCCGTCGCCCTTGTATGATGGAGAATGGATTAAAGGTCCCTCAGACGGTGAACTTGGCCTTGGCGCGAGTGCTGCCAGCGTGGGCGGCATCCGTATGGCCCGAAAATTCGACCGCTTCGTTCTCCTTGAGTTGCAGCGCTTCCTTGAATCGCTTGCCGATCTTGGTGAGCGTCTCCTTGCCCTGCTCTGAGGACTTGCCCTTGCCGACCGTGCGCGTCCAGAGGCCGATACGGTAGAAGCCTCGCCGGACGTTCACCACGACACCCATGACCTCATTGTCCTCCTCATCCTCGAGGTTCTCGCCGATGGCCGCGAGCATGACGTGGAGCCATAGTGCATCGATGTTGATCGCCTTCTTGTCCTTGAACTGGAAAGCCCATTTCCCGCCGTGCTTGTTCTGCGAGTCCTCCCACTCGGGGCGCACGCCCTTCTTGAAGAGGTGATAATCGGACTTGAGCGCCAAATCAGAGGTGGGTGTGATGTTGTTCTAGGGGATGGTCAGCGAAAGAACGTGGGGAAGGCCAGACGCACTTACGTAGATGCCCCAGAATTCCTCGACCGAGTCGAATGAGATGACCTCCTTCAGCAGCTCGGCCCAGTTGTCGCCCTGTGCCTGTTAGCTATACTCGAAGTAGAAAAGTTGGGGCTTCGTACCTTGCCGCTCGGCGGCTTGGTGAACCACAGCGTCCAGGTGTTCATGAGCGGGTGCTTGACGTTGAAGTTCTCAGCATCGTGGAAGACGGTCTTGACTTCACCCTCCGATGTAGAGTTGGTGGACTGCTCCTTGGACTCGCCGGACGAGTTGCTGTCATCCACGGGCGAAATGGGGATGGTGTCCAGAGGCACCTGCTGATTAGCATTCGGTGCGGTCGCGACGTCGGCCATTGTGGAGGATGTAAGTGCGCGGCAGAGGGTGTGTGGGAGTGTGCTGATAGCGAGCGGTGTTCAGGCGGGGTGATGGGGTACGATGAGGGCGTGGGCGGTGGTTGGTGGTGTGGTTGCGATGGGAGAGCTGCTTAGACTCGCGCCGGGCGAGATTTTAGACAGTAGTCGCGTAGCGTTTGTTGACTGTTTGCAGGGGGTGCGGAAGCGGCGAAGGAGCGGCGAGGGGAGAGCGGCGCTTGTAAAGGTGGTCTGCCTTTCTTCTCTTTCGCACTCGGGAAGAAAATGCAGGTGCCTCTCACGGTTTCGGGCGGCACGTGAGGCTCTTGGCGCGCTAGTCGTGGTTTCACCCAGGGCAGTGTCGTTTGCATCAGAAACACAGGACGAAGTCAAGTCGGATCATGCTCAAGGAAATGATATTTGTATTGAGAAAATAGAGTAATGTCCACGCCACCACTCCAGACCACACCCCACAATGGGAGTGGCTAGGAGTAGCCTCGTCTCCGAGCACCTCGTCTCCGAGCACCTCGAACCCAAGCATGGCGACTTTCAATGTAAGCACTTCTAGCGGCACAACTACAGCCATTGATGGGCAGAATTGTAATTTGACATCCGTGCTATGGCATCACGTTGACAGTTTGGAACGGGTGGTGCACGCACCGTGGAAGCTAAACATTAGAATTTGCTAAAGGGGTACCATACCTGAGTGAAAGAAAGCCGGGTATTATATTACATATCAA
>Ga0247803_1001669_pt1 | contig 11512 bp, 8 predicted proteins | sample UWRJL014104B1_FD_180928 | JGI IMG/M metagenome (GOLD analysis project Ga0247803, IMG submission 180928) | Plant litter microbial communities from Arlington Agricultural Research Station in Wisconsin, United States - UWRJ-L014-104B-1 | ecosystem: Environmental > Terrestrial > Plant litter >...
CCGAATCTGACCCTCTTCGACGAAAATGGAGAGTGAGTCGTGGTGATGTATAGCAAGCTCAAGACGTACAGCTAACATCATCAGCTTCATCCCCGCCGCGTTCGAAGCCAGCACAACGCGTCCGGCCCTAGATCCTTGGTCACAAGGTCGCACAATAGCAACTGGCATCGTAATGTCGATGCTAAACGCCATCCTGGAGATGGACTCGCAGAAACTCGAGTCCCTCATCATGAAGCACCCTAACCACATCAACTTCCCCATCGGCATGCCTTTCGAAACTCCAGGCAGCCGCTTCTTCAACCATGCCGCTGTTGCTCAGTGCATGCTACTGCAGCATCCCGATCAGACCATCTTTGATATTGCGTGCGCCCTACCTTCGGGGCCGGTTATCTGGATATTAGTTGCGCATGGAGCGAAGGGATCTAGACACCCCTTTGGTATGGACCTCGCGTTTCACAACGCGATCAAGAATGGGCGGACGTATACGGTGCAGGCGCTTCTTATGCCCGGTCGATCGAAGATCAATGGGGAGCCAGGCGTGTCTTGGAAGCCACTACTTCAAGCGGTGTTTTGGAATAAACCTGAGATCGTGCGGCTGCTCGTCGACAGGGGCGCCAGCGTGAATGATACGTCGCCAGGGCTCGACGGCCTGATGCAGAGTTCGCTACAGTTCTGTTTGGACCGGAGGTTCCAGGACTATCGCGACGTACCTGTGAGGGAGAAGTGCGAGAAAATCCTCAAGATGCTGCTCAATGCAGGTGCGGACGTTTTACTTGCGCCAAACGAGGGCAGTGCACCAGCAGCCTTCGGAACGTTTCTCAAGCCGTGGCAGGGCGACCCGCATTGGATCGGGAAGCTTAGCGACATCGACATGGAGTGCCTTGAGGCTTTCGTCAGAAAGGGAGCTGACCTTAAGACTCCCTTTGACGGCTTCGTATGTACAGCGCCGTCAAGCGGGACCTTCGAGCACCAAATGCTGTGGCACTCGACCCCAGTAGCAGCCCGCCTTCTCATCGACCACGCCGCCCCAAACCCAGACGGAAACGGCGCAAGTCTCCTCCACGAGATTGTCGGTAGCTGCCCCGACGCAAAGCGCCATCCATCTGACACCCTCCGCGACATCGAAGTCCTCTTCAAAGGCGGCGCAGACCCCAATCTCGTCGACAGCTCGAGCTTCACCCCTCTCCGCCGCTGCATCGAGCGCTGTCCCGCCGTCGACATCGTGCCCCGCCTCCGTCTCCTCCTCGACAATGGCGCAGACCCCGAACTCAAACACGCCAACCGCCTCCCCCCTTTCGTCCTTGCCGCCCGCAATTTCGAGGAACCCCTTCTCTCCCAAGTAATGGACTTCCTCGTCGCCAAGATCCACGGCCGTCAACGCCGTGTCGTCTACGATGACACCTTCAATTGGAGCGAGGGCTACTTCCCCATACCCACCTCCCCATCCTACACCCAAGTCCAATGGTACAACGGCTCTAACGGAGACTTCAACGCGAATGTCGAGCGCATGGTTCCCGAGGATGTGCGACGCGCCTTCCAACGCGCTTGCTTTAGCGTCGTGAGTATGAATTACCTTAACGCGGCTACGACGCGCGCGACTTTGCAGCGGCCGTTGCAGATGTTGGGAAGCGAGAAAGATGAGATGTTCCAGGTGGTGATGCAAAGACAGCTTGCTAATTTGCCTGAGTACCGTTTTGAGCAGGACTTTGTTCTGGGGTTGTTGAAGCCGAGTATGGCGCCGGTATTGGCGGGACTGACAGAGAAGCTAGGGACGGAGCGGAGCGAGAGTGACGAGATTTTGGGGCCGCATCAGACGCCTATTTCTTCTTTGGTTCCACCGGCGTTTTCGAGCCTTGCTACGAGCGCTGGTCGCTCCAGTACATCTGCCTTCCCTTCAGACACCCACTTCACCGACTCGCCCCCGCCAGAAGCACGTATCCACCGCCACAACCCCGAACCCAGCCTAGACATAGGACGCGAACGATCCGCTCGCCCCCGTGCCGAATCCGTATCTTCAACCAACTCCACATCCTCCTCATCCTCCACCCAGTCCACCGCCTCTCTCATTCCCACCACCACATTGCTCCGCTGGCCTGACATCGGTGATCCAACTCGCCAAACGCATATCGTGAAGGCGAAGGAGGCGGTGCTGAAGTATACATGTCCGGACTGTGGCAGTGGGAATTTGTTAACTGCGGCGGAGGTGGGGAGGCATAAAGTTGAGCATGAGCATTCGAGGGAGTGTCTGGTAGGGAGGGCGGGAGGTTGTAGACGGCGGTTTTGTGGGGGGAAAGGGTCGTGAACGAGGGCGGATGGAGGGAGGATGGACTGGATGGCCTTTGGGTGTTTATTGGGTCGATGGCGCCATTACGCCACGACAGCAATTATGTTGCTCCTCTGGGCGGGTTGTGGGAACCTAGCGGATTCTTTACATCTTGTCGGAACGAAGCAAGTATCTGCAAACCCCGACCCGGACTGGAGGCTCACATGATCTAGTCAAACAAAATCTTCCACGTTCCGACCCGCTTATGCAGCTTCCCACCTGGCGTTTTCGCTCGTCGCCCCTTGCGTGGCCGTAACTTGACCCGCATCCTTCCTCGGCGAGCGCAGTGTGACGTTGACATGCTCATATCGACGTTTGGACCGGTCAACCGACTCCGGACGGCTATATGGGGGCAAGCAGTCAACTTTCCGCCGTGTGTTGCCGCTTTGTGCCCCTAAGCTATGGGTTCGCGGGCGAAAACGAACAGGGGTCTATGCGAGGTGAGCGCGTGAGATGAGTCTGGAGCGGTAGGTGTAGGGCGGGAGAAGACGTCGATACTTTACACATTTCGCTAATGCGAATTCAGTTACAGCTTGCGCGCTGTCCGGCTGCCCGTCACTCGGGAGTCCTTGATCAGTGCTGGTGTGACTTAGGTCGCCTGGTAGCTGGAAAGTGACAATGCCAGGAGAAACGACACGACACGCTGCGGATGATGACTGGTGTGACGAGTCCACGAGTGATACGGCAGTGTACGGTATCGGTCCCAGCTCAGCGCCTCATCTCACCGGAAGTTTTGTATGCGAGATGAGATGGGGGAGCTGGGCGGTGCAAAGCCGCCGACGCAAGGGAGACTCTTCGCTGCTTTCGGTCCGTGTCCTTGGGCTTCTCGGGGGTTTGTGAAACAAATCTGCCAGTCGGCCCAACGCTTGGCCAGGACGGCAGATGGCATGCGGCTATCGGACGGACCCAAGGCTCCTGCGCCGACTGTGGTGTCACATCAGTTCGAAGAGAGGGACCCACCTGTCACATGGTCATTTACCCGAGGAGACAACCGCTAGGGCTGCGTGGTGATAGCACCTGACTAACGCCATGTATGGAGGTATGCAGGTCCGCATGTATAGTCTACCGAAAGGAGATTTATGCTCCAAAGATCTCTGCAATTGTGAGTGGCTGTGAAAGAGGAGACCGAGGCGATTTGGGCTTGCTGGCAGCCGCTGCTGTTCTAATGATGATCGGCCGGATTCAACACGGCGCGTGAACGGGCGAATGGTCCTTATGGTAGTATTTTAGTTAGCATGTGCTTCCTATTGGATTGGTCGGGTATGTAAGAGTAGCCGGCTGCATCGACAGGGGTTGGTCAGAGCACGGCCCTTAACCGAATTACAGTGGGCCGCCTTATCACCACACTGCCAAGTATAGGCCGCTTCGACTTCTCAACGCCCTTTCATGTACAGTCCGAGGATAGCAACGACGCTTCCAATGCTGTGCTACAGTCTCTTCGTCATTTGAGGATGCATGAAGGGCGCACAGCTTGCTTGTGAGACTGGGGGTAAAGTCGAAGGACTTTGCATGTCATTTCGGCTACGGCTTGATGTTCCCCGGCCAGCAGATCCAGCTTGTTCGCGTGAGCTCTCGCCTCCGGTGCTTCAAGTTTCACCTGGCAGTATGCGCCGTGTGAGTTGCGTTGTATCGTCGAACTGGATGGAACAGAGTGCCAAATATTTCGGGACCTAAAACCATCGAACACCGTCAATATCATTCCGTCTCATTCCAGCCAGGCCAGTTGGCGGCGAGCTTGCCCTTGCTCCACTCATCCCGCGCGGATGCGGTCGTGGTTACTCCACATCCTCAGATGTTGGTGGAACGCGCGGTTCAACTGACATTGGCCACCTTCAATCTAGACACGCAGTCTGTGATACACGCTGTCAGGGGTTTCGAATTGCCAGGCGAAGTGAGGTATCACCAGGAGGGCTACGGCTTGATCGTATTATGTTACGGTTTCTTCATCTAAGGGGTATAAAGGAAGCTCAGGCAGTCAAAGGGATGCTTCAAACTCCAACAGACATCGGCAACCGTCCTCACCGCGCTCATCCGTTACTCGTAGCATAGTCTTTGCTCATTTGGTATGCAAAGCCCATTCGAGCGTTCGAGAATCCTAAGTCACTCACTGACATTATCAGCTCCAAACCCCTAAGCATCTTCGAAGATCACTCTAAACTATCTTCATATCCTCAACTTCGTCATGTAAGCCATAGTATTTTCTATTTAATCGCGCTACTGTTAACGTGTCATCTTCAGGGCTCCTGAGCGATCGAACGACGCCACTGCAGTAGTGGTTGCACAAAACGACAAGCAACCCAAAGCTACAGGGCAGCAACGTTCTACGTCGGCAGTCGGATCTGGTCCGGCAGTCCAGGTGCCCGCTCCCAATGATGCGAATGGCAAGTCTCGGCAACATCAAAGCAATGCTGTTAGTATGTGGCTTTCCAGCTCCGAAGATTCTTGGTCGACAAGCAATCCTAGAGGCACCAAGAGTTGATGGTACAACGAAGTGCCTGCGTATCGTGGCTTGATGTGGATTGACTGTCGCTTCTCAATCATCTCTTTTGTGGCCGTATTCTCTAAAACTATGTGTCTAGCTTAGCCTCTCTTAGTAAATGAAAGCTTTGGAGTATCTGGACATTTTTCGTAGATGGCAACACGAAACGCAAGCGCCATGGCGACAGTCACATATTTATGAATTTCCAAGAATAAACCACACCCTTTGTCACTACATATATTTGAAAAAGCTTGGGACCAATATCTCTATTGTATCGAAGAAGACCAGATGGTCTTTCCTGCAAAGAGCAACGCTCGAATGAACTGATCGACAAATTGGTCGTACACGTCAAGACCTGTGTGGGTACTCCAAGGCCAAGCTGTGGCTGATATTCAGATATCAAAAGGACCCAGCAACTCTGCCTATGGACTGCCATCAGCCAAAGACAGGGATTTCGATTAAGCTGAAAAATAGCGAGGTCCTTTGGCCGGTCAGTAACGAGGTGAATGCGATCAGAAACCGCGGAGTCGTTCTGCAATCTACAGATCGTCTTAAGCGGACCTCTGTCGAATTTCACAGCGCTTGGCATGTGGTGAAACAGCGAATTGGCGCGCATCAGATCGGCGTTCAGTCCCACCAACAGAAGAGGTATATGCAGTAAGTGCATTAGCTCCCCGCAGAAGCCGGACAAACTGCCACAAGTTTAATTCCTGCGTCTGTGCAACCTCAAGTAACATGCTACAGAATATGTCTGAAGCGACCAGCGGCCCTCAAGGCGAAGGGAAGCATCCCCAGATGACGTGACGCGTGCCTCTGCACATTCCCACCATCCTACCCCACCTTATTTTATCAGCAACAGCGCCACTGCCCATACAGTCACGCGGTGAGGACACGCACATCTTGCAAGTACTACCTAAGCACAAGCTCTGTCTAGCCATTGTTGTGTTGACATCATGCACCATCGGCGGTCTTAGCCTTTGCCCATGTTCGCTCGTCGCTAACTACAGATTGCACAGATGTGTGCACGTCGCTCCTACACCTAGATCTCACAAAGAAATACCCAAAGAGGTGAATACACTGAAGTTACAGGCCCAAGCCTAAAAGCGCAACATCAACATGGTAGCCGCCCTCCGCACCCTCTCGACCTCTCCGTGCCTCGTCTTGTCTGGCTAGCTAGACTTTACTGTTAGGGTAATTCGGTGCAGTGAGTTGCCCCGGCGAATTGTAGTGGCTGTCTGACGTTGATACGTCGCATTCGCCTTCGCCTGGCGGTGCGATTATCGCATTGGATTCCCGCTCCGATAGGCAATTTTAGAACGGAAACGAGGAGTTGCACAGCGAGTTAGGGAGGTAGCGTAAGCGTTAAACTCACCAAAGGGCTTAATAAGTTAGTCCGACTCGCGTTTATGTGGGTTTAGTCGGCGGGTATTGCTTGCGATTATTCGTCACGTTGGCCATTCCGCTGTTCAACACGGACGGTGGCGCTGGGGCGTTTGCGATCGTTGTCGTCGCCGGGCTAGTCGGATGAAGGCGCCGCACTACATCCCTGTCAAGCCACGCGACCACCGCCGCTGGCTCACATACTTTGCCGTCTCAAGATGCGGTGTGCGGATTCCGACGATCCGTAGCAAGAAGCGCGCATCATGCTTTGGGACACGTCCGCAGAGGGACTCGCCTGTTATTTATATCCGATCGATAACTCCCTATTCACCGATCTGTGGCTCCTTTCCACAACAATCCGCTTAGAGAAGCCCGTTCACGAGTGTATGGTGCATACAAGTTTCTCGTTGAAGATAAATGTGTTTAGGCTGGCTGTAATACTAGGTCCTGGGATTCTCGTTGTAAGAGCTTGTGTCGATTTCTCTCTCCTCCGTACTAATCTATATGTATAGCCCAAGAAACCCGACTGCGCTCTCTTCTTTTAGTCTGAACAGCGTGGTACCAGAAGAATAGCTATGTTTAGCGGTCTAATCTCTAATACTTTACGAGGTTGCATGCAGACAGATACTAAAGACCGCGGACCTTGCCATAACACTCGGCCGCCGAAGGACAGTGAACTGGCTCTTTACCGAAGGCCACTGGCTGCATACGCCGCATACATCCCGTTCAGCACTGTTTGCCTTGCAGTAGATAAAAAACACAGCGCTTGGGGAGTTAGGCCTAATCTTGGCAGTATTTCATCGTAAGGATTCGGTCCGGATTTTGTACGACATTACGGTACCGTAGGTATAAAGGTAGATCCATCATCTTGTGTACTCATAGTCATATCCTCACTCTAAGCACTGAATAGCTCCTCAAGCGTACCACCTCTGTCAGTTGTTCTCCAATCCACGACACGTGTACGTCGGTGCTCAGTCGGACTCGAAACTTTTCACTGATTCTCCTAGATTTACCCTTTCTCGGAGTCTTGAAAACGTACCAGCAACTTCCGAGTCCCTTTGATTCCTTCCAATGTGCGTTTCAGCCGCAGAACATCCAAATAATGCCTTTATAACACACACACACCAGGGCCGATAATCAACCACGTACGCCATCGGGCCCAATCCACCCGGTCACAGTCACAGTCACGGCCGGTGACCACAAGAAAGACACCGGAACTACGGCTACTCCATCCATTTCGACCGATGCCTTTCGAACTTCATCGACAGCAGGCCCACCTACGGCATCTAAGCTCAACGAGCGACCCACAACCCAACACTACCAAGGAAGCGCCGTGGGAATATGGCTTTCCAGCTCCGAAGATCCTTGGTCGTCTGAGAACCGGAGGTAGTCTCGAACGTCGCTCGTGAAGCGACGTTGCTTAAACACTCGATGTTCCTTTATTGTACTGGCAACGTTGCGCCTGTGGCATACCTACATAGCCTTGCGGGTCAAGATTTTTTTATTTCATCTTTTCAGGAAATCGAACGCAAGGGTAGAATCTCGTCCAATGTATCTCTTCCACTGTAACAGAAGTCTGATTCGAAACCATATTGACATGTGGGTTGTGCCAGGGTTGATCACAATCCACGCTCCCACACTCACATGGTCTTCAAAGAGACAACTTTTAACTTTTCACTCTTATTGTGATGATCGACGCCGTAATCATCGTTCCCGGCCAACTGAACCATGTCTCACAAACTGCATTGCGTGTGCTGTGCTACTTGTGTGTTTCGGAGAGCAAACCAAATATGCCGACTACCTCCAAGAAAACGTTGAAAAATATAGCTTGATGGACATCAGACGATAAGCTATCGAAGTAGGAACTCGTACGTCTCAAATCCAGCCGGTTGGGAGTGCGACGTGGCCAGCCATCGCACACGTCTTCAAGTAAATATTTGAATGAAAGAATTCGCCGCTCGAAGCGATCTGTGAAGCTTTGGCTCGGCTCAATTTCAAGCGCTCTCGTGGCCGGGTACGAAAAAGAAAGTCGTTGTCGTTGAGTTCCGGTCATTGGGCAGGAAATGGTATTTGCGAATGCACTTCTGCCTAGGCAATTGCGTTGCGCTTCCTGCTTGCCGAGAGGGGGTGTTCCCTGCGCGTCCGGAAGAGTGGAGATCTTCATATTAGACAGCGGTGAGCCCGTCAAACAGTCGACACTGGAGGTATGTCGAGGCCTACTTTTGGTAGCGGTAGTGTCGCGTTAGCTAACTCGCAGATGTGCTGTTCGTGATAAGGTGTAGATCATCGCGGCGTCGGTACAATATTCGTGGTTTGAGGCCAAGGCCCAATCCGGTCTAGAGCTGCTACACCATCAATGCCGAGAGAAACTCAAAGGCAATGCAAGTCCTCAATCCCAGTGTTTGTGTGCGTCACCTGTACAAGGGAAGGGTACCTGCATTAGCCGCATTAGCTCACTATGACAGAGCGCCGAACAACCGCCACAGATTCGATTCCTGCACTCAGACATACGCCTCATTCTCTGTATGTGGCCCTCGTCATCGCTTCCCCAAACGTATCACAGATTGCGAAACAGTATTACGCGCGCTGAAGGCCACCTCCGCAATTCTCGGACCCTGACGTCATCATTGACTCGCACCTACCTGGACCACAATTCAGGGCAAACCCCGCGCCTTCAACAACATCACGCACGCGACACTTGTAATCTCATCATATAAATCGTGCACTGGAAGCTTTCCGTATCTGCGGAGACGTAATTTAATGGCCGAATTAGCAGCCGGCGCCGGCATCGCCCTCGCCGTTGAAGAAGTCCTCTCAACCACTGCCCAAGCAGGCGTAGCAGGTTATTTCCTCGCAAAACCTACACTTCCTCTTAAAGCAACATTCACCCGCGTTGCTGTAGCTAATGACGACGATCTACACCGGTAACGAACCCTCCCTGCCACCATACTCATCAAATGACTAATCAACAGCTCCCAGACGCTCGCTCGCCCGATCAAACCACACTCTGACCATCCTTAACAATAAAGCTTTCATCTTCGGCGGCGCTACAAAAGACGGCCTCGCTAGCGCCGACACCCATGTCATCAATCTTGTGCCAGAGAAGAACAAGGATCCGGATTACCAACTCATCCCCACTATCCCTGCCGTAGAAAACGGTCCTGTGCCCAAACCGCGGGAGAAGCACGCTGCGTGTGCCTTCGGCAACCAACTAGCGATATATGGTGGCGTGGATGCGCACGGACGACCTGTCGATGACGATGCTACGATATGGCTATTGAATCCCGAGGAGAAGACGTGGAGCGCACTACGATCCAGCATGGGTGCTGACGGCAAGACGCTGCAATCTTCAACAAGTTCAAAACTCTTCGCAAACGGGGATGAATTGATCCTCTACACCTCCACTCCGACCCCTCTTTGGCGCTTCAACACCAAAACCATAACCTGGTCCCCCCTCCCCGCCCCACCAGTTCCCGCATCCCCCACAAATGCCGCTCTCTCAAACAACCACATATACCTTATCACCTCGAGTGACCCATTAAGTAGCCAACTGCATATCCTCCCGCTCCACACCCCCACGCCAGGCGGCACAGACAAGAATGAAGGCGAAGGCCAAAAATGGACAACCCTAACCTTCCCTACCAACCCTCTCGCTCCCGGCCCGCTTGCTCGCCACGCCGGCGCCCTCCTCCCCATAACAACAGGCTACGGCCGCAACTACCTCACCTACCTCCTCGGCGCACGCGACAAACCCACATCCTCCGCCCACAACACCTCTACCACCACGCCGAACATGTCCGAGCAAGACATTACAGAATGTAGCGACTCATGGGTCCTCCAGCTTCCCTCCAGCTCCCTGCAGCCCAAGCCTGCGTGGAGCATCAGCGAGGCTATCAAGCCTGCTAAGATCAAAGACGCGATTCGGCATGGTATCGGTGCCGAGAACGGCAAATGGGAGTGGGCCGAGGTCGATGTCAAGGTTCCTGATAATTTGGGCATCGGTGGGTTGGATGAGGGGAAATTGCATCCGGGGCCGAGGGCGTGGTTTGGGGCTGATGTTCTGAGTGGAGGGGATGGGGTTGTGTTTTGGGGCGGGGAGGATGCGGAGGGGGAGAGGTGTGGGGATGGGTGGGTTGTTAGGTTTGAGTAGAGCCTTTGTAGGCACTCACCATGAACGACGTGACTTGCTACTTTGGTGGCCATCTGATAGCTACATTGTGCAGCTAGAAGTAGCATGTATGGCATAATTGTCTCGCTTCATTTAAATACTTCCATTTCATACTTGATATGTTTAGAGGCTCGATTGTCAGATGAGCGTACTCACACACGAATTCTACAGTGTACAGCATGATATCGACGACGGATTGTCAGTACAGTGCTGACCTGTATCGTTTTCCGGTTCTTGCACACTGATTATTCTTAGCACACTGTTGCGACACATGGCGCTTGCCTATTGAGCATTAAATTCAAGCAGGGGTCCTAAAATAAATTACTGCTAATAGTATTGGTTAGCTTCTAAGATATGTCTTAGTCTTCTTACATACGGTATAGTAAGATAACATTTGTTAAATATGTGCGTTACCGTGGATAGATTAAAGATAAAAGAAGATGTTATAGTAGTAGACCTAAATTAGCTCTACTATTAATAATAAGGACGACTATCCATAATTAACGGAGATAGCTCAGCGTTTTAGCGAATAATGTGATAAAAGGGCTTCAAGTTCTAAGGCAGATAGAATAGAACAAATTCTTTACTCTCCCATTAGGACCATTTTACTACAATTAAGTCAAACGTGCTTAAACCTAACAAGGCTACACTTATAGGTAGTATAACTAGGAAATATAATTTACTACTATGTCTCTCTCCTACGCACTCTTCTTTTCATGCGAGCTATGAACGAGCCTTGCTTGGCTTTTTGCCTACTACTTGATGATACGATCGCATTCTCCCTATCTACTGCATGGCTGGAGTCGTTAACAGCTGCTTTAGAGTGTATAGCTAATTCCTGATCTTCTACTAGCTGCGCGGACTTTTGCTCTCGTTCTAGGGCTAAGAAGTGTTGCCCGCAAGCGATAGTATCTGGGTGCTGGGGACCGAGCGCTTGCATGTGTCCTTCGTATGCTTGCTGGTATAGCTCTGCTGCCTCAGCATAGCGTTTAGTCATGTGCAGGAGGTAGGCGAGGCAGTACACCGAAGTCAGCGTATGTGGGTGCTGCACCCCAAGCTCCTTCTCCTGCCCTTCCAGCGCTCGCCGGTTGAGCTTCTCTGCTTCGCCGTACTTCCCCTGATCACGCAGCACGCTCGCCAGGTTGCTCACACTCGTCAGCGT
>Ga0247803_1001670_pt1 | contig 11500 bp, 6 predicted proteins | sample UWRJL014104B1_FD_180928 | JGI IMG/M metagenome (GOLD analysis project Ga0247803, IMG submission 180928) | Plant litter microbial communities from Arlington Agricultural Research Station in Wisconsin, United States - UWRJ-L014-104B-1 | ecosystem: Environmental > Terrestrial > Plant litter >...
TTTCGCTACCTAACAGCGCTGAAAAATGCCTGCCTATGTACCGCAATGCAATCACTTCCCTGCATGTACAAGGCGACTTGGTGCTGGGTGGAACAACGGCCAACGAAGGTTTATCGCCCTATCTCTTTGTAGCATCTATTTCCGGAAAGACAATGCTGACCATGAAAGACCTGCGGGAAATTGTTCCGGGTCAAAAAGGCATTGCAACGGGCTTTTGCAAGGGTGCCGGTAAACAACTTTATGCGGGCACAATGGCTCAGATGAATAATAACCAACAGCCCGGACATTTGATACAAGTCGGTATTGGTAATGACGGAACGATCAATGTAAAAGACCTGGGTATACCTGTTGCCGGAGAAGGTATTTTTACGCTTCTCAGCAATGGTGAAGGTACAGAACTGTACGGAATCAGTTATCCGGGCGGCCGTTTCTTTACCTATACGATTGCAACTAAAAAGATACAGGTTTTCAATGATGTTACGCCAAAAGAAAACGAATTGAAAAACCTGGAAGAATATGCGGTCGGACCTGAGGCTTATTTGTGCAAAGCACTGATTCAGGACAATGCAGGACTCGTTTATGGAAGCACAGCGGGCAACCGTGTATTTGCTTTTGATCCGGCTAAAAGGACTTTTCAGTTTTTGGAACCTCCCCTGCCGGCCGTGTGGGGACGGGAGGTTTTGGGACAAGTGGAATCCTGGGCCAAAGCACCAGACGGAAGGTTATACGGCGGCAATGCAGGAGATGGTCAGCTTTTTGTGCTGGACCCGGCGACAAAAAAAATCAGAAATCTGGGCAAACCTATGATGATGGCCCGGTTGCAGGCATTGGCCTTTGCAAGCAATGGAAAATTGTACGGCCTTGCTGGTGGCGCACCTGGTTATTCTCATTTATTTTCTTACGATGAAAAAGGCGCCGGATTTGTGGATCTTGGCAATCCGGAATTCACGATGACAGCGCCGGGTATCGAGCAGGGAATCATGTGGCGGGGATTTCAACTGAGTACCCTCGCGGCCTCAAACGATGGAAAATACATGGTAATGGGCGAAAATGAAGCATTAAGCCAGCTTATGGTCTTTCCGGTTGAAAACTAAGGCAGTCTGATCAACATTCCTAAACTAAACCTGACAATGGCAAGATTTGCTAAAATAATCCTCTGTTTTATAGCTCTGGCAGCATTTGGCAGTTGGAATAACACATATGCCGACGATATGTGGCGCCTGCGTGCGTTGCCTTCTTCGGTCCGCCTGGACCCAGTCACCAATGAAATCATTGAACACCGGTTTAAAGGCGTTCTTTCCAATCAGATTGGAAAAGAAAATCTTCTTGATAAAAACTGGATATTTGATGGAAAAAAGGTTTCTATCCATGGTGCACGCGGGGAATATGTCTCATTTCAATTGGTGCTGACGAATGAATCGGACGCGGCCATCAACGGAATAAAAATCGAAATGACGCCTTTCCGGAGTGGGAGTACTGAACTTGCCGTCAAACCCGAACTATTTCTGGAATGGTCGGTAAAAGTAGAAAGCCCGAGCACAGGTTATCCCAAATCTACACTGGGAACGGGCTGGTACCCAGATGCGCTGATTCCGTTTAAATACATTCAGACTGATTCAGCCAAGGTTCATGGACGCTGGGTATACCCGTTTACACTGCCGGATTTCAATAATCGTATCAGTAACCAGCGCTCGCAGATCATTTGGGTGGATCAATTTATTCCGCTGGATGCTATAAAGTCAAAACCCGGTACGTATCAGAGTTTGATTACGGCTACGATTGGAACTGTTACAAAACAAATTCCGGTCAGCCTGACAGTCTGGGATTTTGAACTACCCAATGAAAACCTTTTCAAAGCCAGCCTGCAGCACGAAGGTTTTTTGAGCGGGATGGACGAAAAGCAGGAATTGGCCGTCTATCAGCTATTTAAACGAAACCGCATTTCTCTGATGGACCCGACTTATGATCCGGAAATGCAGGTTCTCAAAAACGGTAAGGTGGAAATAAATTGGGGCAAATTCGACCAAAGATTAAAAAAATATCTGACCGGTCAGGCCTTCACAAAAGCCCATGGTTACATGGATGGCCCCGGCTATGGCGAGCCTCTCGAAACTTTTGCACTTCCGTTCGACGTCTATGGCAAGCATGGCACAGCAGGCTGGCCGGATATTGGGAAACCCGAAGTAGAACGCAATGCGGCAAATCAGGCAATATACACCAGCAGCATCCGACAGGTACGCCAGCATTTACTTCCAATGGTGAATCCTAAAAAAACGCTGCTCACCGTTTACCTGAACGGTCTTGATGAATCTTATTTCCCCGAGGCATGGTCACGGATGGTTTTTTATGGGAATCTGTTTAAAAAGGAATTTCCTGAAGCAAAGTTCAGGGTGGATGGCGGTTACACCAAAGAGGCGATGGATGTTATCGGAAAATCCATTACCGACTGGGCTTCGCATACCATCAGCTATAACCTGGACGAAGTAAAGCATTACCAGAAAATGGGCATTAAAGACTGGCTGTATGGTCCTATGCTATACGAACATAAGCTCAACAGCTGGGTAGGAAGTTCGACATTTATCGATTTGCCGCTCGTCAACGACCGCGCAATCAGCTGGGCTTGCTGGAAATACAAAACCTACTCCTGGATCAGCTGGGGCGTTGGCGCCGGCTGGGAAAGGGGCTGGTATGATCCCGAATCCTGGAAAGATTTTTACAAGGAAGCCTCAGAAGCTGATGCAGAATTCACTTACAGGACATTTAATGGAAACGGCTCTGTGATTTACAAGCCCGGCATGGTGCCTAATGTATCGGAACCTTGCCCGTCCATCCGTTTGAAAACAATGCGTGACGGCGTACAGGATTACGAATACCTGCGGCTGCTTACAAAACTTGACGGTAACTCCAAACGCTCAGATGCGCTTGTCAATAAGCTTATCAAAGCACCCTTCGGAGAAAACGCCATTGGTAACCTCGATGTATGGAGCTATGATCAGCAGCAATGGTATAAAGTACGCATGGAACTGGCTGAACTTATTGTAAAGAGTAAAAGGTAAAAGTATATCCCAATTATTCCTAAACCCTGAATTTTTCTGCGTGAGTGTTTTATCATCCTTTTCAATGCTACTATTAAATACCAGAATAATTTATTTTGTTCTGGCACTGCTGGTTTTCCCAACCGTGTTACAAGCGCAAAAGGCGAGTATTTCGGAAAAAGTACAGGCAATCAAGACCTATCCTTTTACTGATCCCAATCCGGTGCCGGTCATGGGGATCAGTAAAAAGGTTTCACCCTTTTACCCCTACTATGTTTTTGATGGCTATACCAGTAAAAGCACGGTTAAAAACTGGAAAGTGGTGGAACTTGAAAACCCATATATCAAGGTGCAGATACTGCCGGAAGTAGGTGGAAAAGTAATGGGCGCTATTGAAAAATCAACCGGCGAAGAGTTTGTTTATACCAATCATGTAATGAAATTCCGGTCCATAGGTATACGAGGGCCTTGGACCAGCGGCGGGATTGAGCACAATTTTGGTCTGGATCTCGGCCATGCGCCATGGGCAGCCGCGGCGGTAGATTACGTAATGCAAAACAACCCGGACGGAAGCGTAACCTGTGTGGTAGGCGGCCTCGATCTTGCTTCACGCACGCAATGGCGGGTCAAAATCGTACTTCCGAAAGACAAAGCATACTTTGAAACGCAGAGCCTGTGGTACAATCCATTGCCGTTGCACAACGCTTATCTTTCATGGGAAAATGCCGCTTTCAGGGCATCGGACGACTTGCAGTTTTACTTTCCGGGAACACACCACGTAGGGCACGACGGACTGGCCAGCCCCTGGCCCATTGATCAGAATGGTGTGGACTTGTCTTATTATCAACACAACAATTCCGGCGGCGATAAATCTTATCATGTCATGGGTACACATACCAACTGGTTTGGAGGTTACTGGCATAATCGCAACTTCGGATTTGGTCACTGGGCTCCTTACTCTGACGCTCCTGGCAAAAAACTATGGATATGGTCGCGGGCCAGGGAAGGTGCGATTTGGGAAGATCTGCTCACGGATACGGACGACCAATACATTGAAGCACAGTCGGGTGTAACACTCAATCAGGCAGCTGAACGCAGCGGGTTTCACAGCCCATTCAACCAGAAATCGCTGGGACCATTTTATTCAGAAACCAAAACCGAATACTGGTTTCCCGTCAAAGCTTCCGGAGGTATGGTCGATGCTTCGCCATACGGTACGCTTAATGTAATAGTAGGCAGGGATAGTCTTAAAATATTTATCAACCCGATTTCCCCCATTCAGGATACGCTTAAAGTGACGGTTGCCGGCAACATAATTTTTCAATCCCCGATTCATCTCAAACCAATGGAAGTGTTTACCAAAACAATTCAATTGACCAAATCTGAGTCTGATCAAAAGCATGTCCGGGTGACTATTGGCAAAGACCGGCTTGTGTATTCGTCGCAACCGGAAAAAGTACTGGATCGTCCTGTCATTTCTGCGAATAGGCAGGAATTCCAATCAGCCGAACGACTATTTGAGCTGGGAGAAGATGAAAATGCAATGCGTAACTTTGAAGGTGCACACCTGCGTTACCTTGCCTGTCTTAAAAAAGAAGCTACCCACAGTGGCGCACTGATCCGGCTGGCCGAATATCATTACCGTAAAGGTCAGTATAAACAAGGGCTGGAATTTGCAAGAAAGGTGCTGGCTGAAAACACCTATCACGGTGGTGCCAATTATCTCTATGGTGCACTTTACCGAAAACTTGGAGATCTGACAAAAGCAGAAGAGGCCTTATCGGTTGCCACATGGACGATGGAATATCGGTCGGGCGCATATGCGCAGCTGGCAGGAGTAGCGTTGCAAAAGCAGGACTACGAAAAAGCGGAAAACGATGCGCGGAAGGCATTGGATTACAACCGCAATAACCTGGTGGCCTATCAAATTCTGGGTACGGCACTCCGAAAATCAAACAAGCCGGATCAGGCGTCGGAGATTTGGAAAATGCTGCTGGAAATAGACCCGCTCAGCCATTATGCGCATTTTGAGCAATTCTTATTACGTCCAACCGGAGAAAATCAGGCCATTTTCCAAAACGCTATCCACAACGAGCTGCCGCACGAAACCTACCTCGAACTCGCCATGGATTACGTGAATCAGGGACAGGAAGCAGAAGCTGTACAGGTGCTTCGGTTTGCTCCCCCCTACCCTACGGTCTCCTACTGGCTGGCTTACCTAAAACGGAATTCATCGCCGGCAGAAAGCGAAAGTTATTTAAAACAGGCAATCGAAATATCCCCGAAGCTGATTTTCCCTTTTCGGCTGGAAAGTATTCCTGTGTTGATTTGGGCTGAAAAACAATTTTCTCACTGGAAAAATCGCTACTATCTTGGACTGATTTATTGGCACACTGGCGATAGAGAAAATGCCGGAATGCAATTTACTGCATGTAAAAACGAGCCTGACTATGCCCCTTTTTATATTGCAAGAGGAATTCTTTTCCAAAACGATACGGCTGCGGTAGCACCGGCGCAACTTGATTTTGTCAAGGCCAATCAGCTCAATGGCAAAGAATGGCGCACATGGCATTATTTGACTAATTTTTTCAACAACCAAAAAAAGCATGCAAAGGCGCTGGAAAATGCCCGGACCGCTTACAAACAATTCCCCGAAAATCCTGTCATTGGCATCGATTATGCCAAATCTTTGCTGAACGCCGGTGATTTCAAAGCCTGCCTGCAGGTATTGAATAAGATCCAAATTCTTCCACAGGAAGGAGCGCGCGAAGGTCATGATGTGTATGTCATGGCCAATCTGGCACAGGCTCTCACTTTGGCACAAAATAAAAAATACAGTGACGCCTTGAAAGCGCTTGAAAAGGCCCGATTGTGGCCTGAAAACCTGGGTACCGGCAAACCCCACGAACCGGATACGCGTATGATGGACTACCTGGCGATCTATTGCGAAACACAGCTGAATAAAACGCAAAAAGCCGCTCAATACACGCAAAGCATCATAAATTACTCTCTTAATGCCATTAAAGAAAGCAACCGCAATGCGCTTAGCAATTACCTCGGGATTAGGCTGCTTCAAAATGCAGGCAAGCAGGAGTTGGCTTCGAAGTTTCTGAAAAACTGGCAGGCCGAGCAGGATTCATTACGAAACTGGGAAATTACCCAAGGATCAGACGTTCCGGAGGTGCAGTGGGTTTTAGCCAAAACGCAGGACGATCACCGCCGCTCCGAAAAACTCAGACAGGAATTAACTGCAGATAAAAAATACGACATGACCACACTTTTTTTTAGAATACTTGATCTGGCTGAAACCCGGAAAAAGGAGGATTAATGATATTTTATGAATCAGATTAACATATTTTCCGGTTTGGTTAAAAATAACAGATATTACTTCGTTCTGGCCTGGATGCTGTCTGGCTGGATGGCTTTGATGATGATGCCGAATGCATACGCGCAGCCTTCGCGCAAAAAAGCTATTATTGAAGACAGCCTACATTACAGCAAGGTATTTAAAGAAAACCGGCATTTTCGCATGATTATGCCACATGATTATTACAAGCACCCGGAGCGGCGTTACCCGGTTATTTACTATTTTCATGGCAATGCCGGGCGGTATAATGGTCCGGCGGATGGAGAGGTTTCCCGCTCAGGCGAGGCACGTTATTACGATGAATTCAATGGGAATTATGAACGCTGCGGACCTGACTCGCTGGATAATTTTGCCAGCTATGTGGAAGACAATGATGTGATCATCGCCAAATGGGACGGCTACGTTCCGGCCCAGTATCCACGCCCCTACGACATTGCACCGGTGAAGGAAGACAGGCAGTTTGTCGATTACTTTCCCGAATTTGTACAGTACGTGGATTCTCATTATCGTACGAAAGCTTATCGGGAGGGCCGGGCGGTATCCGGGTTAAGTATGGGTGGATATATGTCCATGCTGGTCGCGTCCAAATACCCGCATCTGTTGTCCAGCGCTTCTTTTTTCTGCCCTTCCGCATCTTTTACCGTTGGACCAAAAGCTTTACAGATTTACACACCTTTTAAAGAAATGGGAGTCAATTTTGTCGGATTACCTATTCGTATGCATCTGGGCAGCAAGGACTTTTTGCGGCAGCACGACCAGGAAATTGACCAGGCTTACAAAACCCTTGAACTGAACTATGAAAGCTGGCATTACGGAATTGGTTATTTCAAGGGTTTCCACAACGCGGTTAATATCAAGGGGCAGTTTGATTTTCACATGAAATATTTCCGGATGCCGCTTGCCCGACCGGAGAAATGGCACCATATTGATGTATACCCAAATTTTTCAGTTTGGAATTACAACGTTATTACTGACCGGAAAATACCAGGATTTACGATATTGGATGATGTTCATAAGGAAGGATTTAGCGTGCAAACTAAAAAGTGGCTGCCTGACGGCCCAATGATACCGGACCTGTCAGTAAAAATAGAGACCGACAATATTTACGCTCCCAATACCAATTTTCAGTTAATCAGGCTCGATGTACCTGCACGAAAAATCTACAAGTCGAGTGTGCGCAGCGATGCAAAAGGAAGAATCCAATGGCAGGGAACCGGCCAGCATAGCGACGTCGGGTTGTACCGAACCGGCGATCCAGGCCACATTGCCATGGCCACCTATACGCTCGACCGGCAGCTGCCGGGTGTTGGAGACATCGTTTCCCTGAGCCCGCTGTTGTTTAACAAAGGCGGAGCTGCCGTGGACTCCGTACGCATGGAGTTGATCGCGCAGGATGAAGAAGTAGAGGTAATTGACCCGGCCGTTACAATTGGAAAACTCAGGCAGGGCGCGCTGCACGAACAAACAGCTTTCCGGATACGGTCACGTCATGAAGGCCTGGATCGTGCCAAGCTAAAATTAATGCTAACTTACAATGGCAAAAAAGACCAGTTTTTACTGGAAGTGCCTTTTTATTCGCCTGCTGCTGCACTAGAACAATTTGAAGTTGCCGATGGACGCCAGGTAAATCTGGAAGTGGAGGAAAAAACTTTGGTCGGAGAAGGTAATGGTGATGGGATCGTCAATCCAGGTGAATGGATCAGTATTTTCACACAGTCTGACCTTGATTCTCTGCATGATATTGGCCTTCAACTTTTTACAGAAGATCCCTACGTTACAATGGATAACCGGCGCATGCTCTTCTTCGCCCGCAGCGACTGGTCCGGTGCGCAGCGTCTGACCTCTCAGGTGCAAATCAGAAAGGATTGTCCAGACGGGCACCAGATATCTTTCTATGGTATTTACGAATATCAAAAAAAAGGTAACACACGCCGGGATAGTCACGGATCGCATTCGTTTATCCGTGAAACAAAGCGGGTTTCTTTTACTGTTAAAGTTAAAAGATAGTTGAAATGGAAAATCAGGTTGCCGGTTCGAGCCGGATATCGGTCTATGCCGGCGACACCAACAATGTATTAATCAGGCTATTGCAACTGTTTGGCAAAAGCCGGTTTGAAGTCAGCTACATTCAGATTTTCAATACAAAAGATCCGGAGCTAAAACTGATTTTACTGGACGCATTGTTCCCAAAAGAGATGATGCCACTGATTATCAGCCGCATTGAAAAAATCATTGAAGTGCACCGGGCTTTCCCTCATCAGGATGAAGAGAAAAATCCTTTTGTTGCATAAAACTGTTTGTTCTGGTTTTTACAAAAGCATTTCCCCGGATGTTGCTACCTTTACAGTCTGGAATCACGCCAGAGGTTCAAATGCAACAGAAAATTGAGTCAATATAAATAAAAGAATTAAAGGATTGATACCATGAAAAAGACTGCACAGCGCCGTTCGCTTATATTGCAAAAACTCGATGAGTTGGGCGAAGTGAATGTGAATGATTTAAGTGAAATGCTGGAAGTAAGTGAAGTGACTATCCGCAATGATCTGGACAAGCTGGAAAATAGCAATCTGCTGGTAAGGGCGCATGGAGGGGCCTTTAAAACCAATAATATCGCCCTGACAGTCACCGAAAAAAGGAAGATCAACCATGATACCAAGCGGGCGATCGGCAAAAAAGCGGTGTCGCTGATCAATGAAGACGACAGCATCATCCTCGATTCGGGCACGACTACGTTTGAAATATCGAATAATCTTGAAAGGTTTAAAAACCTGACCGTGATCAGCAATGCGCTGGATATAGTCAACAACCTGGCCCAATTTGAAAATTTGCAGGTGTATATGCCCGGCGGATATCTGAAAGAATTTTCAATGTCTCTGGTGGGGCCAATGGCGGAGCGGAATTTTAAACAATTGTATTGCAACAAACTTTTTCTGGGAATCGATGGCATCAAGGCAAATACGGGTTTCTTCACCCACTACATGGAAGAAGCCTACCTCAACCAGATCATGATCGACATCGCCGAAGAAGTGATCGTTGTCACCGACTCGTCAAAGTTCAAAAAATCCGGCCTGGCCTTCATTTGCGGTTTTGACAAAATCGACAAAGTGGTTACCGACGATAAGATTGAAGAAGCGGATTTGAAGATGTTGAAACAGCATAATATTGAGGTGATTATTGCTTAGCGTTGGGGTGAGTGCCTAGTTGAGCTGCTTAGTACGAGGACTCGATAAAGCTAAAATGTTGAAGACTTTATCTTAAAAGGATTACCTTTCACTAGATCAAGGACCTTCTCGTGCAATTAATTCTCGAAACAAGTAGTTTGTAACTGGTGTCACTGCACGATTCGGACAAATCATTATCCAAAGACCTAATAGCCAAGTTTCTTTCGCTAATGCGCCAGGAACGATATGGTCTGGGCTTTTTTGATCAAAATTTCGCAAATCAACCCATTTTTGAGACTCGGGAACAATATGTCCTATATTAGTACCTTCATCAGTTCGATATAAGCAATAACCCCACTTAGTTGCAGGAATGAATTCTGTAAATCTACTCTGACAATAATCAGTCCACAAGTCATCGCAGTCGTCGGCCATGTCTAAATTAACCATATTGAAAAACGCCTGTCTTCCAAACCATGAATTCTTGAATCCCAATGCTTGCTCATTAATACTAGGAACAAATGAAGTTAGCGTGTTAGACAACCTGTGTCTCATTATCTGCTCGGCACTGTAATATATAGCGGGAAGCGCTGATTCCGCACAGAGCTTGAAAATCTGAATCGCTAGTTGATTAGCAGCGCTGATCTCACCATTCTGCATCAATGCCCAATTATAGAATAGCATTCCTGGCAAAGCAGCTTCTCCCCATACATCCATTTGATAGCTTTTATCAAAAATGAACTCTTTTAATGGCAGGTGAAAGTCTGATTTGCTATCAGTTTCCTCAGCAACAGTAACGACAGTATAGTAACTGACTATCGATTTAAGTAAGGTATGCCGCCAATTGACTATAAAGTAGTCTGAAAACATATCTCCCTCACCCATACTCCTATTCTTGCGTGAGATGACTTCTTGGCTAAGCAATTCTAATTTTGAAAAGATTACATCTTTTACTGTATTGAGTAAGAATTCCGATTGTCTGGTTTTTATCTGCCATCTTTCCTCAGCCGCAATTATATAGACTCCCAAAACTGACCAGGCACAACAGGACGCCCAATAATTCCTTGTTTTTTCAAACGGGCCTAGACAAATTCCGGTAAGCAGAGCCGCACTTGCAAAAATTCGATTCAATTCTTCCTGATTAGGGCTGACGCTATCTTCTTTTAATCTAAGCAAACCGGCCAAAATCTCATGAAATTTTTCAATGGGATAAAGCTCATCTCCATTGTGCGTGATTATTTCCAACAAAAGTTTTGAATCCTCAACCTCGCTTGGCCATAGACTGACATCCAGATCGAGAAACATTTTTAATATGTCTCCTCGTGTCAAGAATGTAACATTTCTGTGGGATCTGTGATCCTGATCGTTTCCAAGGTGAGCTAGCCTTATGGCTTGCCAAACGACTTCATCAATCTGCCCATTTGTTACGAAATAGCTCTTGTGCCTCTTATCTGAGAGACCAGGAAAATCAACCGGCAAATTGGCTAGGGCGTTAATCTGGTGAACAATTTCAGTATTATATTGAGCAAGCCCTAACCTCTTTCGCGGATGTCCTTTCAATTGGAATGCACAAAGTTCACCTTCTGGGTTCATAGCAATTACATCTTTCCCATGTTCTTGCGCATTGTGTCTCGTTGAATGAAGTATCTGATAGCCCTGGTTTACAAGCGCTTGGCAAAATATAGGCTGAAATGATCTTTCAGATGCACTATCTAACCAGTTTTCTATGAGTCTTTCTAGTAATTGCATCTTGCCTTTTCTTTTCAAGGATTTGATTCAGTCTTTCAATCAAAAGAGAATTATTGCCGATCTCATTCAGTGCATTCTCGTACTTTGCAACAAGGTCAACATTTCCGATAAATCCAAAATTAGACAAATCGAGTTGATCATTATCGTCTAAAGAATATTCGATGGAATCCAAAACATTCAATAATCTCTCA
>Ga0247803_1001672_pt1 | contig 11496 bp, 10 predicted proteins | sample UWRJL014104B1_FD_180928 | JGI IMG/M metagenome (GOLD analysis project Ga0247803, IMG submission 180928) | Plant litter microbial communities from Arlington Agricultural Research Station in Wisconsin, United States - UWRJ-L014-104B-1 | ecosystem: Environmental > Terrestrial > Plant litter >...
ACCCGGAAAAGCGTCCGGTGGTCGCCCCAGAAGCGCATGTACGTCTCGACGAGCGCCGCGCCACGCGCCGATGCCTGCTGGCCGGACCATTCGCCGTCGATGATCTCCATCATGGCGGGTGTCGCCTGGGACAGTTCGCTGATGGCCGCCAGGACGGCGTCGCTGACATCCGGGAAATAGACATAGAAGGTGGCGGGCGAACCCCGCGCCGTGCGTGCGATGTCGATGACGCGAAGATCGCGCAGGCTCGTGGTCTCGAGCAGTTCGACCGTGGCGTCGATCAGCCGCCGGCGAGTCTTGAGGCCCTTGGGGCCCATCGCCTGACCGTTGAGGTTTACGACGACATCCTGGCCGGTCGGAGGGGGGATAGGGGTTGGGTCCTGGAGACGAGCCATTGTCCTTCATCCGAAATATGCACGCTTCGGGCAAGCCGAATGAGGGGAAGACGCTTGACCGGCTGGAACGCCTGCGCCACACCCGTGGATAGATGGTTTACTAGGTCAGACAGGTATTCGAGATGATACGGACGCGGTTCACCGATCTGTTCGGGGTGGATCACCCCATCGCGCAGGGTGGGATGCAGTGGGTGGGAACGGCCGAGCTCGTGGCGGCGGTCGCGGAAGCGGGCGCCCTGGGGTTTCTTACCGCCCTCACCCAACCCACTCCCGAGGCCCTGACCTTGGAGATCGCCCGGACCCGCGACAAGACGGACCGGCCGTTCGGCGTCAACCTCACGGTGTTTCCTTCCATCAAGCCCCCGCCCTACGCCGAATACCGCCAGGCGATCATCGAAGCCGGTGTCACGATCGTGGAGACGGCGGGACCTCAGTTCCAGGAGCATGTGGGGCCCTTGAAGGCCGCCGGCGTCAAGATCATCCACAAATGCACTTCCGTTCGCCATGCGCTTTCCGCCGAGCGCCTGGGCGTCGACGCCATCTCCATCGACGGCTTCGAATGCGCGGGGCATCCCGGTGAGGACGACATCCCGGGACTGGTCCTCATTCCGGCCACCGCCGACAAGCTGAAGATTCCCATGATCGCCAGCGGCGGTTTCGCCGACGGCAGGGGTCTTGTGGCCGCGCTCGCCCTGGGCGCCGACGGCATCAACATGGGCACCCGCTTTTGCGCGACGACCGAAGCCCCGATCCACGATCGCATTAAACAGGCGATCGTCGCGAATGACGAAAGGGCGACCGAACTCCTGTTCCGGAGCTACCGCAACACGGCGCGGGTCGCCAAGAACAGCGTCGCCATCGAGGCGGTCCGTATCGAGCGGGAAGGAAACCCCTTCCAGGCCATCGCCCACCTCGTCAGGGGCGCTCGAGGACGCGAAGGCCTCGAAATGGGGGATCCCGAGCATGGCATCTGGACCGCCGGCATGGTCCAGGGGCTGATCCACGACGTCCCGACGGTCGCCACGCTCGTCTCGCGCATCATGGACGACGCCGAGACGATCATCGCCACGCGGTTGGCCGGACAAACCTCGCCGGCGCGATCCGTCGCCGCGGCATGAGCGGCCTCGCGAACCTGGCGAGCGCGCGAGTGATCCCCGGACCACGTGACAACTCGCTGTCCGTGCCGCCTCGACTTACGGGTCGCTCGGGCGGCGCGGGACCGGCGATGTAGAGAGGACTCAGGCCATGGCAGAATGTTTCATCGTGGACGCCGTGAGGACCGCCGGCGGGCGCCGCGGAGGTCGCCTGTCCGGGGTTCACGCCAACGACCTCGGCGCCGCCGCGCTCAACGCCCTTCTGGATCGCACCAACTTCGATCCCGGCGCCGTCGAGGATGTCATCATGGGATGCGTGACCCAGGCCGGCGAACAGTCCAACAACATCGGCCGCAGCGCCGTGCTGGCCTCGCGCCTGCCGTTCAGCGTTCCCGCCGTGACGATAGACCGGCAATGCGGATCATCGCAGCAGGCCGTGCAGTTCGCTGCTCAGGCCGTGCTTTCGGGTACCCAGGATGTCGTTATCGCCGCAGGCGTGGAAAGCATGAGTCGGGTTCCCATGGGCTCGGCCGCCCTCGCCATCGCCGGCGCGCAGGCCTTCAGCGATGTCCTGCTCTCGCGTCTCGGCGTGGACAGCGTCAGCCAGTTCGAGAGCGCCGAGACCATCGCACGAAAGTTCGGCCTGTCCCGTGACGACCTCGACGCCTTCGCCTTGCAAAGTCACGAGCGGGCGCGCGCAGCGATCGAGGCCGGGGCCTTCGACCGCGAAATCATCGACGTTCCGGTGGTCACGGCCGAGGGTTCGGCCACGATCCACAGGCAAGACGAGGGCGTCCGGTTCAACGCGTCGGCCGCCGGTCTCGCCGGACTCAAACCGGTCGCCGAAGGCGGCGTTATCACCGCGGGCAACGCCAGCCAGATCTGCGACGGCTCCGCCGCAGTCCTCGTTATGTCCGCCCGTGCGCTCAAGGATCACGGGCTGGAGCCACGCGCGCGCATCGTGAACCTCACTGTGACCGGCGGCGACCCGGTCAACATTCTCGAGGAGCCGCTCTACGCGACGGCCCGCGCTCTGAAGCGCGCAGGGCTGAATATCGACGACATCGACCTCTACGAAGTCAACGAGGCCTTCGCACCGATCCCACTGGCGTGGCTCCGACACCTTGACGCCGATCCCGCGCGGCTCAATGTGAACGGTGGGGCCATCTCGCTCGGACACCCCTTGGGGGCGTCGGGCGCCAAGCTCCTCGGCACACTCCTTCACGCCCTCGAGGCGCGAGGCGGGCGATACGGACTGCAGACCATGTGCGAAGGGGGAGGCTTGGCCAACGTGACAGTGATCGAAGCGCTATGAGCCGACTGCTCCCCGTCCTGACGGCCGAGAACCGCGCCTTCTGGACGGGCGGCGCCCAGGGCCGGCTGATGATCACCCACTGTTCGGCCTGCGACCGGCCCATCCATCCTCCGCGAACGATCTGCCCGTTCTGCCTGTCCCGGAAGACCGACACGCGACCGGCGTCCGGCTTTGGAATGGTTCACAGTTTTACGGTGAACCACCATCCCTGGAGACCGGGACTGGCGACCCCCTTCGCTCTGGTTGTCGTCGATCTCGAGGGCCTGCCGGGCGTTCGATTGACCGCAGAGATGGTCGGTGTCGATCCTGAAGCGGTGTATATAGACCAGCCCGTCAAGGTGACCTTTCTCAATGTCGAAGACGTCTGGATCCCGCAGTTCGAGCCGGCCTCGGCCAGCCGACCCTGACGGCCCCTTGTCATCGTTAACTGAATAGGCTTAGTCGGCGTCGTGGAGACGACACTGTTGAGCCAGCCCCCGTTCGCCGGAAGCGCGATCCGAGTACCGAAGACGGCCGAGGTCATCGCCGAACACATCCGCAAAAGGATTGTTCGCGGAGAACTCCGCGAGGGCGACTTCCTGCCTCACGAAGGGCAGTTGATGACGACCTTCAATATCTCCCGTCCGACGCTGCGAGAAGCCTTCCGGATTCTCGAGGCGGAACGCTTGATCAGCGTCGTGCGGGGATCCCGGACCGGCGCCCGCGTGCACGTGCCCCACGTCGACAGCGTGTCCCGCTACGCCGGATTCGTCCTGCAATCCCAGGGCACTACGATCAGTGACATTTACGAGGCGAGATTGGCTATCGAGCCCTTCATCGCCGGTCAGCTGGCGTCGCAGCGTCCGGCGGCGGCGGTCGGCCTTCTGCGCGAGGAGATCGCGCGCCTGACGGCGCTTGTCGACGCGGAACGATACGTCGACTTCATGATCGCGATCGCCAGCTTCCACCGCCTGCTCGTAGAACTCGGCGGCAATCGCACGCTTCTGTTTCTGTATGTCGTGCTGCAATCGGTCGTCGAACGCCATCAGGTCGAAACCCTGTCCCGGCAACCCAAGAGCCCCAGCGAACATCGTCAGAGGTCGTTACGTGGCATCCGCTCCTTCAACAGGCTCGTCGATCTGATCGAGGCGGGCGACGTCACGGAGGCCGAGAACCACTGGAGGCTTCACGTCGCCAACGCCAATGCAACGTGGATCCTTCCGGAGGACGCCGACCGGGTGATCGATATCCTCGACTGACGCGTTGTCATCTCTGACCTAGTTTACTATGAAGGTCTCCTTGTGGAGGAGACGGGGATGAACGACGCGCCAGGCGATGCGGAGGTGCTGGTCTCGGACGACGACGGCGTCAGAACAATTACCCTCAACCGTCCGGCGCGTCTCAACGCCTTGACGCCCAGTCTGATGGCGGATCTCGCCGACGCTGTCTGCGACGCGGCGCAGGATGCGGCGGTCGGCTGCGTGATCCTGACCGGAGCCGGGCGCGGTTTCTGCTCGGGCGGCGATCTGTCCGAGGGCGGCCAACGCTACAGCGTCGACTCCGGACGGGGGGGACGCACCGAACAGTCGTACGACCAACTGCGCGGCTACTACGCCACGCCACGCCAGCTGCACAAGATGGCCAAGCCGACCATCGCCATGGTCAACGGGCCGGTGGCAGGGGCCGGGATCGGCCTTCTGGGCGCCTGCGATCTTCGGTTCGCCGGCCAGTCCGCCACCTTTCTGTCGGCCTTCGACCGGATCGGCGCCGGCGGCGACTTCGGGGCGACATGGTTCTGGCCTCATATTCTCGGAGCGGGCGTTGCGCGCGAGCTGCTGCTCCTGGGTGAAAAACTGACGGCCAGCCAGGCCTTCGAAAAAGGCATCTACACGCGGTTGTTCGCCGACGAAGATCTGGTTGTAGCGACACAGCAGGCGGCCCGCAGGCTCAGCGATGGCCCTCGCCAGGGGTGGCGCTATATGAAGGCCAATCTGAATTTCGCCGAAGACGGATCGTTCGAAGCGGCGATGGATCATGAGGCCCTGAACATGGGGCTTTCCACGACCGCCACCGCTCTCGTCCGCAAAGCGCGGGACAGCTGATCCATGGCACCGGCGCATTTGATACCGTCTCCACAGGATGAGGTGCGGACGCTTCGCGGGAAGGTGGCGATCGTCACGGGCGCCTCGCGAGGCCTGGGCCGCGCCTTCGTCGACGCCCTCGTCGAACACGGCGCCGTCGTGGCCTGCCTGGCCAGGCCGTCCGCCGAACTGGACGAGCTGGCGCGACACCACGGGGACGCCGTCGCCCCTTTCCCCTGTGATGTGAGCGACGCGAGCCAGATCGACCGCGCCGTCGCCGGCGCGGTGGAGCGGTTCGGTCGCCTCGACGTCCTGGTCAACAACGCGGCCATCTTCCATCCCTTTCTCGTGGAAGAGGCGACCGCCGCACAGGTCGAAGCTCATATCGGGGTCAATCTCTTCGGTCCGATCTGGCTCGCCCGCGCGGCCATTCCGCATCTGCGCGCGACCAAGGGGCAGGTGGTTTCAATATCCAGCGAGTCGGTCCGGATGCCGTTCCCGTTCCTGACGGTCTATGCGGCGACCAAGGCGGCGCTCGAGGTGCTGTCGGCCGGACTTCGGGACGAATTTGCGCGCCGACGGCATCCGCGTGACGGTCCTTCGCTCGGGATCCCTCAAGGGCGGCAGCGGAGATCGCGACTGGGACCCGGAAGTGGCCCGCCGATTCTTCGAGACCATCCAGACGACCGGTCACGCGGCCTTCACCGGCGACGCCGTCGAGGCCGCATCCATGGCTCAGACGCTCGTCGCGATCCTCGGCCTGCCCCGTGATGTCAATCTGGATATGGTCGAGGCGCGCGGCGCCGGAATCCTCCTCCCCACATCGCCCGCGAATGGGCGCAACTGACAGGATCAAGGTCATGGACATCATCAAGGGAACAGCCGCCATCGTCACGGGCGGGGCGTCGGGCCTCGGGAGGGCCACCGCGGAGGCCCTCGCGCACGCCGGCGCCAAGGTGGCGATCTTCGATATGAACGCGGAGGCGGGCGAGGCCCTGGCGGCGGAGATCGGAGGTCTCTTCTGTGGCGTGAACGTGATGGACGACGCCGCGGTGCGCGCGGGCTTCGACCGCGCCCGAAGCGCCCATGGGCAGGAACGTATCTTCGTGAACTGCGCGGGCGGCGCCCGAGGCGGCAAGACGGCCGGACGGAAACGCGACACCGGCGAGATCGCGGTCCACGCCATCGACGATTTCGACTTCACCGTGCAGCTCAATCTGGTCGGCACCTTCCGGTGCATTTCCCTGTCCGCCGCCGGCATGATGACGCTGGATCCGCTGTCCGACGGAGAACGCGGCGTGATCACGGCCACGGCCTCCGTCGCGGCCCAGGATGGCCAGATCGGGCAGGTCGCATATGCCGCCGCCAAGGCCGGCATCGTCGGCATGACACTGGCCGTAGCGCGCGATCTCTCCAGCGAGGGCATCCGGATGAACACCATCATGCCCGGCATCATGTCGACGCCACCGATGTTGGCGGTGCCGGAGAAGGTTCTCGACAGTCTCGCCGCCTCGGTGCCCTTTCCCAAGCGACTCGGCCGACCGGACGAGTTCAGCCGGCTGGTGCTCGAACTGGTGCAGAACGGTTATATGAACGGCCAGGCGATCCGGTTGGACGGGGCGATCCGCATGCCGCCGCGTTGATGCGGGTCAGGTCCGCACTGACCGGCGTGGGAGCATGAAGGCCGCCGCCATTCCGGCGAGACCGAGGCCGATGATGACCCAGATCGCGAGATGGAACGAGGCCGTGGTCGGATAGTGCACGCCGCCAGCCCCGGCCTCGATCGTGCGGACGGCCAGAAGGACGCCCACCAGTTGGGATCCCACACCGATGAAGGTCTGGCGCACGACCGACATGACACCCGCCGCCTCGCTGGTGCGGTCATCCGGGGTCGCCTCGATCAGCAGCGACGGGCCCGCTGTGAACAGCATCATGGCGCCCAGGGCGATCAGACACATGATGAAGCCGACCGCGACCAGAGACAGAGGCACGATGAGGGTGAGCCCCCATCCGAGCGTCGCGACACCGCCGCCGATCAGCATGGTCACCCGACCACTCGTGCGACCGGTCAGCCACCCGCTCAAGGGCCCACCGACGAAGGCCACCAGCTTGGACGGCAGCATCGTCAGGCCCGCGACCGTGGCGCTGGCTCCCAGACCCACGCCGGTCCAGGCAGGCGTCTGCAGGAGGACGGAAAACACCAGCATGATCTGCAACGCGCTCATCGAGGCCAGTGCGGTGACGGCGTTCGTGAGGGCGATGACCGGGTTCTTGAAGAGGCGGACATCGATGAGGGGGTTGGCGGATCTTAGACTTTTCAGCACCCACAGCGTCAACAGAACGACCGCGCCGAGCGCCACCAGCACGCTCGTCGCGCTTGCCCACCCCCACGCCTTCCCGTTGCTGATGACAAGAAGCAGGCCGCCGACGCCGGGCAGAAACAAGAGGCCGCCGATCCAGTCCACCGGTATGACGCTCGATGGCCGAGGCTGCGGCGGAAGTTTGGGCAGAACAGCGAGCGTCGCCAGAAACGCCAGCGTCGACAATCCGGCGCCGGCCACGAAGATGCCTTTCCAGTCGAGATGATCGACGATCATCCCGCCCAGCACGAGCCCGGCTGCGACGCCGGCCGACGACCCCGACAGGACGATGCCGATCACGGCGGGACGACGCTTCTCGGGAAACATCTCTCTGACCAGACCGAGACTGAGCGGCAGGGCGGCGGCTCCGAACCCCTGGAGGGCCCGACCCAGCACCAGGAGCGGGAGACTGTCGGACAGAAGACTGACCACCGATCCGACCGTGGCCACCGCCAGAAGGATCAGAAGCACCCGGCGCCGGCCGTAGAGATCCCCCAGCCGACCGGCGATGACCGCTGTTCCCGCCCCCACCAGCATGAAGACCGTCACGAGCCAGCCGGCGACGGAGGGATCATGAAAGACGGCGATCAACTTGCCGACCGCCGAAAAGATCATGGCGTTCTCGAAAGCGGCCGCGAGTTCGATGAGCCATAGCGCGGCGACCGAAGACCCTGCGCGAGCGCGCGAAATCGCCGGTGCGGTCATTGACGCACCAGAAGCATGGCGCCGCCGATCGGCCCGCCGCCCATGCCGCAGACCGCAGTACGCGCCCCCGGCACCTGCCGGCCGCCCCCCTCGCCCCAGAGCTGAATGCAGGATTCATGGAGCAGACCGTACCCGTGCAAGCGTCCGGCGGAGAGTTGGCCCCCGCCCGTGTTCACCGGGTACCGTCCTCCCATCAGCGTATGACCATCGGCGATAAAGCCGGGCGCTTCGCCGCGTCCGCAAAAACCGAACGCCTCGAGCCAGAGGGGAATCTGAATGCTGAAGCCGTCGTAGAGAGACAGGACGTCCACATCCTGAGGCTTCAGGTCCGTCCGGGCCCACATATCCTCGGCCGCATCGTGAGCCGCCATTCGCAACAGATCGGGCTGTTGGTCCCAGGTGTCCCCCGACCCCATCGCCGAGCCCATCGCTTCGATCCAGATCGGCGGCTTGCGGCGGTCGAGCGCCGCGTCGGCGGCGGACACGACGATGACGCACGCGCCGTCGATCGGGATGTCGCAGTCAAACAGGCCCAGCGGGGAAGAGATCATCCGTGCGTTGAGATAGGTCTCGAGCGTCAGATCCTGGTCGCGAAACACGGCGCGAGGATTGTGCCGGGCGTTGTCCCGCTGAGCCACGGCGAGCTTGCCCAGAAGATCACGCGTCAAACCGGTCTCGTGCATATACCGGGTGGCCACCCAACCCATCCAGTTGGCGGCCGAAAAGGCGTTGACCGGCAACAGCCACGAAAGCCACCCATCGACCCGGTCCGATCCCGCGACCGGCACGCTCGCCCGGCGCGTCTCCGTCTGGGACGAGGATTCCGTCACCGTTCGGAAGACGAGGACATGGCGGGCCTGACCGGTCATCACCGCCATGGCGGCCACCATCACGGCGGACATCTGGGCCGGCCCGTCGGCCGTCGAGGAGTGCCAGCGCGTCTTCAGACCCAGCGCTTCTCGCAAATCCGACACGCCGAGCGGCGACATGCCCGGAGCCAGGTCGGTTTTGCCGGGGTAGGTGCAGACGCCGTCGATATCGGCGCGTTCCAGGTCTGCGTCGGCGAGGGCCTCGAGTGCGGCGTCGACCAGCAGATCGATCGCTGGACGGCCCAGCTTACGCCCGACGTCGCTCATGCCTACGCCCGTGATCGCCGCCCTTGTGGTCATGAAATCCCCGCTTCGCACTGGTGTGTGATTGCTCACGCGACTTATATAGCTTAGTTGTCGATGTTGCATAGGGACAGGACCGAGACGCTAATGAACTTCGATCTTTCGGACGAGCAGAGAATTCTCGTCGACCAGGTTCGGGGCATGCTGACCGAACGCAGCGCCCCCTCCCGCCTCCGCTCGCTGATCGACAGCGCACAGGAATGGGACGAGCTGCTTTGGCGAGAACTGGCCGAGATGGGATTGCTGGGGATCACCACGCCCGAGGCTTTCGGCGGCCTGGGTATGACCGAGCTCGACCTCGGGATCGTGAGCGAGGCTCTCGGTCGGGCGAACGCCGCCGTTCCCTTCTTCTCATCCGTCGTTTTGGCGGCGAGCGCTATTCGGCTCTGTGGATCGGAAGCGCAGAAAGCGAGATGGCTGCCCGCGATCGCCTCCGGCGAAACGGTCTTCGCCTTCGCCCATATCGAGGGCTCCGGCGGCCTGGACGACCGCCCGGCGGCCAAGATCACCAATGGACGGCTGACCGGCTTCAAATCCCCCGTGGCGGACGCCGGATGCGCGAGCATGGCGGTCGTTGTCGCGACCGGGGCCGACGGGTCCGTCGGTCTGGCGATCGTCGATCTTGATCAGCCTGGCGTGACGCGCACTCGCCTGGCCGGCTTCGATGAGCTGCGGGCCCACTACCGTCTCGATTTCGCCGACGCCGCGGCCGAGACGCTGGGCGCCCCTTCGGTCGAGGCCGAGCTTCAGGAGCTCTACGATCGGGCCGCCATCCAGGCCGCGTTCGAAGCGGTCGGGGGATCCGAAGCCTGCCTGTTCATGGCGCGCGACTATGCGCTGCAGCGGCCGATTTTCGGACGGCCTCTCGCGGGCTACCAGGCGATAAAACACAAGCTGGCGGATGTGCTGATCGGTGTCGAACTCGCGCGGTCGAGCGCTTACCACGCCGCCTGGACGGCCGATGAAGACCCTGATGCCCTTCCCCTCGCCGCCAGCGCCGCGCGCCTCACAGCGATGGACGCCTTCGAACGCGCCGCGCGGGAAAACCTGCAAGTCCACGGCGGCATCGGCTACACTTGGGAGGCGGACTGTCACTTCTATTATCGCCGGGAACGGCTGCTCGCCCTGTCCTTGGAAGGACGCGAACGATGGGCTCGCCGTCTCATGAACAGCCTCCCCGAGGCCGTCCGATCCGTCCGCCCCGCCGCCCGGAAAGCCGCCTGAAATGACCCACGAAGACATAGACGAACACGCGGCGTTCCGATCGGAAGCCCGGCGCTGGCTCGACGCCAACGCCCCCCGCTTCGCCATCAAGGATGGAGAGGTCCTGTCGGAACCCGAACTTGTCGCACGGGGCCGGGCCTGGCAGCAGGCCCTGCATGAGGGCGGGTTCGCGGGCATTCGCATTCCCGAGGCCCACGGCGGCCGCGGCGGCACATCGGCGCAGGCGAAGATCTTCGCCCAGGAGGAAGGCCGCTGGCGCCTGCCCAAGGGGGCCTATATCGGCATCGGCATGAGCATGGCGCTTCCGGTCATCCGCGCCCACGGCTCACCCGAACAGATCGCCCGCTTCGTCACGCCGACCCTGAAGGGACAGATGACCTGGTGTCAGCTGTTCTCGGAGCCGGGAGCCGGCTCCGACCTGGCCGCTCTGCGGACCTCCGCCGTCCGCGACGGCGACGACTGGATCATCAACGGGCAGAAGATCTGGTCGAGCTGGGCTCACCACGCGGACTGGGGCATTCTTATCGCTCGCAGCGATTTCAAGGCCCCTAAACACAAGGGGCTGACCTTCTTCGTGGTCGATATGCGAACGGGCGGCATCGATGTTCGTCCCATCCGGCAGATCTCGGGAGCCAGCGACTTCAACGAGACGTTCATGGACGACGTCAGGATCCCCGATTCCGATCGTATCGGCGCCGTGGGCGAGGGCTGGGCGGCGACGATGACGACCCTGATGGGCGAGCGTCTCGGCGTGGGCAGCGAAGATCGTCACGGCGTCGCCGCCCTGATCCGCTACGCGGCGGCTACCCGCCGGGGCGACGGTGTCGCTCTCGACAGCGACGCTGTCCGTCTCAGCTTGGCCAGCGCCTATGCCGAGGAAATGGCCACCCGTGCGTTCCAGGGACGGCTCAACGCCATGGCGGCGCGAGGGGAGAACCCGGGAGCTGCGGCCGCCATGATCAAACTCGCCTACAGCGCCCGGTTCCAGAAGACATCCGGGCTGGCGCTCGAACTGCGCGGGCCGGCGGGGATCGCCCCTGAGGCAGGCGACGCCGAGACCAGGCGCATCCAGCACGACTACATCTGGTCGAGCGCCATGCGGATCGCAGGCGGCGCCGATGAGGTCCTGCGCAACCAGGTCGCCGAAAGAATCCTCGGAATGCCCGGTGAA
>Ga0247803_1001673_pt1 | contig 11495 bp, 6 predicted proteins | sample UWRJL014104B1_FD_180928 | JGI IMG/M metagenome (GOLD analysis project Ga0247803, IMG submission 180928) | Plant litter microbial communities from Arlington Agricultural Research Station in Wisconsin, United States - UWRJ-L014-104B-1 | ecosystem: Environmental > Terrestrial > Plant litter >...
CCAGGCAGGAGTTTATAAAGTTGGCACCCATGCTATCAACCGTTTCAAAGGTAGCGTGCAGCTGGTGGTAACCATCAATCAGGTTGGTTTTATCGCGTAGTTCAATATCTAATATACCGCCGCCGCGTTTCTGCATGTTTTTGGTAAGGTCTTCGGTTGCGTTATACAGCTTTGGCTTTAGCCCCTCAAAAAACGTGGTAAGCTTTTGGCTGTCGCCAAAGTATTTAAAGTGTACCTGGCCTATTTTCTCGGTGCTGAGTACAGTAGCCTTAAAGCCGCCGCGCGTTGCCCAAAACTTCGCCGATTTACTCGCCGCTGCCACTACTGAACTTTCTTCGATAGCCATGGGTATGGTGTAGTCCTTTCCGTTTATGGTAAAATTTGGCGCTATGCCCAGCGGCAGGTAAAAATTAGTCACCGTATTTTCTATAAACTCATCGTGCAGTTTTTGCAGCGCCGCGTTATCATTGTGGTATTGTTTCAGCAACTCAGCCGCTGCTTCAGGGTCCTGAAAATACCCATTTGCCAGCCATTCTATTTTTTGTTGTTTGCCCAGTTTGCTAAATCCGCTTATCGCTTTGCTCATTCTCAGTAGCTTAAAAATATTGTGTGGCGCAAAGATACGGATTTTGGGCAGTGCCGCATTTAAAAATAATCAGCCTAATTGTATATTGGAAATCGATTTAACTAAAAAAAGTACCCATAAGTCATAAAATTTTACTAAAATTGGAGGTTTTTATCCTACACGAAATGAATTACGCTAAAAAGTCGGTTTTACTGTTTTTGTTAGCTGCAATGCCCGCATTGGCGCAGCAAAAAATTACCCTTGAAGAAATATGGAGGGGCGGTTTCCGTACCCAGGGAATGGACGAACTGACCCCAATGGCCAATACCAACCAGTATACGGTACTGAATACCGACTGGAATGCCGGTACCTCAACCGTAGACCTGTATGATTTTGCCACGCTAAACAAGGTGAGCACGCTTGTAGACAGTAAAAAATTTGGCGAACTGCACGGTATAGACAGCTATACCTTTAGTAAAGACGAGAAAAAAATTCTACTGGCCAGCAACAGCGAACCGATATTTCGCCACTCGTTTACGGCTGATTTTTATATTTATGATACGGCCTCAAAAGTGATTACGAAACTAACGGAGGACAAGGTGCAGGAGCCTTCTTTTTCGCCCGATGGCAGTAAAGTAGCTTATGTATTCAATAACAACATCTATATAAATGATGTAGCAAACGGCATAACACGCCCCGTAACTACCGATGGTAAAAAGAACAGCATTATAAACGGGGTAACCGACTGGGTGTATGAAGAGGAATTTTCATTCGTGAAAGCCTACCAGTGGAATGCCACCGGCGACAAGATTGCTTACATCCGTTTTGATGAAACTGAGGTGCCGGAATTTACCATGGAGGTTTACAATGAAGGGCTGTACCCAAAACCACAAACTTTTAAATACCCTAAGGCGGGGGAGAAAAACAGCACGGTTACTTTGCATATTTATGATGTAAAAACGAACAGCGATAAGGAAATAAAGCTGGGCAACTATACCGATTTTTACATTCCACGCATTAAGTGGACGAACGAAGCCCAAACGCTGAGCGTACAGGTCATCAACCGCCACCAGAACAACCTCGACCTTATTTTTGTAGATGCAAATACAGGAATTGCCAAAGTGGTACTAAACGAAACCGACAAGGCATATATAGATATTACCGATAACCTTACCTTTCTTAACGATAACAGCTTCATCTGGACCAGCGAAAAGGACGGCTATAACCACATTTATCACTACAGCAAAGCAGGCAAACTGCTTGACCAGGTTACCAAGGGTAAATGGGAAGTTACCGCCTACTACGGCTTTGATAAAAAAACAGGCAATATTTTTTACCAAAGCACCGAGAACGGCAGCATCAACCGAGATGTTTATAAAATCAATATAAACGGCAAGGGTAAAACCCGGCTTACCAGTCAAAGCGGCACCAGCGATGCCAAGTTCAGCCCTGATTTTGATTTGTTCATCAACTTCTTTTCGAGCGCTACCCAGCCGGAAACTTTTACGCTAAACAGCAGTAAAGACGGCAAACTGGTGAAAGAGATACTTAATAACGATGCTGTCCTGCAAAAACTTGCGGCATACAACCTCCCTAAAAAGGAATTTACCACCATAACTACCGAAAAAGGCCACGTACTTAACGCCTGGTTTATAAAGCCGGCTGATTTTGACGCTACAAAAAAATACCCGGTATTGATGTACCAGTACAGCGGCCCGGGCAGCCAGGAGGTAGCCAATAAATGGAACGAAATTAACGACTACTGGTACCACATGCTGGCGCAGCAGGGCTACATTATAGCCTGTGTAGACGGCCGTGGAACGGGCTTTAAAGGAGCAGAATTTAAAAAAGTTACCTATAAAGAATTGGGTAAATACGAAGTGGAAGACCAGATAGATGCCGCTAAAGTCATCAGTAAATATGCCTATGTAGATGCTTCACGGATAGGCATCTGGGGCTGGAGTTATGGCGGCTTTATGAGCAGCAACTGCATCCTTAAAGGTGCCGATGTGTTCAAGACGGCCATTGCCGTGGCTCCGGTTACTAACTGGCGCTTTTATGACAGTGTTTATACCGAGCGCTATATGCAAACCCCTCAGGAAAATGCAAGTGGGTATGATACTAATTCGCCCATAAACTTCGCCAAGAAATTAAAAGGCAAATACCTGCTGATTCACGGCAGCGCCGATGACAACGTGCACGTGCAAAACACCATGCTTATGATAGAGGCACTGGTTCAGGCAAACAAGCAGTTTGACTGGGCCATTTACCCTGATAAGAACCACGGTATTTATGGCGGCGCCACAAGGTTGCAATTATATACTAAAATGACCAACTTTATAAAAGAGAACCTGTAACATACAACTATGGCAAATGCAACGGTTATTACCCCAAAAGGGAAAGAATTTTTAGGGCACCCTTTTGGTTTATACATACTGTTTTTTACAGAGATGTGGGAGCGTTTCAGTTTTTACGGCATGAAGGCCCTGCTGATTTTTTACCTCACTAAATACCATTTTTTTAGCGATAACGACGGTAACCATATTGTGGGCAACTATGCCGCGCTGGTATACGCCCTGCCTATTTTAGGAGGCGTGCTTGCCGACCGGTATCTCGGTTTCCGAAAGGCGGTAATATTTGGTGCTATATTGCTGGTGCTGGGCCACCTGGGCATGGCCTATGAGGGTTTTCATGCCTATAATGATGCCGCCGGAAATATAGTGCGCGATGAAACCGCCATACAGTCCTTTTACCTCTCCATGGGTTTTATCATTATGGGAGTAGGCTTCCTTAAGCCGAATATCTCTACCATAGTAGGCCAGCTTTATGAAAAAGAAGACCCGCGCCGCGATGCCGGGTTTACCATATTTTACATGGGTATTAACCTGGGATCGTTTATTGCTACGCTGCTGTGCGGCTGGCTGGGCGAAACCTATGGCTGGAGTTACGGCTTTGGCGCTGCAGGTATAGGGATGATGTTTGGCCTGGTATCATTTATACTTGGGCAAAAGCACCTTATGGGCAAAGCTGAACCTAAGAACCCCGCTTTATTAAAAGAAAAGTCGCCGTTAGGCATTAATAAGGAGTGGTTTATTTACGTGCTTTCTATAGCCGGTGTATTTGTATGCTGGCAGCTGGTGCAAAACCATGCGGTTGTGGGCGGCATACTTACCTTTGTCTCTATTGCAGTGGTAGGCTACCTGCTGTATTTCATCCTAAAAGAATGTACGCCACAGGAACGGGGACAGATGCTGGTATTGCTCGTGCTTATTGTGTTTACGGTAGTGTTTTGGGCATTGTTTGAGCAGGCCTATACCTCAATGAACCTTTTTGCCGACCGGATAGTAGACCGCAATACACAATTTGGCGAAGTTAAGGCTTCGCAATTCCTTTCGCTTAATGCGTTGTTTATAATTATATTTGCCCCCATCTTTGCATGGATGTGGATAAAGCTTGCCAAAGTAAGGCTTGAGCCTAACACTGCGGTAAAATTCGGTTTGGGCATCGTGTTTGCCGGGCTGGGCTTTGGCGCACTGGTGCTGGGCATACAGGGAGCAGACAGTTTTGGCAAGGTAGCACCGTTTTGGCTTATCGCCGCCTACCTGCTGCATACGTTTGGCGAACTGGCGCTGTCACCCGTGGGGCTTAGTGCGGTTACAAAGCTATCAGTGCCTAAAATTGTGGGCTTTATGATGGGCGTATGGTTTCTGGCAACAGCGAGTTCAGAATACATTGCCTCGGTACTTGCAAACATTGCGAGTGTAGCTACCGAGGGCGGTAAAGTAACCAATACGGCTGTTGCGCTTACGGCATATTCAGACCTGTTTGGCTTCTTGTTTATAACAGGGCTTATTGCGGGTGCTGTACTCCTGCTGCTTTCGCCTATACTTAAAAAGTACATGCACGGCATCAGATAATTTTTTAAATACAACTATACTATATATGTCTACAACAACGGCAACAACGTCTAACGACTTTTTTAAATCAACGGTACTGGGGCATCCCTCAGGTCTGTTTGTGCTTTTCTTTACCGAAATGTGGGAGCGTTTTTCGTTTTATGGAATGCGGGTTTTGCTCATTAACTTTTTAACAATGTCAATACTCGACAAGACAAATCCCGGCTGGGGCTGGTCTGCAGAAAATGCCGGCGCCCTCTACGGTACCTACGCATTGTTACTTTACATAACGCCAATTTTTGGGGGAATAATTGCAGACAGGTACATAGGCTATCGCTGGGCGGTTGTTATAGGCTCTGTTATCATGACTTTCGGGCATGCCTCTATGGCGTTAGATACACCGCTGTCATTATACACGGGCCTTGGGCTTTTGGTAATCGGTACGGGCTTCTTTAAACCGAATATGACATCAATACTTTCTGAAATGTACAAAAACGTGCCTGAAAAAAAAGACGGTGCTTATACCATATTCTATATGGGTGTTAACGCGGGTGCTTTTTTCGGGATGATGCTTTGTGGTTACCTTGCTGAAAAAGTAGGCTGGAGCTATGGTTTTGGCCTTGCCGGTGTTTTTATGCTTTTCGGAACGCTTCAGTTCTGGCTTGCAAAACCATTATTTGGAACTGTAGGTGAAGTACCTAGTAAGGATAAACGCCTTGCGGACGAAGCTGCCGCGGCAGTATCTCTAAATGCCGAAGATAAGCGTAACCCTTTTACTTTGGTTGACAAAATACTTATAGCCATTACCACGATAGGTGGGCTGCTATATGCCTTTAACGACCCGCTATCTAAAATAGGCGGTATCAATATGCTCCCTTTTGAAATAGAAGGGCTTTCCGGGCAAAATGTTGTAGTCCTGGTTTCACTTATCCTGTTCCTTGTTTTAGTTACATGGCGTATGGTAAGGTATACAAACGTAGTAAGGGACAGAATGATAGCGGTAGTAATTTTTGCGTTTTTTACGGTGTTCTTCTGGATGTCGTTTGAGCAAGGGGCGTCTTCGCTCGTAATTTTTGCACGCGATAATGTAGACCGCACGCTGGCAGGAAATTCACTGCTAATATTCAATATTGCAAATTCACTGCTTACAATAGTTCCTTTAGCTATAATTACATGGGTACTTGTTTTGTTGGCAAAACAAACCGGCAAAACAATCCCGATGTCTAACGTAGTGCTTGCTATATGTTTTCTTGGCGTATGGGCAGTAGCCGGATGGATGCTGTATCAGTATCTTACCGCTGAGTCTTCAGAAATTACTGTTTCATGGTTCAGCATACTTAACTCATTCTTTATTATTGCCCTTGCCTCTACAGTTTCTAAATTATGGGATAGCAAATACAACCCAAGCGCCGCAGTAAAATACGGACTCGGACTTATCATAATGGCATTAGGGTTTGGCCTTCTGGCTTACGGGGCGTACGGAATTTCGGCAGGTGTAAAAGTAAGTATGGTATGGCTGGTACTGGCTTATTTATTCCATACGCTGGGCGAGTTGTTTATATCGCCTGTAGGGCTTTCATATGTTTCTAAACTTGTGCCGGGCAGGATGATAGCGTTTATGTTTGGTATGTGGTACCTTGCTATTGCCATAGGCAACAAGCTTGCCGCTATACTGGGCGGGCAAATAGAGAACATTACTAAAGAATATTCGCTGTCTGCATTTTTCCTTATCTTTACTATAGTACCTATTGTAGCCGGGTTAATTGTAATGGCGCTCAACCCGTTGCTTAAAAAACTGATGCATAAAGTACACTAAAATTTCGGCACCGTTTTTGGGTTAACTCATTAAAATAAATGTTTATGAAAAAAGCTGTATTACTATTTTTTCTTACGCTGGGCGCACTTACCGTGCGTGCGCAGGCAAAGACTAACGCCGAGGAACTTGAATGGCATACCGATGTTGCAAAGGCGGTAAGCCTGAGCGAGAAATCTAAAAAGCCGATATTGATGTTTTTTACCGGTTCTGACTGGTGCGGGTGGTGCATGAAGCTACAAAAAGAAGTGCTTAAAACCCCTGAGTTTACTAAGTGGGCTAAGGATAACGTAATACTAGTCGAACTCGACTTCCCGAAGCGCACGCCGCAAAGCGATGCTTTAAAGATGCAGAACGCGCAGCTTAACCAGTTTTTTCAGGTTAGGGGTTACCCTACCGTATGGTTTGCAAACGGCACTAAAACCGCCGATGGCAAAATAAGCTTTGAAGCCCTGGGCAGTACAGGCTATGTAGCCGGTGGGCCTTCAGCATGGCTGGATGGTGCTAATAAGATTATTAAGAAAAGTTGATTTCTAATGGATTTGCGGATGTGGTATTTTTTTTGGTAGTTCATGTGATTTTTAATGTATTGTAACGTTATGTTTTATAAACACAGCGTTGCCTAAGTAATAAAATGGCACAGGCGAATAAAATACATTACTACCAGATGAGAAATAAGCTGACGGCCTGTTTACAGCGCATTGCCGGGTTTTTAAAACGCGTGTGGCAAAGCACCCTATCCCGGATAAAATCTAATAAAATAAAAACCGGCATTGCGGTATTGCTGCTTATTGCCTATTACTTCTGCCTGCCGCGCACCCTGTTTACCGATTCTTACAGCACGGTTATAGAAAGTACCGAGGGCGACCTCCTGGGTGCAAGAATAGCCCGTGATGGCCAGTGGCGCTTCCCGGCGCAGGACAGCGTGCCTTATAAATTTCGCCAATGCATAGTAAATTTTGAAGACCGGCACTTTTACCACCATTGGGGTTTTAACCCTGTAGCCATTGTAAACGCCATAAAGCAAAACCACGATGCCGGACGGGTGGTACGCGGGGGCAGTACCCTCACACAGCAGGTTATCCGCCTGAGCCGTGACGGGCAAAAACGCAGCTACTTTGAAAAATTTATCGAAATAATACAGGCCACCCGGCTGGAGTTCCGCAGTAGTAAGGATGATATATTAGGGCTCTATGCCGCGCACGCACCCTACGGCGGTAACGTTGTGGGGCTTGAAATGGCATCTTGGCGGTACTTTGGCGTACAGCCGCACCAGCTCTCGTGGGCAGAGAGCGCTACTCTGGCGGTGCTGCCTAACGCACCCAGCCTTATCTTTCCGGGTAAAAACCAAGAACTGTTGCGCGCCAAGCGCGACCGGCTACTCAAGAAACTCTATACCGAAGAAGTTATAGACAAAACCACCTACGAACTTTCCCTTCAGGAAGACTTACCGCAAAAACCGTACGACCTGCCGCAGGCCGCACCCCATTTACTACAGCGCATCGCCAAAAAGCAGAAAGGGAAGCGTATAAAAACTACCGTGCAAAGCACATTGCAAAACCGGGTGAACCAGATAGCCGCACGTTACTACCAGGAGTACCGCCAAAACGAAGTGCACAACCTGGCGATATTGGTAATAGATGTAAAAACCCGCAATGTGCTCGCCTATGTGGGCAACTCGCCTACCGATAAAAACCACCAGAAGGATGTAGATATTATCCCCGCGCCGCGCAGTACCGGCAGCATCTTAAAACCGCTGCTATTTGCCTCCATGCTTGATGACGGCCAGCTGTTGCCCAATACCCTGGTGGCCGACGTGCCCACCCAGATAGCGGGCTACAGCCCAAAAAATTACGACCTGACCTATGACGGCGCCGTGCCTGCTCAAAAAGCCCTGTCGCGCTCGCTGAATATTCCCGCGGTGCTGATGCTGAAAGACTATGGCGTGTATAAGTTTTATGAGCAGTTGCAGCAGTTTAAGCTAAGCAACATTAACAAGCACCCTAACCATTATGGCTTGTCGCTAATTTTGGGTGGGGCCGAGAGCAACCTGTGGGATTTGTGCCGCACCTACGCCGGGCTTACCAGCTCGCTCAACTACTTTACGGCTAACCAGGCCAGATACCGCACAGAGGAGTTTGCCGACCTTAACTGGGACAGCAGCATCACCCGGGAGTTTGGGAAGGAAACCTTCAGTAAGCCGCAAACAGGGGCAGGCGCTATATGGTGTACCTACAACGCCATGAAAGAAGTAAACCGCCCCGAGGGCGACGAGGCCTGGAAGTTTTATGACTCATCAATAGAAATAGCCTGGAAAACAGGTACCAGCTTTGGCAGCCGCGACGGATGGGCCATAGGCACAAGCTCACGTTATGTGGTGGGCGTGTGGGTAGGCAACGCCTCGGGCGAAGGCAGGCCCACGCTTACCGGTGTAGGCAGTGCAGCACCCATCTTGTTTGACGTTTTTGGCCTGCTACCAAGGCAAAAATGGTTTGCCCCGCCGTATAACGATTTGCAACAGTCAGACGTTTGCGCGCTAAGCGGGCATCTTGCAGGTGAGCACTGCCCGGTATCTAAACAATGGATTCCGCTTGCGGGTGCCAAGACCAGGCCGTGCCCCTACCATAAGCTTATTCACCTTGATGCTTCGGGGCAGTACCGTGTAAACAGCAGCTGTGCCGACGTGGATGCCATGGTAACCCAAAGCTGGTTTTTGCTGCCCCCGGTAATGGAGTGGTACTATAAGAACCTGCATATGGATTACCGCCCACTGCCGCCCTACCTGCCCGGTTGCGAGGGTACGGGTGGTGCGTATATGGATTTTATTTACCCTAAGGAAAACGGCACCATATACCTTACCCGCGATTTTAACGGGCAGGTACAGCCCTTTGTATTGCGTGCCGCCCATACCGATGCCAATGCAAAGCTGTTTTGGTATCTGGGCAATAAATACCTGGGCGAAACCAAGACCTTTCATGAAATGACCATTAAAGCCGTTACCGGTACGTATTGGGTTACCGTAACCGATGAGAGCGGGAACGAGATTAAGAGGCATATTAAGATAGAAGCGCCGGAGTAAATTATTTTATGTCAAAAAGGAACGCGGATGATGCGGATGTTACACCGCCCCCGATTAGCGCGGATCTTGTGCAGTTTCCATTTCGATAGGGAGAAATCTCTGCAGTATCCTGAGATTTCTCCCTACCGGTCGAAATTGAAGAACGCTTCTGTATGATTACAATGACCCCCTTACTATCAAACTACTAGCATTTTCAATGTTTTCCTTTTTTTGCAATACTATCATTTCGGCCAGCAGCCTGCCCATGGCATTAAAGTCGGTTGAGATAGTGGTGATGCCGTTACCCACTACTTTTTTTAACGGGATGTCATTGTAGGATATAATGCCCACGTCTTTGCCAATCTTAAGGTGCTGCACGCGTGCCTGCTCTATCACGTTTACCAGGTGGCGGTCGTTGGGAATAACATACGCCTCGCCGGATTCTATGCTGTGGTTCTCAAAATCGGGTATAATCTCATACGTAAAGGTATGGTCCTTGCAAAAGTGTATAAAACCTTGCTGCATTCCGGGCGGCTGCTTAAACGCGGGGAATATCAGTATAAGCTTGTGGTATTTGCGTAGTTTGGGTTCGCCTTTTTCCAAAGCCTTATACATATCGCTTACAAAATTCTGGTGTATCGAGGGGTAGCCTTTTAGTTCCTCGCTGGTTTGGTCCAGTATATACACATCGTTTTTAGGCAGGGTTTTTATAACGTCTGCTACACCTTTAAGCGTGGTTGGCATAATAACATACTTACTGTAGTGGCCATTATTTTCGGTTACCAGTTTTTTAAAAACATCAAGGCTAAAGTAATGGAAGAAAATATCAATCTGCGCGCTGCTGCCCATCGTTTCCTTAAACGAATTGTATAAATCTTCCTTAAAGGAGTTAAATTCGTCAAACAGTAAAAAAATCCGCTGCTCCAGTATATACTCTTCGCTCTTAATATAATAGCCTTTGCCCAGGCGTGCGTAAACAATGCCGCGCTTCTTAAGGTCTTCGTAGGCAAGCATCACGGTATCGCGCGATAATGAAAACTCTAAAGCTATCTTATTGATGCTCGGGAGCTTATCGCCCCGCTTTAGCCTTTTTTCGCTAATGGCATTTTCTATGCTTAGTACAATTTGCTTGTATTTTGGCAGGCTTTTTAATGTGTCAATATGAATCAATTTCATAACTACAACGTTTTAAACTGGTGGCTAAAATACAAAAACTGGTAGGTACTGGTATGGTAGGTTTGCATTTATTTTTACATTTGCCATTACATTGTTAATAATAAGGCAGTAAAATCGGATTTTTCATATTTATAGGGCAATTTGGTTAGGGATTTATTTTTTACTTTAGAACACGCTTAATTATAGACCGGACAAATTATTTGATAAATTATAAAAACAAATGAAGATGAAAAGATATATAATGATGCTTTGCTTAGCCCTGGCCTTTACCGGCTGTGGTAGCGATGATAACGCCGGGGATACTACTCCGCCGGTAGCAGACGAATTTATAAGGGGAGTAGATATGTCGTTTTTGCCTGAGGCAGAACAAGACGGTACTGCCTATAAAAACAACAACGCTACACAGGATGCCCTGCTTACGCTAAAGGACGCGGGCGTAAATACCATCCGCATGCGTATATGGAAAAACCCTGCCAATGCGCACTCGGGTTTCCAGGAAGTAAAGGCACTGGCGCAGCGCGTGCACGGCATGGGCCTGAAGGTATGGCTTACGGTACACTATTCTGATACCTGGGCCGACCCGTCGGCGCAGCAAAAACCACAGGCATGGGCGGGGCTTAACTTTACGCAGCTTAAGGATGCCGCGGTAACCTATACTAACGAAATTCTATCGGGCATACAGCCGGACATCATACAAATAGGCAACGAAACTAACGATGGGTTCATGTACCCCGAAGGTAACCTTTCGTCAAATGAAAGCCAGTACCTGCAATTGGTTAACGCCATTAGCGCCTCCATACGTGCTAATGCACCGGAAACAAAAATAATGCTGCACCATGCAGGTACTCAGGGCGCGGAGTGGTTTTTTAATAAAACAGCTAACGTTGATTATGATTATATAGGCGTGTCCTATTACCCTATATGGCACGGCAAGGACCTTACAGCACTACAAAACAGCATTACCGCGCTGGGCCAGGCACATAATAA
>Ga0247803_1001674_pt1 | contig 11493 bp, 14 predicted proteins | sample UWRJL014104B1_FD_180928 | JGI IMG/M metagenome (GOLD analysis project Ga0247803, IMG submission 180928) | Plant litter microbial communities from Arlington Agricultural Research Station in Wisconsin, United States - UWRJ-L014-104B-1 | ecosystem: Environmental > Terrestrial > Plant litter >...
TCCACCAAGACACCCTCCAAAGACACGCAACCAAGCGAAGTTCTCTTCCTACCGGAGCTCACCGAGCTCTTCCGCAAACCTCGATCACAACCCAGTAAAGATCGCATTGAACTGTTCCTGACCGGGACATGGGACGGTACGGAGCTGAACCGCAAGGATGACGAGCCAATACATCCGCTGATGTCGCTCACGCTGCCGAAGTTAGCCACGGATACGGAGGTGCCGGTCATTGCGTGGACACATCGCATTGATGACACGGCCTTGTCTAGTGCGGTGGGAAATCGCGATGAGGCTCGCTCATCGGTGTTCTATGTCTGCGGCCCACCAGCAATGACGGACGGTATTGTGGACATACTGAAGGAGCAGGAACACGTTCGGCCGGAGAGAGTGCTGTGCGAGAAGTGGTGGTGAGTGGAGTCTACAAGCGATCACGTAGGTGGGTGGAACACGACATTGAGTAGCGTAAATAGAAACGTAACCACACCATTGGGCTGTCTGCAGTCCATGGAAAACCTCCAAATGAGAAGCTTATCTGGGATAAGCGACATCGTATATGAAGTGCAAGCATGCAGCCAGGTGTACCTTTCTTGGCTAGACTTAACGCCTATGCAAGGGTGGTGCCATCTGACCGCGCACCGCAACCTCAACAGCGCGACCGCTGTTCGCTCGTTCTTCGAGATTCAACTTCAATCAGATTTCTGCCTAGCCCTTTGTTCCCGCCTAGCATCTCGATCATCATGTTTGGAGTGGGACATGCATCGTGCCGCAAGTTGTCCGTCAACCATACCAAGACCTTTCCATCGCCATGACTACTCAGGAGCAGCTCTTCCTGCCCGTCCCAATCGGCCAACACGCAGCCAGCTACAGCACCACCAAGCTGATCGACGAGACTCGTACGGATCCCTATGATCCCGACAACGGAAAACGAGTCGTGATGGTATCACTCTTCCACGCAATCTAGCAGCTCGCACACGAGGTCGCAACTCTGGTAGATTACATGCCACCCAAGACCACAGCAACCTTGGACGCAGGATTGGCTCACTTTGAAGTTCCAAAGATCTTCGCCAAAGTCAAACTACCGATCAGCACCGCAGTATTCCACGATGCCACAAAATACGTCGGACAACTTCCCGCTGGTACTGTTTTCGCCTGGCCTAACGTTCTCAAGGCACCACTACAATGCGCTAACACGGAGCATTGCCAGTGAAGGTCTCGCGGTCGTGACTATAATAACTACGCGGGAGACGGTCATCGTCGAACATACGGATGGTACACACGTGCAGGGTAAATTTACCCATTCATTAGGATCCCCAGAACAAAGAGACTTGAAGAGCTCCTAGCCACTCGTGTGCAGGATGCAAGCTTCGTCCTCACAAAGCTCGGTAATCTGGATATCGTCAAAACACTATATCCGGCAGCTGTGGACGCATTCAACGTTGGTAAAACAGCCATCTTCGGCCACTCGTTCGGTGGTACGACTGCCATAAAAAGATCCTCGTTCTGTTGCCGCTATCCACACGGTTGGCTCGCAGTACGGTCTCCTCGCCGACACGAACAACCCCAAGTGTGATGTCAATTTGACGGACTCAGAACATCTTACGTTCTGCGATAAGTCGCTGCTGATCAAATGGAGTGTTCTGGAAAAGATGGACGCCATTACGAAGATGGTGGGAACGTTTCCCCTGGACGTTGCGTTGAAAGGGGAAGACAATGCCCTACTGGAAGTCCCGAGTTGAAATGTTTCGCGCCCGATCTAATTACGATCGCTTGCATGCATGTTTCTGAGATCAGCTCGGCTGTTTTACATCATCAAATGCGATGTGCGGCACAGCGGTTGCTCTCGCTTCAAGTCGTGACCGTTATGTCGGTTCAACTGCAAGCGCTATTGATCTGCGAATCTCACGCCGCACCTCAACTTACGCGCCGACAACCATCTTCCTTTCAAGTCTCTCATGACGCTCGCCCCACAAATGCGCTCCTCCAAACTGCGACTGTCCTTCACCTTCGTCCAACCGAGCAAGGCCAAATCGCGGACTAACGGACCCCAACATTCCCAACCACAATTAGCATTGTACAACCCACCCCATCTACCGCATGAATGCTGCCCTACCCATACGACCACCGCAGATGCAACTCATCGACCCCTCACCAATCACCCCCTCCACGGTATATTGCCTTGCCCAATCCAAGCAGATTGCTAGCGTTCCCAGAACAGGGATCGCGCATCCAACGCTCCAGGGTTTCTCCACGCTGATTCGCGCACTGGCGCCACGCCGCGCTGTGATGGGCGCACATCGTGTGCCACTCAGCGGCTGCAGACTGCATATCGCCCCAGCCAGCGGCGACGCTTGATGGGTTGCAGGTTGCGCGGGCTCGGCTGATGGGCTGCAGCGCGGGAAGGGCCACCGGTGGGCGTTTTCTCTGTTAAATATGGGGGCCCGCGCCCGGCGCAGTTGGCGAGAGCTGTGTCTTTTGATGGTTTGAGGCTGTCGTTGTAAAAGAGCTGGTTTTGCGGCGACTGGCTGTATTGCGCTAAAGGACGACGACTCCAACGTTTAAGACCGACCGACTGATAGTCGCGACACCGGACGACGACGGATCTCGCGCGTTTCCCCGCTCCTTTCTGACGGCCCACTGTCGCACCGTACTCCAGACGACGTTGTAGCTTTCCGCGACCTTTTGCGCAACCCACCACATTCAGCTTGTCGAGCCTCATCACCGTCGCAATGGGAGGCTTCTTCATCTCGCGCCAATGGCGCCTTGCTCGTATTGTCTACATCTTCATGATTGTGGAACTCCCGTTTACGGTCGCCAATCTGGCGCTGTTCGGCATCGCGGCGCCGAATCTGTACCGCACTATTCTATGGACCGAGGGCGGGAAGAGAGGGTTCAACAGTGATCCGAAGACAGTGTTGTATGCGGCAGCGAATTATCGACCGGTCACTATTCCGATGGTTTGGAGTAGCTTGTAAGTACGCCTTCTCTTCTTGGAAATTATGGAGGGGCTGGGAGGAAACGACGAGATGACACCAGACAAGTACTTTGCGAGACAGCGAAATCAAATGCTGATATATTTACCCACAGCAACACAAACTACAACCTCTACATCGGCGTTGTCTGCATGTTCTTCTACCTTATCAAATCCACCGCCTGGCTTCTCCACGTCTTCTACCCCATCTTCAGCCTGCCCCTCCACGTCGCTCTCGGCGCCCTGTGGGCCTACAGCATTGCCATTCAAACGGGCAAGGACACCATCGACCCGGAACGCATTAACAATGGCGCCCCGTGGTATATCACCAAGAACTGCAATATCGTCGAGAGCAAGACCATTCGCGGATACTGCATGCAGGCGAAGAGCTCGTTCGCTGTTAGTGTGTGCATGCTGTACGTCTCCGTCCCCAAATCCTCCGTCCACTTCTTCATTGGTAGCAAGACTAACCCTGCACCAGCACCATCTACATCTTCCACGTCCTCTTCGCAGCCTACTCCCTCTACCCCACCCGCGAAGCCCGCCTAGCCCACGAAACCAAAGTCGCCGAAAAGAAAGCGCAGAAAGAAAAATGGGCCATGTCCCCCTCGGACAACGAAATGACCGCCGAAGAGCAATGGCAGCACATGTGGGAGCTGCAGCAACTTCCCCGAACACCCGGCGGCACAGCAACCAACCCGGGCTGGCGCACACCCATGACGCCGCGGACCACTGCGTTCACCACGCTGGAGGGTGGCAAGGCGGAGCCAAAGTATGTCCAGCATAGTAGTCCGATACATGAGCAGGACGAGTGGGCACAGAGTGGGCATGGGGGCCATGGCCCGGTGCAGCAGTATTATCCGAGTCCGATCTTGGGGCAGGGACATGCGGAGCCGGAGTGGGTGTATGATGGGAAGGGGAAGGGGACCGCTGTTTAATGGATGAGCGTGAGATGGTGTTACGGTGCGCTGGATTGGTTCTTGGGGTTTCAAGGCGTTTGAGCGATTGTTTTGCTTTTCGAGATACCACATGCACTCTTTTGAGCGATGAAGGCGGGTTGGGATGGATATCTGACTTCCTCTTATCTCTTGCTCTGCCGAATCCATATTACGACACTGCAATCGTACTGAAGCGTCCAAAACACTATCCGCGGTTACTCTCTCAACGTGCCCTGTACATACCATCCAGTGGGGCACAAACGTTTGTTACATTGAGTACGGGCCGATGTTCTACCAAAGTCCAACGCATTTTGGGCCAGGGTAGTCTGGAAAGCTTACCCTGAAGGCTCCCAGCGCGTGCTGCATCACACAAGGCCCTACAATATCTTACCACTCGCGACGCAATTAAGGCCAGGGCTCTCAGCGCGTATTGCCTCACAACGAACCCTGTAATGTCTTGCAAATTGGGAAGCAGTTGCTTGTTCTGTAGAGCTTTTGGTTGACTTTGCCTTCCCTGTTGAGCACAAACCCCTCTTCTTCCCATCCCACAGAGCTACCAGCAACCATCTCGAGTTTGACACCAGCGCACTGTACCACTTTCGATAAGGCATCGTACCTCGCGCGGGTGGCGGAGCATGATCAACGCAAAATGAGGTACGACGTGTCCCTGCCGCAGGTAGCCGTTGTTGCAGTGGTGCCTGTGGCCATCAACTGCTCTTTACCAAGGCCAACAAAACACGACATGAGAAGGCATGACATGGGTGGGGATGAAAAAGGCGAAATACTGGACAATTGGAATGTGCACACCTTCAGTGGGGCGATACAGTTTTCTCATTTAAGTATCGTTGGCCGTCGCCAAACATCTTCACTTTTAGACAATCATCACGATGACTGCTCAAACATCATGTACTTACTACTCGGATTACACTTGGGACCCGTCGCGGTGCTGGTCCTTGGGTAGCGTGAGCATTACCACGCACAGTCACACTGCCTTCTTACGCGACCTTTCTTTCAGCCTAGGCACAGGCCGTTCCGACATAATTCACTTGATACCAGCAACGAATACGGATTTCGATCACTGTTTACCTGGACCCAAAGCCTGCAGCTACGTGTACACAGCGGCAGACTGCCCACCAGGACATCTTGCTATAAGTTCGATGTGGCATAATTGGGCAATCTGCTGCCCTAGGCAAGTGAACTAAACGCATGTTGACAAGACGACTGACCTCTCGAAACAGTGCCCTACCATTGAATAATTATAGCACTGATTTAGCCGTGTTGAGAACCTACAGTGATGCCATTACAGAGAGTTTCTACACTGAAGTAGTACCAATATGCGGTGAGTAGAGAAATGCCTTATTGTCATGATCTTGCACAGCTGATGTTTCTTCAGAGTACGCTTGGATCACCAAAGATCATAGTATTTCCACCTACAAAGCCGTACCTCTGGATTCGACTTTCGAGGTCGCCGGAGATTTCACGTTGTTGATCCGAGCGGTCATAGCAATATACAGTAGTGATCTCAGGACATCGAGCCTTTCCGGCACATTATCTCCATCTGCATCTCCATCCGCCACCCCGTCTGTACCTTCCAGCACATCCCCCGTCCTCAACGACAGTCCTACCGTTGCTCCAACCGGAAACTCTCGTCTGAGCCAAGGCTCCAGGATTGGAATAGGATTAGGCGTCGCTATCGGGGGGCTGGTCCTCGTTCTCACTTTCGGTACCATCTATTTCCTCTTACGAAGACGGAAACGGAGCCGGGAAGAAGCTGCAAACGACAACGATATGGGTGCAAACGACAACGATATGGGTGCAACCGACAAGGCAGAACTACCCGACAACCCTTTGCCAATGCATCAGGTGGCGAATGAGAAGTACAGTGAGCCGGTGTATGAGATGGCGGGCTCCAGTGCGCCGGCGAAGCTCGGGGAAGAAGACGCCGAGAAGATAGAGCAAATTGAAGAAAAGACTGGTGTCGTTGGCGAGGTGGTCGAGAGTGCACGAGAAGATGGCAATGTTACAAGAACCAGGGAGGTCGATGAGATCAACAAACCCGCTACAGGTGCAAGTGCCTGCACGAGAGGAAGTTGAAGCGGGCTGTCGGCGACGACAGGTATGGTCAGTAAACCTATCTTGATGTCAATACCAATCATTTTGATATTGACCAATTGTGTGCTGAAGGACTAGGTTTAGGACAACGTGGAGGAGGAATTGGTTGGCAATCTCTCACTATGTATCATAGAATCAAGTAATCGCCATCCAAATAGCATTTGATTTAACTTCCTCTCCTTGCGATTGAGTGTCAGTCCTACGTCCCCGAATTTAGCGGCATCATCCCATCTATCGCTCTCATCCGTACCAACGCATTACTGCAGACTGAAAGTGAACACCCGGTGGAAAGTCGTCGTGAGACAGAAGGCTTATGATTTAGAGGGTAATTTTTGGTGGTAGTCTGTGAAGAGCGTGCGGACTTTGGTCGCGTTCTTTCGCTCCGAATCGGGCTTTTGGATCAATAAGAGTGCAGTGAAAGTTCTATCAGATTCCAGATGGGTAGGCAACAGTCATAGCTCGTTGCCCGGGAAGCCTATGCGCATCCACTATACTTTGGAAACGAAATTGGGCGATCTCCTCCCCTCCTTCAGCCTCTCCACCGCTATGTCCACGACTGAGTTTCGCTCCCGTACTGGGAGGGCGAGTACCATAACACTCCAGATCGGGTTCAGCATTGAATGTCATGCCATAAGTTTGCTCTTACGATATGGGTTTAGAACTCAAGACCATATAGGACACCCTCAGACTTGCACTGTCCCCCGCCTCACGCTAACATTGACTTCGTCAAAAGACATCAGTCCTTGCGCGCAAAAGCCTGTTTGAGTTCCAAGCAAAGACAGAGAGCGGTTCGGCATCACCGCAGAATATGAAAAGGGTATTATTCTACCATCGAGACTTCATGCCAGTCGAGATGTCTCTATGCATGCTCGGGGAAATTACAAGCATAGTGAACTGCCGCAAGCAGCATATTTGGGATCTCAGAGGAGAAAGGGAAGCTTGGGGTAGAGCCTGATGCTGATGCTGAGGCTCAGAAATGTATGAAGTCCGGAGGGAAGTAATGTTCCCCCTTGACGGTGAAGTCGGTAGGTGCTCTTTGATCAGGCCATATTCGCATGTGAATTCGGTCGGAAGTCATACACGAGCTTGTGAACATATAAGCGGTGTCGAGCTCCCAATGATACTAAAGTCCAACGTTGTCTAACATGGCTCTTATTAAGGTGACTCTATTGACCTTATGAGAATTGATGGGGTCAACCAGATGCGCATAGACACTTAAAGTAAGAGTCATTGCGCATCTACTTACCCCCATCAATTGCTTACAAGGGTTAGTAGAATTACCTTGATACAATAGGCAGCGTAGAGAGCAATGTTAGACAATGTTCGACGATCAAACCTATGGATTTGTTAGCATTAGCCTATTAGACGCGTTTTTACAGCCTGACCTAGCGTAGTTGTAGCTGCCCAATTCAAATGGGATAAAAGCCTTCGCGAGGTCTCGCGCATCAGGAGAGCCGTGGAAGTGCTAAGGAAAACACAGAATTATCCATACATTACATTGTGAAACTCTCGGAACTGGCATCGTGTCGTGCCACATGGGTACCACCTCCATGGGACTTTCCTTATCTCCCCGTTAGAGATCGAGCCTGATGTCATCCAACCAGCAGGCACTATTGAGCTCAATTACCCACATGTACGGCGGCGCGGATCAACGCGGCAATCTTTCGTGTTCATGAGTCGGTGATATCTTTGGCGCTTTTGTCTGAATCGTGACGCGCGACGCTGAGGGCTACCTAGCTCCAACAACGCAACGCTCGCAACGAGTAAGCAAAACAAGCTATTTACGAATTGTAGTACTATCTAATAGCGTTTTTATGGTGCTATTTGTGGTGTCGCACAACAGAAGACCCGCGTACGCGCCAAGGATACCACCAATTTGTGCACACGACAGACGTGAAACCGTCCCCTTATAATACGCAGGCCCTCCAACTCAATCTGCACTCATCCAATAGACCAAGCAGCCTTCAAAATGACTACGCGAGGTCCAAGGTGCACATTCCATTCCGACTACACCTTCGACGCCTCTCACTGCTGGTCACTCGGACCCAGCCGCGTCAGCCACAGCATCACCTACTTCTCGCGCTTCCTGAACTACAAATTCGCTTTTTCAAACGATGGGGAAACTGTCCTTGTACCTTATAACGCGACCGAGTTCGACAAATGTCTGCCGGGTCCGCCCGACTGCAACTTCGTGTACTTCGGTGGTGCATGTCCTGAAGACTATACTGCGTTGAGCTTGGGATATATGGTCGGTACTACGACTGAGTACTGTTGCGCCAAGTCAGTCTCTTGTACGGAAGCTTTTGTATCTTGGAGCTGATAGTTGGCGTGTAGAGCGTCGCCTTTGACGAGGATGATGAGTTTCTCTATACTTAGCTATCCCTACTATAAAGATGTCTACACAAATGAGGCTGAAGCCAAACTTGGCTCATCGTCACGGAATGTCACTGGGAATGTTTGTAGTGAGTACATGCCACCTGCACAAATCAACGATTCAGGAATGGGGAACACAACGAGCGTTAGGGTGGGCAGGTAGTCTGTACTAACCGACCGACCCATAGTGTACCACTGGAACGCGTCCACGGCTACCATTTTACCGACCGATGCCACCGGCGATGGCGTATTTAACAACGTGCTGTTGGTTCCCGCAATAACTGCGCTGAATTATTTCACCAAGCCTGCAACTCCTGGTATAAGATCCTCGCTCCCAACCACGACGCGGTCCAGCCCCTTAATCATAACTTCGACCGATGCTGTGTCCGCATACCCTCCTCAAAGCCTCAGTAAGCCTGCTCGCATAGGTATCGGTGTCGGCGCAAGCATCAGCGGTGCTCTCCTTCTATCCACGATCGGCATCATCTTCTTCCTTCTTCGGAAAAGACGCACCCAACATCAGCGTCCAGAGGTCAATGACAACGAATGGGGGAAGGCCGAACTACAAGGGAACGAGCAGACTGAACTACACTGGGGTGGTGCTCCGAACGAACTTGTGGGTGAATCGGTGTACGAGATCGAGGATACAAGTCTACCGGTCGAGATCCGTGACTCGAGTTCACCGGTCGAGATCGAAGACTCGAGTTTACCGATCGAGATCGCAGGAGGAGCGCCTGAAGCCGTAGGAACCGCGGAGCACACACCGCAGCACCACGATACAGGAGCGGGCCATGATCCCGAACGGGGGAATAGAGGGCATGATGACGACGGCGAAGACCGAGCAGTGAGATGATCGAGATGAGCGCAAGACACTGGGCCGGGAAATAATATAAACTCGGCGCGAGGAGGAAACAGGGAGGCGGATGGACCACAGGGGGTGAGAGCGGAGCAAAGACTGAACTGGCATTGACGTGGGGAGGCCGAGAGGGACGATCGTGTGTTCGACCCGGGAGAAGCCCACAGGTGCCTGCATGGTCGTGCAAACTGCTGAGGCAGCGCTCTACTTCGTCCCTTCATGATGCGGGAATGATGCCCGAGACAGCCTAATGACCGATGAGGCTCAAAGCTGAGCTCGCTGTTCGCGCTTTTGAAGTGTACATCGCTCTTCGAGATGTACATGTGTGCCTCTTACTCGCTGTTTCCAGAAGCCGTTTCCACTAGAACTACTAGACTGGATGATCGTTGTCCGCTCTGTTCGAGGGCTCCACTACAATGTGAAGGTATTGCAACCGCTGCGCATGGGATCGACTTCGCTCTCTGGGCCGAAACTCGCCTTTGCTTCAACGCGCTTGCATAAGCCGCTAGCAAACCACGGTTTGCGGCTTCATTTCGCTCAGCGATCGTCGAGTGCAATAAGCCCCACAGCAAGATCCTCTTAGATGCATTAGTGGTCTAAAGTAGTGGTGGACATTGACTAGAATGAGGTAGGTGTGCCGCTGAAGCGCAATAAACCGCTTGTTGGCAATGAAGTTGGTGTTGGCGCGCACACGCCAGTGAGGCCTCCACTTCGGACTCCGCACCGACGGACGGACACCAGTAAGCGTAGTCTTCTAGAAGACAGCGGCGCTTCGCCGCACGCTTAGCAGTATTGGAAGGATTACGGAGAAATGGATAGCTGTTTCTCTGGTGATGATGATAGGCATATGTTTTGCGCAACGGGTTGGTGGAAAGGGGCGCTACTGCGCTTAAGCGAGCATGGCGTCAGCCTTTGGTAAGACGAGAGGCGGTCGATGAACGCAAGCCTAAGCTCGGCAAGGCGGGCATCGACTTTGGCTCGCGTTGGGGCGTGTTGGTGATGTCAGTGTTGACGCTGACCGCCGTGTTGGTTAAGGAAGTTAAGTGCAGACGGTCCAATGGTGTGGTTTCGATCACGCTAGCCTAGGGCGGACACTAGCGTACATTCCACCAAAAGCATTTCTCGATGCTGGCCGAGAGCGTTCGAACTCGGATATCAATCTGAGCATGGCATTTGCTTGTCATGTAGCTCGGGTACTGTCTCATGACGTGATGCTGGATTGCATTTCACCTGCCTGAACAGGAGTCAAACGAGCCAGCGACGCGAAACCGACGCACCGGGACATGGTGCACTTTGGAAGGCCATTGAGTAGCAAGACCGGTGGTTTTGGAGAGCGGGTCAAGCTGAATGGATTTGCTACCACGGTCGATAACCTCACTTGAATGTTCAGATGGAAGCCATGCAGGCGTGACGATCGTGTGGCACGACGCCACACCAGCAGCTGAATAAGCGCACGGACCCGTCCAACGTTAGTGTTTTGTCCAGGGGCTGGCGTCAATGTGTTCATGTGCTGTCCACATGTCAAGCGCCGGGAGCGTGTCTATTGAAAGACATGGGCGACCGTGCGTCTATGCGCACTCAGAGGAAAGAATGGCATCGGCGTGAAACAGGAGGCCAAAGGCAAGATAGGGCGAGACCGTTGAGGGCGCCGAGCGGAGGGAAGGTTTGCATAGTTGCAGGCGGAGAATTACCACGATTGGGGTGCGATCGTCGGGGTTGCACCCAAGCTCGCGGGCGCTGGCCGGATCGCTGCGAGCAACTCGGCGCAACGCTTGGTGGAGGTTGGACACGGCGTCAAGCGACGTGTTGGTGACCATTTGGCATGCTTTGGCAGCCCGAGACGCCCACCGATGTCAAGTAAGCGGAGCACGGCCTCGGGAGCGGGGTGGCCGTGCTAGGGGGGTGGGCTCGCATGCAAGTAGCGGCAAGACGCCAATTTGCAAACCGCGCTGGTGATCCTGTTGGCCTGGCATGTCAGCGAAGAGACAAATGTTCCTGCTCCTGTCATGCTTGGCCCAAATTAGCTCGCGACGTTGACGCGATGGCTGGCGCGCCCGAGTCAGCCGTCACGGACGGACATGGCGGCGGCTGCGGCGTGGAATGAGGGCTGCTTGCAGATGGACTTCACGGCGTGTGTGGTGTGGGTGTGGGTTTGGGTGTGTGTGTTTGAGCGTGGACAAGCGCGGGCGGCGAAGTGCGACGGCAGCGTACAGGTCTTCCGGCGGGTGGTGGCGTGAGGGCAGGCC
>Ga0247803_1001676_pt1 | contig 11484 bp, 16 predicted proteins | sample UWRJL014104B1_FD_180928 | JGI IMG/M metagenome (GOLD analysis project Ga0247803, IMG submission 180928) | Plant litter microbial communities from Arlington Agricultural Research Station in Wisconsin, United States - UWRJ-L014-104B-1 | ecosystem: Environmental > Terrestrial > Plant litter >...
CGCCGGATCATTGCTGCCACGCCATGATGCGAGCTGACCCCCCCTCCCCTCTGCATCAACGCCCCCATGTCTGCCGGAAAACGGGACCAAGCCGAAAGATCAGCCCGAGCATCGTTGCTTTTTGGGCCCTAGGTACCGTGTTCGCCTCCCGAGTCATGTTCTCGTCGCCGCGCATGTGCCTATTGTAGAACTTCCTTCTTCAACTATTGCCAGGTTGATCTCGAGACTCGCATGTTACGACATGCAGAGCCAGCCTCTCCATGTTGCAATATCAGAATATTCTTCGATAGTACAGCTAGGGGAGTCGCCATGCTGTTCGCTAGTGGCGCCACACCGCCCTCTGCTCTCGTATCACGACAGAAACACCCTTCCGGCGGTTCGTATTGGGAGCCACGTTCCTGGCGTCATAGTCGATACGGCTTATAGTGGTTGCATCCAGGTTTGAATCACTCTGTCTCGCTCGGCGCGGCTCCGCCCTTCACCTCTCTCATAGTGCTCGTCAGGTTCAAGACGCAGCTTGGCCGGAACGTCTGCACTTCTCCTCCTGCCAACTGAGTGCGTGATTGTCACCCGAGTTTAGACCGTGAAAGAGATGGCGCGAGGATTCGACTGGGGGTCAACGATTCGAGTCTCGATTCTTCCAATGGCAAACGTTGGTTTATATTCTCCTATTATCCACTCCTTGCTTTTGCCAACTCAACCCCATCTCATGACGCATTCTTCTCTCACAGAATAGGCTTATGAATCCACATCCTTGTCTCAATGTTCAATCTCCCTCCTCACAAGAAGCCTGGTTTGGTTTCCTCATGCTGTTGACTCTCACACACAAATACACAGCATGTCGTCTACTCTCTTGCATCTATGTTCAGCGCAAGAGGTGAGTGAGAAGCATACAAACGAAGGTAATCTACTTCAATACGCCTGCCATCGGATCTTCGCCATCTACATTTGGGCACCAGTGTCGGACTATGCAACATCCCCAAAGAGACGCCAGGACCAGTAACATCCGGTTCACGCTGGATCCAGTGTAGCTCTACGATATGTCGACCATGATGCATGCCCGTGCCAGGCGCGTCGAATTCTCGATATGGATATCAGTCTCGACCTATGAATTTAATCCTGAGGGATTCCGGGACCAGTAGAACCACGGTCATGTTGGAGGTAAGCCCATCTTTGCCGCGTTGCGATGGTGACGGTGAGAGGTGAAGTACTCTCGTTTGTTGTGACCTCACAGTCGGCCGCGCCTACCCTACCTACTTGGAGCCCGCCTCACCTACACACAACCATCTTCACGACCGTCGGCGCTGCAAATTCTCCACCCGACAGCCACGACATATCGGTCGCCAACGGACGTCAGGTATAGCAGCCAACAGGCCCCTTACGCGCTCCTCACACTGGATACGACATCACAGTATGTCTTCCGAAGAGCCCTATCGCGGTCCGATCTCTCTGGCCGCGTCGAAATACGCCTCGCCCCAGCACAAGGCCCGGGCCGCCGTATTTCCATCGGCGTTTCCTTCCCCCTCAGCTCCCAAGGTGGCGACGAACGGCGATAGCACTGCCGTTGCGACCAAAGAGCAACTCGCCATCAACGACGCAAAAGCCAAGCTCAATGCCGACGCGCAGCTGGCCATGGCTCAGAACGAGAATCTCAAGAAGGAAGTCGAGATGCATTCTGCCAAGGTGACCAAGTCAGTATCAAGCGCGGTCGCAAACACTCGTCAGGTACGTGTTATGGGTATACAGACCCAAGGGCTGGCTGGGTGTACGACACAGACGAAACTAACTCGATGTAGCTCTTGGACATGCTGCGCGACTCGATCCGTAAAGAGAACCCCACCTCTGCAGACGCCGACCTGAAGGCCGTCGACGGCATGTGGCTCGAGCTGGAGAGGCTGCTCGGCGCTGCTCAGGAGGCCAAGATGGCGCTGCCGACTTTCCTCGAGAAGCAGAAGGACAACATGAGCTTATATCATACCTCCATGGTGAACGAGGCCTTCCAGGAGACTCAAGACGAGCTGAATACGCAGCACAAGAAGGTCAACCTCCAGCACACTCTGATTTTGGAGCACCAGCAGACATTCCAGGACTACAAAGCCGATGTCGAGCCCAAACTCAAAGAGCACAGTGACCTACAGGAGCGCGTGTCTCGCCTGACCCTCGACAAGGGCCTCCTGCGAAGCGAGTTGGATAAGATACAGCAGCAGCTGGAATCCACACGAGCCGACAAGGACGAGGACGCCGAGAAGATTAGAGAGTTGCAGAAGGAGCTCGACCAGTTGGTATGTACCATCTGCAGAGGGTGAACAGGCTGGGATTTACAACGTCACACTAATGATGCATATAGATCTCCACGAAGCAAAACCTTTCTGCCGAGTGCGACCGCTGTCGCAAGGCGATTGCCGATCTGCAGGAGGAGCTCAAAATCGCCGAGGAGAAGGCTACGGGTCACTACGAAAAGGAGATTCGTCGCGTGACTGAGCAGTATGAACAGGAATCGCAAAAGACAAAAGCCCTGGATGCGCTGGTGAAGGCCCTCCGGAGCGGTGATATTGACAAGAAGAAGGCTGGCGAGAAGCTTACATCCGAGCTGCACATGCTCCAGGAGAAGTATAAGGACCAGGGCGCCGAATACTCAAAGCTCTTCATGGTGTGTCGCAATGCTCAGCCCGGTTGTGCTCAGACACCAGCTCCTATGCGGCGTCGGGGACATCCCCTCCCTTGTACGACGAGAACTAATGTGTACGTAGGACCTTAACAGCCAGAGCAAGACTGCTGCAGCCCTTACCACCGATGTCGAACGCCTGGAGAAGCTGAACACAGAGTTCAATGGAAAGCTCAGTAAGCTGGAAAATCTTGAGAAGGAAGTGGTAGAGCTTCACAGGGGCAAGGCAGGATTGCAAGAGCAGGAGAATAAGCTTCAGACTGAACTCGGCGCTGCCAAAGATGAAGTGAAATCCGCCCACGAGGAAATCAATTCGCTTTCATGTAAGCTTAGACAAGCGGAGAAGGAGAACGAAGAGATGGAGGAGGAGAACAACGACCTGCTTTCCAAAGCGACCGAGCTCAAGAACAAATCGGCTGCCCTCTCCGCGGCTCTGGCGGACAATGCCAAACTCAACGCCGATGTGCAAGAGCTACAGAGCAAGCTTGGTGCTCATGGCGCTTCTGCTACCGACAACAAGAACACCCCAGAGCAGCTGCGCATTGCTCAGGGTACGATAGCTACCATGGAAAGAGACTTGGTCGAATGGACCGCTTTGGCAAAGGTGAGTTATGTTGCAAATTCCGTCCTGCTCTCCTAGAAAAAGGGCTGTACGGGGCCCGGAATTTTAGAATCTGGCTGATCCGACGGAAGCGTTCATACAAGGAGTACAAGGATCTTCTCCCCTTGTCCAAGCAAGCGGATGCGTACCGCCAGGAGAACGAGCAGCTGAAGGCGCAACTCGCCGCCAAGGGCCAATCCAACGGCGGCGGCGCCGCCGCCAGCGACGTTGCGTACTGGCGCGACAAGTACGATGAGCTATTGACGTCCCTGGATTAAGCAGCGAGGACCCTTCGGACGAGCAATGGGGATAATTGTTTGTGCGACAGTGAATCGATCCCCGAGCGCTTGTAGGCCTAGTGGACATGAAGGATTATCTGGTCCGCTGATCACGACTGTCTTGTGGTGGTAGCGGATAGACCTCTCAATAGCATACGGTCACGAAATTCTTTAGGGTGAACTGATATCAGGATGTGATTTATAACGTGCGCGCCGGACCTGATTCTAGATTCCTGATGCACTGCTTCCACTACTTCGCCTCTTCCACTTCTCGTCCATCCAGCTCGGACTCCCAACCCGATCCCAATCTCCCTTCTCCACATCCTTTTCGTAGTGTACCTCGACGACCACTTCGCGCGTCCGAAGCACGCTCTCTTGCCGCCTCAGCGAGGTTTTGGTGAGACGTGAAGGAGTGCGAATGGTGCCCCCCTCTATGAAGGTGCTCAAGCCCGGAAGCATATTGTCGGGTAAAGGGGTAGTAACGCGCTGATGCAGACGTTCCTGGCTCTCCGTCCGTCGCCGGTTCGTCAATGTGCCTTGTCGCCAGCGTAGCTGTCTACCTTCTTCGCGCGGTTTGTCGAGGCGTGGACAAGCAATCAGGCTTTTATAGGTGGTGAGTGAGAATGCGACTGTGGCGAGGCAGGCTTCGACAAAAGCTAGGAGCATTTGGAAGGGGATGTCGCGCGTGTGGATCACACTGCGGACTAGGGCTAGGAGTATCATGCCGAAGGAGAGACTGGTCAAGGTGGCGAGGGCGAGTTTCTGGAGGCGCGTGGTGTGGCTTGGGCGGTTACGCAGGAGGAGGAAGGGGAGGGATAGGACTGCGTTGTTGGTCAGTTGGTGGGATGGTAGAGGGGTAGGTGGACGTACTGAGGAGGGTGGTGAGGCTGTCGATTGCTGCGGTGGTGTAGGAGAGGGCATTTGAGGGGTTGCACTGTAGGGCTGTAGGTTGGGTTAGCGAAGCGATTTAAGACGGGTCTGTATTGATTACAAAAATCACGTACCAGCTTCTCCGCCTCGGTGCGGGCATGCAATGAAGGGCACTGATAGCGTGACTGCCCATCCACCTCCTACCAGAACCAAGATACCCCACCAATACGACCTCACGTTCTTATTCACAAAAGCCAAGTCATCGACAAATTGCTTGAAGAAGCAGAGAAACGACACTTTGACCGCGAATATAGCGCTCCATATGAGGCAATGAAATGCAGCTGTGTAGCGAAGAGCTTTAACTGCGATGTTGATAACGTCAGGTGGTGCTGGCAAGGATACCAGGGAGAAATTGGCGGATATGACGTTTGTAAGGTAGACATCAGAAAGGCCGAGATGGATTGCTGCGGTGCTGCCGATGAGGCAGAGGATGCTTGTGAGGAGGACGGAGTCTTCGAGGTGGAGAGACGCGGTTTGGCGTAGTTTGAGGTAGAGGTGGAGGAATGCTATGAGGATGGTGAGGGCGAACAAGAGAGACGTTGTTATCTAGATGTGTGGTTAGTCTTCAGAGTAGGGAGTTTGGGATGAGACGACGCACTATGAATGGTTGTTTGGGGATATATGTGGCATCGTCCAACAATTCGGTCAAGTCGTCGATGGTCGCCATGTCTAATTTTCCAATTGTCTGGTCGCTATAGCAAACCTAACGTGCGCCGGTCACAGATAGTATATACCCCCAGCTATCCGCAGACCCACTCCGGAATATACACGCAAACACAGCCTTCTCTGCGCCGAACTGCAACCCGTCTCTTGATGCGTTGATGGCCGAGGAACGATCTACATTGGTTATGGAAAAATCTCCGTTTGGTAGATCGACGCGTGCCGCCGGGAAGTGGGACGTATGCGCTCTTCCATCTCGAGCGGGGCGAAGCGCATATTTGTTATGCCGCATGTTCACGCCTCTTGTCGGGGGGCCATCCAGCACTATTTCGGGCGCGAGGTTGAAAGTTTCCGCTTCGGGATAAGGCGATGTGCATACGGTTGTGGATGAGGCTCCGAGGCGTGGTCTGCGCGATGCTGACTGGTCGTTCGGGGGATTTGGGACAGGCTGATGCCAAGGCGTTTGGTTCCCCGAGGGAGGCTGCGCTGCGCAATTGTACAGCGTCCAATTATCTAGAAGGCAGTGCCTGTGGTACGGGGAATATGAATAGCCTTGAGCGCTTGAATTTTGGGGTCTTGAAGATGGCGGGGTTGGAAATCGCGGTGGAACAGGAAAGGTTGGTGTCGTAGACTCCCGACGCCGATGACCACAAAGCCTGGGGACGAACTAGACAAGCCAGATGTTTGCTAGAATTGATGAGCAGCGCGTTGTCAGCCTCGCATACCTAGCCCGTTGGGCGCACTCTTCGCTGCAGCCGAAAATAGCAGGGGGCCGATATTCGAGATGGGTTTCGCGGCGAAGTACATACTATACCAGCCCACTATGCGCAGCATCTATGTTGGAACCAACGTGTATCCTCTATGGTCTTCGCATCAATTCTGTCTACGATACATGCTTTCAGCGGATCTCCTGGCATGCTTCGGCGATCAACGATACATCCTCTGTGGGCGAACGGCGTGTTCGTGGTGGGCATAGCATGTGTGCATCCGCAGGATCCTCCCGTAGTATTAAGAGCAATGAAAAGTCGTTCAAGAGGTTGGCGTCTGTATAGCGATCATTAAGATCGGTTTGTGAGTGACGCCGTTGATAGAGAAAGGCGCGCCGGACAGGTTCGGACGAGTTGGCTCGCTTTGATCTAGAGCCGAGCATCTACAGCAATCCGAGCCATCTCCGAGTACAGATCTCGTCGCACGATTCACAACGTTTTCATCCCACACTTCGACACCGCTCGAACACGCTCCAAACTAGCCAAAACTTCGCGATACGCACTATCATCCTATAGCTACTCTCCGAATATCATCAACAGGTGACGTCAGTCCGCACTACATGGAAGCTGTCGCGAGCAAGTCTTCGACTAGGCCGCCTCCTGTTGTCTCATCATCACATTCGTCCACCTTCTAGGAGACTTACAAAGCGCGTTCATCTCCGTTTATCATTGGTTTCCCAAAACTTCTTTACTTGTTCAGCACTGATGAGCTCCATATTGAGCTGGTTCGCCGAGTTCGCCCAACGCCACACCATACCGCTTGCTATTGCCTTTCTTGTTATCTTCCCGGCTCTTACATACTCCTTGTCAACGACTCTCTATTACCGAAAAAGAACCAACAATGCGTCGGGAAAGACGCCTCCGACCGTTCCGTACCTAATACCAGGTCTATATCACGCTGTCGGTTTGATCTCTCGTCCAGCTACGTACTTTGCGAATTGGATGTGAGTACCTACTAGTCGGGTTTTAATCAAGCCACTGATCAATTCACAGTAAAGTCTATGGTAGCCATGGGCCCTTCATCGTCAAAGCTGGAAGAGTATCCTACGTAGTCATTCGAGATCCCAAACATGTGGAAACGATCTTTGCGTCAGATCGAATGACGACGAATTTCCAGCGTGCAGAGATGTACGACAAAGTCTTCGGGGCAGCGAAAGTGACCATCGAGAGCTACAAGAGCCTCGGCCTCAATAGCGATGAGACCGACCAGATCAACCACGCACACTTTGATCTACCTCGGAAGTATTTGACAGGCTCGTCCCTTGTTTCGCTCGCAGATGTATATATCTCCGCATTCCGTCGCAACATGTCGAACAAGATGTTCCAATTGGATTCCTGGACCCAGATAGAAGACCTCTGGTCGTTCTTTGAAATTGAAATCACCCGCGCTACGAATGAAACGCTCTTCGGCTCCGCTCTGCTGAAGCAATACCCCAAGATCACCCAAGATTTCTGGAAGCTTGAGGCCAACGTCGAGAACTTTCTACCAGGGATGCCACGCTTGACGGTATCTGGCGTTTACGATGTCCGCGATAAACTTCTCGAAGGCCTCACAAAGTGGCTGCAGGCAACTCATGGTGGCACGGACTTTGCAAAGGTTGGCAAAGACGACCCGGAGTGGGATGAGAGTAAAGGCTCGAAGTATTTCCAAGAGCGAGACGAGGTTTTCTCCAAGATGGCTTCATTCAACTACCAGTCAAGAGCTTCGGAAGCTCTCAGTGTTATGCAAAGGTGCGAACTGTCATACAATATCACGGCCTAATTTGCATGCTAATTCGTGCAGCTCAATCTCCCCGACAATGCCTTCTACATTCTGGTGCATCGTCGAAATCCTTCGGAAACCTGCCCTTGTCAGGTACCTCAACTCGGAGATTGCACGCTATTATAATCCGCAGTCGGGCACCTACAACATCGAGGCGATCTCAAAGGAACCCATCATCGAATCCATCCTTGCTGAAATTGGACGTCTACGAACGGCTACCCACACAATTCGCACCGCGCACAGCGGCAATCTCAAGCTAGACAATAGCTGGACGATACCACAAGGAACATCCGCCATCGTATTCTCGCAAGATCTTGGTCTCAACTTCGCAGAGTGGTACAAAGCTAGACAACATACAACAACACGCCCTCTTGAAACGTTCTGGGCAGAAAGGTTTCTGATCCCTGACCAACAGCCTTCGATGAGACGAAACAAGAGACGTGGGGTCGAAATAGCAACTGGACCATTCAGCCTTGAGGGCCTAGAGTCATTGCACATACCTTTCGGAGGTGGCCCATCCTCGCATCCGGTGCGCTCATTTGCGAAGATGATCCAAGCATCTACGATCGCAATCCTTCTTACGGAGTTTGAGATGCAGCTGTGCGACCTCGATGATGTTGAAGAAGATTTACCTACCGTACGAGAGGTTGCATACGGCACGGTTAAACCATTGAACAAGGTCCAAATACGGATCAGGAAACGCAGGCCTGGAGAGAGATCCAATTAGCCGGGTGAGAATGCGCACTCCCGAAACCTCGCGCATTCAGGAACCGGAACGATCTGAACAAGCTTTTCCCTGTCGGCAGATCGACCGTCCCATGGCTCGGCGGAACGGATCTGCAGCAGAAGTTACCATATGTAATCGCAATTGTCATGTTCAGCCGCCTCGCTACACAGCGTTTATGATTCCGAATATGCAACTCGTATTCTTGCTCAATGAGTGAACTTTTTCTGGTTATGGCGCCATTCAGAGAGTGCACACGTATTGGAAGACTTGGCCAGACTCCTATTTTTGCAGTGGCTTGCAACTGCAGCGCGTGGTTTTGATTGCTGACATCAACCGAAAGACTTTCAGATCACGCCGACAACCAAGTACGGACGATTTTGCTTATTAGACTAGATTGAAAGTGCGCAAAGAACTATTGGAGTCGGTACTTGTTCTGTTGGGTCCGACAATACACTGGGGAGATGTCACTATATGTGCTTCCCAGCAGACATGGAGATCTGCACCTCCTCATCCCTTCACTTCGTCTCGGAGCCGATCAAGACTGACTGGGTACTTGGAACACAACATCCAGTATGCTGTTCCCTACCATTGCGACGATCGCGCTTGGCGTCCTACCATTCCTCACCGCAGCCATCCCAGTGGACACACCCACAGCTTCGGTAGAGGCGGCAAAAGCCCACAACATTTACCTCGTCACCTGTGTCCCCCGCTCCCGCAAAAACGAAAACGATGACGATACACCATCAACCGCCCAGAACTTTACCGCCATAGCCTACTTCAAGAAGCCCATCGACCCAGCCGAGACCGGTTCAAAGGACCCGCAGCCAGACAGAGCCGCACTCGTCAGCCAGCCGCCGGAGGCATGGGACGGAGTCAAGTGGAAGGTCAAGACGTGGAGGGATAAGATTTTCACCGCAGATATTGCCAGTGGCGCGGCGACATTAGCCAAGGGCGAGATCGCTGGGAATGCTAAGCTAGGTGATGAGGATTATGTTTGTTTTAAGGATGGGGTGACTGCGATTAGGATTAGGGATGATGATGTGAGGGGGAAATGTGTGGCGGATTATTTCTGCGCGGGTTTGGGGAAGGGGGATGATGACGGGTTGTAGGCTCGGCTTAGATGGGCTACCTTCTGGAACAACATTGGAGAATTGGACAAACCCAGCGCTGCGATACTTGGAACTCGATAATGTACAACCTATGAGACAAACTCGTACCAGTATTTGACACAGTCGTCCATATGCCCGCGCCTCTCGGAACACATATAAAACACCCAAAGGTTGTCTTGAACAGCAGATACTCGTTCAAATATTTGTTCATGTCTTTGCGAGTGAGTGAGATGAACGCAGGTGTACCCTATTCGCGCAAGCCTGAGCTGGCCAATCAGATAGCAACGTTGATGTCATCGCGACCTCATAGACTACCGACTCGTTGACTACAGCTCGTTTCTGCATTGTGCAAGGACGAGCCCATCTTCGCATCTCGTATTTCAAAAGTGTTCCATTCTCCATCTCAACAACAAGTAGCCTTATTAAACACACGTTGAGCCGAAACGAATATGTCGAATGAAGAACAACCCCCACCATCATGTCGACCGAGCAGACACCAGACGAAGATGTATGCACTCGGGACCCTCTTTGAACGAGCACATCTGACTCACTCAGCGCAACATCGCCATAGCAAAAGAGTACATGTCCATAGCCTATTCCCCCACGAGGAACAAAGGTGGCGACTCAGTAAAGCACCTCTGTCACGCCGACTCCTGGTTCTGGTCTCCCTCGACTTTTCCCGGCTGTAGAACCCCCATGGACTACGCACAATCCCACTCCATCGTCATGGCCTCCGTTTCTGATCTCAGCATCGAGCGCTTCGACCAAGCCTGGGCCAAGAACTCGCATGTGTTGCTGCGGTATACGGCAAGCGGAAGCCATTGCGGCGAGCCTTACAAGGGCATTGAGAAGAGCGATCCACCGAAGAAGGCGCGGTGGTGGGCGGCTGCTATCTTCGAGATTGAGGACGGCAAGGTAAAGAGATTTACGAAGGACTGGGATCAGAAGGTTATGCAGATTCAATTGGGGTGGGCACCGGTTCATGAGAGTGATGATCCGAGGTGGAACGAAAAGATGTTACGAAATCCGGACAAGGCTCGGGAGACGAAGGGATGATACTAGTTTGAGGATAAAGTGCAGAATTTTATATTTACTACCTCATACTAGAGCCCCCAAAGTCTTGCTTTACGACACACGCGGTAATCGAGCATCCGAAATAAAGCTTCACCATCGCAACGAGCTCGTACTGCTCAAAAATAGCCGCGGCAGCCCCCACGTCGTTCCTTGTCGATGATCAAAGAGACCCCAGCTTTCTGCAAGTCCTGCCAAGCCTTGTCATCCACGTCATTTTAGTCATTCTGCAGTGCTTGACGTCGAAGGATAGACCATTAGCCACTTAGAGAACGTAGATATCCTGCGATTCCCCATCGCTCGGAGTCGCCTATCCTGTACTAGAGCAAACGCATTCCTATCACAAAGAGAGCCACCGCCTGAATGAGACCGCAGTCTCGATGGTCTCGGACGATCCGAATGTTCACCTGGATCTAGCGGTTGTACGCCTTAAGTGGTCCAGTCCGACCGAACCTCATACACTCTTCATCTCCGTTCCACGGAGGTCACGTCACCGACTCGCTGTCGTGGGAAGCAAGATCCCCTTCTCAAACCCTCCAAACAATTTCTGCCCTTTATAGCCATCCATAGAGACTGGGTGACGCCAAAACAAAAAAGACCGCGATGGCTCGTGGCATGGTGGCCTTTGCGGGCTATGAGTTAGAAAAGTGCGATCGGTGTTCAGCACAATCGGGTCAGGTAGGAATGTCTCGGCAGTGTTTCTGAAACGAACATCTTGCCAGTTAGCGAGATGTTGGCTTGGGAAATACGTAAAGATGGCTATGATCGCGCAACAGGCCTAATCGCAGCTACGATTCAGTGGCCACAATCCAGGTCTCAAGTCTCGGGGACCGCGTCTCACATCAACTGAACACGTTGGTCCGTCAGTTCGACAGTGGACTCCATGTTGGATGAGGCAACGTCAGACGGTCGTG
>Ga0247803_1001677_pt1 | contig 11483 bp, 15 predicted proteins | sample UWRJL014104B1_FD_180928 | JGI IMG/M metagenome (GOLD analysis project Ga0247803, IMG submission 180928) | Plant litter microbial communities from Arlington Agricultural Research Station in Wisconsin, United States - UWRJ-L014-104B-1 | ecosystem: Environmental > Terrestrial > Plant litter >...
CATAGTAGAAGGGATGAGCGGTGTCCAAACGGGCCCGGGCGCGACAGCGTTCACGCGGATGCCCTTGCTGACGTACTGGTTGGAGAGACCGCGGGTGAAGGAGACGATGGCGCCTTTTGTTGAGGTGTAATCGAGGAGATCAGGGCGGCCAATGTAGGCATTTATGGAGGCATTGTTGATGATGGTTGATCCCTTCTTCATGTGCGGGAGGGTGTATTTGGCGAGGTAGAAGTAGGGGTGGATGTTGGTGTTGAAGGTCTCGATCCACTGGTCCCTGTTTCGTTTCGTCAGTGACCTGTTAAACCTTAAAGTACGGGGTGCATCGCGACTCGTCAGGTTGAGTATCTGTGCCCAAGACAACGGGCATTGACGCTCGTCTGGCAAAGCTTCCGAATTTGGTACGGGGAGAACTTACTCGGAAAGATCCTTGATGTCCTCCACCATCATCTGATACGCCGCATTGTTGACCAGGATATCCACACCACCGAGCTGCTTGACTGCCTCATCGACAAGCTTCTTGCAGTTGTCCCGGTCCCTAAGATCCGTAGTGTGCAGGTAGCACTTACGGCCCTTCTCCTCAACTAGCTTCTTGGTCTTCTGCGCATCCTCCTCTTCTTGTTTCAGGTATGCGATGAAGACATCCGCGCCCTCCATGGCGTAGAGGATGGCGATAGATCGACCGATGCCAGAGTCACCGCCTGTGATGATGGCCTTCTTGCCCTCGAGTTTGCCCGCCGCTTTGTACAGTTGGGAGCCGCCATCCGGTGTGGGAAGTTGATCGTAGAGCGGCTGCGGGTCCAGATCCTTCTCTAGGCCGGGAGCTTTCTGGTGTTGGATGGGGACTTGGTAGCCTGGGGATGTTAGTTCTGGACATGGTGGTTGTGAGGCTTGGAGTCTTACCCTTCTCGAATTGGCCTTTGTCGGTCATTTTGAATTGTTGAATTGGAGTTTATGGGTTGGCAGGATTAGGGTGTTGTATTCGAGGATATTTGATGAGTAGATTGAGGCTTCAGACTGATGTATTGATTCGGGGTTTTTTGTATCTATTAATTATTTTGATGTGACATCACCGGGATTATGTATGAACGTCACGTCGACCGCATCCTACGTATAGTGGGTGGAGCCTCTTTCCATATTCGTTGAGCTTCTACATATTTTTGTGGCAAGCAGTCTAGAGTTCACAACCATTCGAATGTACCGTATGGTGCATGCTATCACAATGTACTTGATAGAGAAAAGGGAGGGTTTAGACCTTTCTTGGTGATTGGGCACGGCACGCGTTCGCAACAAAGTACATTGCTACGATGAGGTCATGCCTTTCGAGTCCGTGCACTACCCGTAGACCCTTGCAGCCTAGGCATTTTCCGGTTAGACTTCCGTACGAAGTTCGAGCCACAAGGGCCACGACCACGACAGTGAACTCGTATCCTGTCTGCGGAGAACCAAGTAAGAAGCAATCTGAGGGAAGGCGACTTACATAAGAGCATACGCGTCGCATATTCAGTTGGTGTTTCCATCACTTCGTGATATAACCTCTTAGGAAGCTGAGGTCCACACTATCACAGGTGGGGAGCACTGAAAGCATACAACAGGTACACATAAGGATCAATAGTAATAGTAAATTCGCTTCATTCGTAGGGTATCATCGACGCTATCGTACAACAATCATAATATCCGCCTCCATGTACATGTACATGCCGCCTCACACATCAGAAACGACGTGTGATGGGCTTCCTTCGCTGGCGTCTCTCCTAGACGACGCGGCGCGCGTTCCTTCCATCAGTACCATGCATGCGTCGAGTGCCAGCAGCCTTCAAGAAATTAGCAATTGTAAAAGACACTGGACTATCAAACGAAGCTTACCTTGAGTCCTGGACGGCGAGTCAAAGAGCCCCTCAGCTTCATCAATGCACCAGAGACCTTGTCGCCCATGGTGGCGTGACGCTTGTGGTGGTGTACAGGAGTCGCCGTGGCATGGTGGCCATGGGCGCCGGTGCTACGCGTAGTTCTTGTCGTGGTAGTGGTAGTCGTTGTGGTAGCGGGAGTGTGACGAGTGGCGCGCTTTGGACCAAGAATTCTGGTCTTCAGACTGGGCTTGACGCGGGTAGTGCGCGTGGTGCGCGGGGCGGCAGTACGGCGCATAGGCATGTTGAGTGACTGGGGGTGTTTGACGGTAGGGTAGAGTAGTGTAATTGAGATGTGGAGTTGAGATGTGGAGTTGAGATGTGGAGTTGGGTTGAGCAAGTGCAAGTGGAATGGTAGTTGTGAGTTGGTGTGATGATAGGATAGAGAGGCGAAGGTTCAAGTGTCTTTATATGTTCTTCATCGAGTCCCAGCCGTCTTACGCCTTAAAACAGGATAATATCGTGGATGCCGCACAGGGAAAGATCGCCTTGGATATGACGCAGGGCAGGAACAGCCACGCTGTTGCGTTATGGCGCATGACGCACGGCTAACGCTTGCAGCGATAGCCGCTATTCACTCCGCTGTCATTCTTACTTCCTTGTTTACCGACGTTGTGGGTGAAATGCAGGGTTGGAGCAGGTGAAAGCCGCTGGGTTCCCAATGCGGCCCTAGCGGCAGTTTGGAGACCCTGATTTGGGGCGGGGTGGATGACGTATTGTTCAGCCCTACCGAAATCCGTCAGGCTGGAGAGGTTGGAATGTGCTATCGCTGACGACAGATGGGACGGTTGGAGTGCCGCATATCCGGTATCATGGGATGCATGTGTTGGAAGTTCGTATCCATGAATCCGAAGCAGGTTCTAGGCTCGTGCCCCTCAGTCATACAGTCCTGTGAGCCTTTTGTCCAATAAAAACTAGCATACTACGAATAGGCGCACCTGCAGACTGTTGACTGCAGTACTACTCCTTGAAGCCAACGTGCCTAAGCCTTATATCGGTCGACGTTGTAGCAAATGCTCCAACGCGGTTCAGTTCATGCTCGTAGTGTTGACATATTGCACCCGAGACTACTCTCACTGCCACCCACCATTGATTGGCACAAATTGTGACAGCATTAAGGTCATGCCTCTCCGTCTATAAACTTTTTAGAGTTGACTTGATTATGGCTGAAGCCTGACCTCGAGGGCCGAGTTGGTAGGCGACATGTGGCGCATTGACGTGCCGATATGGATCAGATACTCAGCCACCGCCTTCTCTGGAGCCTATTTGACCTTCAACCGCGAGCGAAGACTACAACGAGATCCTTTTCTATATACTCCCGATAGCATACCGAGCTACCAAGCAAATATCCCAGGGAAGCTCTACACGCCAACATGCAAACTGATGTTCCCGAAACTGCTTCATGTTGCAATTGTCGTAAAGTCGCCGACCATATCCGCACCTGGACTTTTCAAATTACGCCGGAGGATCGCGACAAGTTTTGGTATGAAGAGGACATCGGTCCATGGCAAGACTTCTTAGATGCACAGCACTGCTCAAACTGCGCGAATTTGGTCCGAGTCTTTGCCAGACCTGATTACTCTCGAAAGCCCGCAGGAACAGATCTAATGCAATTCTGCGGAGACATGAAGTTCAACAGTTTTGAGCTTAGGCGGGTATGTGACACTCCACATTCACGAGACGACTCAACATACTATTTCATCACTCAATATCCGCACACACGTAGCGCTTGGCCGTCTAATAGATAATAGGTGACTCGGGAACGCACCACAGTTTCCACACTCAACCTAGTACCTTCACACCCATACGGCCACAGCACCGGCGAGCGCCCTGTGACAACAGCCATTGTCGACGATCATTTCGATTTGGAACAGCTCAAGGGCTGGCTTTCCCACTGTAATCAGCATCATCACGGTCACTGCTACAACATCGATCCAAACAACTTCTTTCAATTCCCCCGTGAAATAATTCTCATTGACCTAGCCAGCAACAAACTTGCACTGTGCAACCAGAAAGAGCGCTACTCGGCACTCTCTTATGTTTGGGGCCAATCCAACGAGGCCTTTGCGACCTTGCGCTCAAACTTCGCCGAACTGTCAAAAGATGGGGGGCTCCTCAAATACTGGGAAAAGCTACCTGCGACTCTCGTTGATGCCATATTCCTTAGTAAAGCTTTGGATATACCCTATCTATGGGTGGATCGGCTCTGCATTCTGCAGGACGACATGGATTCCAAGCATCACAACATATCCTGGATGGCCTCAATCTACGCAAACTCATATCTTGCAATCATAGCTGCTGAGGGACGCGATGCGAACCACGGTATACACGGGATCGGAAGTGCTTCTGGGCCACGCGAAGGCAATGTGAAATTCCAATTTGCTGGTATACAATGCATCCGCCGCACGGAGCTTGAAGGGCGTAAAGTGTGGCACACACGCGGTTGGACCTTCCAAGAGAGAACGCTCGCTCGAAGGAGTTTGGTCTTCCACGGGAGAACCGTCCACTGGGAGTGCGAGAAAACGCGAATGGATGAGAACATATCCACCCCGAGGCTACCTTCCAAGTACTCGCAGCACTTCCAATACTTGTTTGATCTAAAGATGTGGCCAGACTTTGAGCAATACGCCACGTTATGCCACCAATTCGCACATCGAGAATTGACGTTTGAGAAAGATGTCACAGGTGCTTTTAGCTCCACGACAAACGCTCTTACACGCGGCTTCCCTGGTGGTTTCCTATATGCGATGCCGGAACTATTCTTCTCGCTTTCACTGCTATGGTGCCATCGTAATCAGGCTACGAGAAGATCATGGTTGCCATCGTGGTCTTGGATTGGGTGGGATGGTATTCCCGAGATGTCTGTAGCAGCAGCATGCGACCCGGAAGTTTGGGACTTAACAAGAGAGCAAAGCCGGCGAGAACGATATTGCTACCCAATGGCACGTTGGCGAAAACGGAATCAACGAACCCAACAACTAGTTAGTGTTGACGACCGATACCATCTCTGGCAAAAATACGAACGAGATAGGAGTATGCCGCTTCCCGAAGGCTGGACATTTATCGAAGAGGATGTAAACAGTATGGGAGGCTTCATCCACGACGACATTACAACGGATGGTCGACAGCCTCAATTCTACCATCCCGTTCCCATTGCTAAGCCAGGGCCCATTCTTCCAGATCTTGATGTGTGGGATACACTGTTGTACGGAACAGTTCGCCTTGCTTCCCTACGCTTCGATGGACCGAAGGCAGGGAAACCAGTGACTCGTCCGGGCTTGCACACTGCATCCGGCGAATCCGCTGGTGAACTATGGATACACAAAGAACTGGGGGAAGGTCTCGTAGCGGAAGACGAATGCTTGGCTATAGCCATGATCCATACGGTACGGCTTTGCCCTAATGAAACCAGCGGTGCATTCAGAGACGGGGGCATATTAGAAGATCATTGTGGGAATCCAGGGCCGCAGGGATATGTCCATATCCTTTGGATCAAATTAGAACATGGGATTGCTTACCGTCTAGGAACAGGTCGGGTTACATCGAGTGCTTGGAAGAGTCTGAACAGCAAGGAGATTGAGATTGTGTTGGGCTAGCTTCGTGATCGGCTTCAACTAGCAACTTTTTGCAGCTAGCCCTCTACGACTATACAAGCCTAATCAAGTTATGTCCTCCTACTGCTTGCTAGGACTGCAGCAGTTTTCGGCTACTGCCATCTCCATGCATCCCCATTCACGGCTCGAGCCCACCCTCAGAAAGCTTGCGAACGTCTGACATGGCCAGCGGAGGGATCGTTTCATGAGTCGAGGAGCGACCTGCGCCGAAAATTGTTGGACAGCGCGGACGGTCTTTTCCAATGACTGTTGAGACCCCGCTGATTGAGCTTCACCGACTGGGGTCTACTCGCACAATGTTCGCGTCTTCGACTCTTCCACCTTCCTCTGCACAAATTCTTCGAGCTTGTCTCTCTCGTCCTTACTAAGTAGACCCAAGCGAGCCTCATACTCATGTCCTTTACCATTTCCTCCGAAGAACTTCGGGTCTATGTACGTCCAGAAGATTGCATCGAAAGCCCACGACCTCCGTGCGGCATAGTCAATCCAGAATTGCCCGCTCTCCCAGCTCTCCTGCATACGTGTCGACAGCAGATTTTGTTCTTTGAGGGTGCCACGATCAATAGCGCTTTTCTCCCGAGATTGAAGGACTCGTATGAATGTATCAAGTCGAGCCTGATAAAGTCTCGACCAGTCGCCGAAGCCTCTGTACCAGTACTCTGGCGCCTCGAGCAGAAACCACCACGGCGGATCGTACACATATTCTGCAGGTGCAGCGTACGAGAATTCCCAGTCTATGACAGACACGATTCGGCAGTCTTTGTCAACGAGGATATTCCCAGGTCGGAAATCGTCGCACCATAGGCGGAAAGGGCCGTCCTTAAACTCTGGATTTTGAAGACGCTTCTCTGATGCTAGCTTCTTGAAGAGATGACGGCCAATGTACTTTCTTCTGCAATCTTCGGCGGATTCAATGGCGTCGTTATGTTGCTTGTCGAGATGCATGACTTTCATGTCGGCGATGGCTGAGTAGAAGGCAGATGAGGTGTCGAATGTGGTGGAGATGAGCGCTGCACGTGGACAGTTTGCAAGCTGTACGAGCTCGTTCATGTCGAAGCTCAGCATTCGTTCGCTTACGGCCCACTCATCTGATTTGACTTCAATGGGTGTGCCGATTTTGTCGAAGGTAAGCGCGGAGAGCTGTAGCAATATGTCGGAAATCTGCTCATAAACGAATTCCAATCTCTCCTGTGGTATCCCTGGATGAAGAAGAGGGCGTTCTTTAGGCGAGAGTCCGGGGATGTTGAGTGCACTCGATAGTGTCTCTGCGTGCTCGACCCACTCCATGATGATGAAAGGGCCGAGAATTCCTGGGCATTCCTCTGCTGTGCCATGGTGGAGTACAAACGGGACCGGTATCGTTGTATGCTCTGAGATGTATTTCATGACTGCAACCTCTTTGCGGACCTTTTCCTCTGGGAACATATGCACTCCTGGGCATGGAATTCGGATGATAGCAGAGCCTCCGTCGCCGAATAACATGCGGACGGTAACATTGTAAGCTCCACGCTGCGGAGCAAATAGTTCCTTGGGAACACCGCCACGGTGTTTCTTGATCAGGTTCCCGACGGCTCGCATAGTCTCCTCCTCATACAGCTTGCCCTTCCATGCATCGAAAACTGCATCGCTGCGCTCCCACGCTGCGTCATCGAAATTCATGCGAGGCTCCATCGCGTTTACGCTGGCTTGTAGTGCTAGGAAAACTGGAGTGTTTGAAAGCTATGCGTAGCGGTGTAGTGATTACGTCGTGGAGATAGCTTGGCTTCGGGTCTTCGTTCACGAGTACTGAAGACGAACTTTAATGATATTGTACCCCGACTGAAGCACTTCAAAATGCGCTTTCAAATAACGAAGGCTAAGGAAGCAGTGGTGAGGTTGGTTCGCGCGCGCGTATTTGCGGCGCAGCCTGATGCCGACTACTTTAAAGAGCCAGAACAGCTTGCGCAAAGGGCATAAACTGAAACGTGAAATATCACGCTTACCGACTAATCACTTCATCTGAGTTGATGATGAGGACCTTGAGCAAGTACATACCAGCAAACGTTGAAGAGAGTAAAATAATTTCGTTTGTGTAGCCTCGAGTATGGTTGTAGACTAACCAGTATCGGAGATGAGAGTGCCAACGCAACGAGGCCTGTGGAACTCGAACCCTGAGGCCTGTGGAACTCGAACCCTGAGGCCGGTGTACGAAATTGTATTCCTTTTACTTTCCCACTCGTGGAAGATTTGATGTACGTATTGAAAGTGTTCGTAGATGCCGTTGTGCGTGCGAAACAGAGAGATAACAATGGTGCAGGTGAAGGTGATGGCGAAAGGAGGAAACAGTGACGTGAGGTATGAGCGAAAAGAGTAGGCTTGGCATTGAACAATGTCGCACCGCAGACATCATTTGACTAGGCTATTTCTTTACGGTATGACCCACAAGTGCTCTTGCACTGACCAGGCAGACAAACATCCTGATTGCTCAGCACCTGCACGAAGGGCGACAAGCCAGTCCACGCACGCCCTACTTCACGATGGCCGATGAACAGTCGCCCGACCCTCCGATCATTGGGTAAGTCGCAAATATGGTGACCTGCTTCACACTAACGCGCCCGCCAGAGAGATACTGAGCGAGCCCATAATCACCGTCAAAGTCGGCCCACAGGCAAACGAATACCACATCCACAAGGGCCTCCTGGTCCGCTATTCTGGCTTCTTCCGTGGCGCTCTCAGTTCTCCAGCGTTCAGTTCGGCAGAGGAGGGCGTGGTAGTGCTGGAGGATATCGATACCGGAACATTCGACGCTTTTGCATACTGGTTGTACTACCAGACACTAGTGAGCAGCGACGAGTGCGACGAAGAGTACCCGCAGCCATGTCTGGATGAAGATAAGGGATGCGAACATGGCCGTTCGTCCTTCGGAACGCGGCTGACACGGTGGTATGTTCTTGCCGATCGCTTCATTGTACCCGATTTCAAAGAGTGTTTGATCGACCTTGCTCTCGAAGAGTTTCAAGATCAATCGCCCTGGTACCAGGCTATCATTTATGCATGGACAAATCTCCCCGAGGACAGCCCGTTCCTTCGCCTCCTGGTGGACGCTCACTGCCACAACTGGTCTATTGGCAGTGACGAGAGAGAACTTCAGTCGAATATCGACGCACTGCCTAGCTGCTTCCTGTACCGAGCTATGTGGAGGATGAAGGAGTGCCACATGAAGGGCATACCTTCACTAAGAGAGCGATCGGGTTACGACGAACCGTCCAAGGAGGAGACCGAAGTCGAGTCGATGTCAGGTAGTACTGAATGCCTGACGCAAACATGAAGCAAGGTGTATGCAGGCGGGCAATGTGTAAGACCTTCTTTTACGCAGGGTTGGGCTAGGCTAATCATGATGCAAGGTACGACACGCGTCGCGGTTTTATACAAGCGGTCTATGCTTCAACACATTACGCATCGAGACCCACCTGGGAACAATTTGTGGACTGGTGTCCTAGCCTTTGCAGCGTTAAAGCTGGTTATCGTGGATGAGTCGAATCAAGCGAGCGTTGCCCTGACCAGTCTTCCCCCCCTCGTACGTGCTTTTGTTGATCCGTACCGTCTCGCCATTGTGCATTCGGACCAGTAGGCTGCCGGACATGCCGTCAACACTAAAAGATACCGTTCCCTTTTCAGAGACAGGGTGTCCAGCGTCTGTGACTTCGTCCAATATCAATCTTGCGCCATTTTGAAGAATGCAGTAAGGTGCGCCGATGACACGCTGCACCCTGAGTATGTCCTGTAGTGCATCTCTTCTGAAGTCGACTTCTCGTTGATTCTTGGTGATCTTCCCGGCGTGATCTATGGGTCCTTTGGAGTCGCTGTACCAACCGACGTCTCTCAGCGGGGGTACGAAGGCTCCTGACTTTAGCACATCCACAAGCATAGTGGCTCCCTCTATGGCTAGTGTTTCTATCAACTCCGCAGGCGTCGCCTCTGGCGTGACCTTCATTCCCGGCGACGCAGTCTGAGCGAGTATCATGCCTTGGTCAAAGTGCTTCGGGTGAAGAGTCTGTATGGATACTCCGGTAAACGGACGTTCCTTCAATAGGGCATGGTGTATAGGTGCTGGACCGCGGAGGTCTGGTAGCAACGATGGGTGAACGTTGAGCCCGCCATATTTGGCAAGGTCAAGTATACGCGGAGGCACTAAGAGTCCGAACGAGACGGCAACGACGAGGTTGATTGGCACAGGTGGTGTCCAGCCGGTGAAGGTATCGATTACATGGGTGTTGAGGTCTAGCTCTTCGGCAGCTACGTGTTGAATGGGAACTATCTTGGTGTCAATTGACGTGTCTGGCGCGCCAATCAAGCAAAATACCTGGTCGTAGTTTCTTCAATCCCCGCCCTGTAGGCTTCGCTGGGCGGTGGACCACATGGATTGACGCTATGAGGTCTGGGACATGCTGCCTCGCCTGGGTCAAGGCGCGCAACGACGCGATACTGAAGTCGTCGGAGCCGCAGAACAGGATACGCAACGGCTCTGCAGTCTTTGCGGTGGTGGAGCTGTATCTGCGGCACGTCGGAGCGGCAAATGAGCGGACAGGGGCGCAAAGCCTCCAAAGCATGGCGGAAGGAACAGGAGAGCTGGCTGGTGGGATGGTTGAGGAAGCTGGACGACACGGCGATCTGTGCTTGGCGCACGTTTGAGAGGGCTAGCTATGGGTATCTCAGAATCGCCATTTGCTGGCGAGTAGGATGCCCATGTTTGCCAGCATGCACAAGTGGCGTACAAATAGGTGGCGCTTTCCCACAGGACGTTATGCTGAAGCCATCCACCTCTAGGCGACATCAATTGGTTGTCCACCACCTCGAGCGGACCTCCGCGCTCTGACGCAATCGCCCGAGAGAGCATCGCATTCCTACGATCCCCTCCACCTCACTCGCCCGTCCCCGCCACGCCCGCATGTCGTCGACGGCCATCCCTAGAGTTGTGCCCGCGCAGCTCTCCTTCCTCGCCATCTACAATCCCTCGCTGGGCACCTCGGACGAGACGTTCCACGACCAAGTCGTCTTCTACTACTCCAAGGCCGCCAAGGCGCGGTCGCGCATCGAGGGCAAGGATGTGCAGGCCGAGCAGGAGCTACGGGAGCAGGAGAACGAGAAGCTGCGCCAGGTCGGGCTGGCGCAGGGCATGGTGGGCTTTGCACGGTACGTACCGTTCAAGTTACGCCCCAGCTGGGCCCCAGCTGTAGAGCTAACACTATGCTAGGAGCTTCTCCAAAGGAGCCGCCGTAGATTCGGTAGACACGCAAAAGTCTCGCATAGTCCTGCACGAGCTTGAGGACGGGTGGTGGGTGCTCGCCGTAAGTGCTACTCCCCACCTCTACTATTCTATGTGCTGATCCCAAGTAGTCCATCGACCTCACCCAGCTCCCCGCGCACCAGTCCACGTCGGCGACACAGAAGAGCAACGACAACTCCGAACCGGCCGTAGAATACTCGTCGAAAGAGGTCAGCCCTCCCGCCCTCCTGCTGCAGCAGCTCAGTCGCGCCCACAACATATTCCTTCTTCACCATGGCACCACGCTCTGGGCCCTCTTCCACAAGCAAAAGCGTGACAAATTTTGCAATATCATGGACATGTTCTGGGCGCGTTTTGCGAGCAATTGGGATGTTCTGCTCCACGGAAGTCCGGCCGTCGACATGTACAACGGCATGAAACTGGCGGCTGGTGGCGAGCTGGGCATGGGCGTTGGTGAAGAGGACTGGGGCAGTGGAGAGCGTCTTGTTCTGGAGGACTTTGTGCAGAAAACTGAGGGGCTGGTCGACCTGATGGTGTCGAGATTCGGTGAGCCCTCAGCTTTGCAGCATCCTAGCACAACGAGCTCGAAACAACCGACAGAGGCACTGGACTCGGAGCCTTGGATGGGTACTGGAGGAATCGCTGGTGCCGCAGACGGCATAGTCTTCTCTGGGGTCGGAGCCATCAAGCCACGGTCAT
>Ga0247803_1001679_pt1 | contig 11465 bp, 8 predicted proteins | sample UWRJL014104B1_FD_180928 | JGI IMG/M metagenome (GOLD analysis project Ga0247803, IMG submission 180928) | Plant litter microbial communities from Arlington Agricultural Research Station in Wisconsin, United States - UWRJ-L014-104B-1 | ecosystem: Environmental > Terrestrial > Plant litter >...
CAGATTACGATCAACAGCTTGACAAGTCTTTTCCTATCGATGACTAATAGGATTATAGTTCTTGAACTCAAGTTGTCAAGCCCGGGCCTTGATGAGATCGGCAGCCTACATCCCGTTAGTGAACAGTTCAAGTTTGTGTAAACGTAAAATTCACCTTTTCGGCAACTGCATACACTGTCGCAGTCAAGTGTGCAGCCGGAATGAGTGGCTGAATACTCGCATCCACCACACTCACTCCTTTCAATCCATAGACCATCAGATCGGGTCCTACTACACCACCTAGCTCCCGTGGCATCATAGCCGCCGTCCCGCTCGCGTGATAGCTCGAGGGTCCTGCTGTCTTCCTTACATGCGCTAAGAGTCCTTCGTAGTCGGTAACATTCGGGCCTGGTGCACTCTCCACTGGTTTCAAAGGCTCGAAGAGACTGCTCTTGAAATACCGTCGCGTATACTTGATAGATTCGATGGAGACTTCGAAATCTAGCGGGTTCGTATAGACGCGGAAGTCGACTACTGGTTCGCCGTACGGATCGGATGCGTTGAGGTGGACGTGACCACGGGAAAGTGGCTTGAGCAATATCGAGGTTCGCGAGCAGACGCCGCCAAACGGGCTTTCTAAGACGGTAGAGTCGGGGGACTTGTAGAGCCTACCCAGGATATCCTTTTGAGTTTCGTAACCCTTCAGAAGAGTGTCATCAAGGTTAGCTGCAAGGTAGGCGTCTGCAGGCTGGGCGGCGAGCTTCTTGTGAAATGACGCCGGCGAGGAGTGGATGGTGTCGAGAGGTAAGAAGGTAAAGCCGGTATTGAGATTGAGGGTTAACGGTCCTGGTCGATTTAGTTTGCAAACAATTCGGAACAATATAGCAAACGATCATTGATCTACGGCACTTCACGTCTGGAAATTGTACCCAGGCGTGTATCAAGTGGCTGTCGGAGCTCATACCTGTTTTGTTGGCCTCATATTCTGCTTGCGCTGCCGCTTGGAAGGTCGCATTGTTTGTGAGGGTTGCCGGATTTGGCCAGACATCTTGCGTAACTGCTAAGGTCAGTATGCTCCTAAACTTGAGTCATGATGCACTTACAGTTACATGTCAGATAGGCCTGCGGATGATCCTGGAAGTTGTTACCTACGCCGGGTAGCTCAAGCTTGATGTCAATGTTGGCCGCCTCAAGCACCTCTCTGGGTCCCACACCACTAAGCTCCAGAAGTTGAGGCGTGTGCGCAGCACCAGCAGCCAGTACCACTTCTTTCGAGGCTTTGACTGTTACCTTGTCCTGCACATTATCTCGCTGATAGATGACGACTCCTTTGACGACGTTATCCGAAGATATGACGAGCTTCTCAGCCTTGTGGCCAACCAGCAGATGGTAGTTTGGCCGTGAGGCTGCCGAGTCGTGGTAGCCATAGCGCGAGTAGGATCTTGTCCGATTCACCCCATCTTCGGCAGATGGAACGAAGAAGACGCCAATGGCATCTCCCAAGGCGTGTTCCCTCGGCGTGGGAACGCCCATCTCTTTCCAGGCGGCCATGGATATGTCTGTCTGCAAATTAGCAGCTACAACCGAATACGAGCCTCAGACATGGCATGGTAGTACTGACTCTGTGTACCCCACTGGAAGGCCGGGAAACTGGCATGAATTGGCCCCTGTCCGTAGGCGGCCGTGTCCCATGTCCAGCCAAACTTCTTCTTCTCCTCTTCTGACGGAGCGTCGAGAGTTGTGCTCTTTTTGAAGTAAGGGAATAGCCCGTCCCAGCCCCACCCAGGATTTCCTAGCTCTTCCCAAACGTCGTAGTCGATTTTGGCCCCGCGATCGAATACCATGCCTAGAGGTGGGGAGAGGTATTAGCATAAGCACAGGGACGATAAAAATCCGGACCTTTCCGGAAGTGCCATGTCGCCACAAGAGCTCTTCAGACCGATGTCGTGCTAAGCTGTGAATGAGAAAGGTGCCACCGCCTACCATTCACTGCCGAGCTTCCACCTACTACCGCACCTAAACCGTATGACCAAACTTGGTTGTTGATTTCGGGCTGTGGTACGCCCGTGATGTTGAAGCGGTGTTTTAGGCAGGGAGCCCGATCGAACGACTTAGGCTGGTAGATGCAGGCCTCGTCAGCAATATAGCCGAGCTCGACCACCAGCACCGATTCTGCATGATGGTAAGTGTTGGTCTGGGGAGGAAGTAGTGTATTAATCGTACTCGATGGATCCTCACTCAAGCGATTTGCGACCACCAGGCCACTGGTTCCACCACCAACGACAACATAGTCGTAGGACTCTTGAAGTTCTGCAACCGAGCGTTTGACTTGGGCGCGATCGGCAAGAGTGGGGGCAGCACTGGCGTTGCTCGTGCAAGATGCAATCCAGAGAAACGCGCGCAACCATGTACGCCGGGATTGGGGTGACATGGCGAAGGACTGCAGTCGAGGTTGGAGAAAGGACGTGAATGTCGTCTATTATATATCTTCTCAAAATTTGAACTGCCGCGCACGGCACAGCAATCCTGTCCTAGGCCCAAGCCTCCCCTTAGACGAGATGTAGGTAAGGCATCTCGAACAGCATACAGACGAGCAGGCGCGCGTCGGCGGTTGGCCAGGGATGTTGCGGGTGTTTGCCCGTAAGCCGCACGACTCAATCTGCTGCATGAGGTGCATATTGGACAAGGCGGCGTCGAATGAGGAAGTCGCAAATGAAGGCGGGGTCGTGAAGGAAGAAGAGGAAGAGCAGGGACCGTGGACCGTGGGCCGTGGGCCGTGAACCGTGCTTGGTTTCTTGCGTGACGAGCAATTGCTCAGGGGGGCCGGAAGGGACCTTCGATTCCGTACGAGAAACACTCGCAGGACAAGACGTGTTTGCGCAACAAGTAGAGGTTTCGACATTGGATGTTCTTCAACTCCGACATGCAGGATATGGTAGCGCCGAAGCCGCGGCAGAGACAATGCTCCCGCCCGCCCCATGCTGTGCCGATAGCAGGGGTGGTTCTCGGCGAGCAGCTGAACGCGTGAAGTCACGTGGGATGGCTGTCGGTGGACGCTGTCCAGCCCAAGGTACATGACTCTGTGGCTGCAGAGGCCATGCTGGGCCATGCTGGGTCATGCTGGGCCATGTCGGGAGTCGCTCATCCTGCGCAGTGTCGAGCAGCATGGCACTGGGATTCTTCCGCTGGCCAGTTCCGCAGCGGAAAGACAAGATCAGAGTCTTGAAAGAGGTCGTGCATCCGTGAGACCTCGTGCAATGGCGTCGGAGCCAGATGTGGCGCCGAACGCGCCTCGGCCCGAAGCTTTGAGCTTCGCGTTGCATCGTCACTTGCGGTACAGGTCCACCATGTCTACTCTCCCATAGACGTGACTTCTTCTCCCACCTACACTTGCCATGTCGAAGCTTGCATCGAGCGTCAAGGCGCTCATCAACGCGACGCACGCACGGCCAGGACCCGTCCCCGCGCCTCGCCACATCGCCGATGTCTACAGGAGGATCGAGAATGAAGCAACCGCACAGAAGCTGGGGCGGCCGTCGTGGCTTGCTCTGTCGACGGCAGCGACCATGACCATGAACTCGCCCGAGTCGATGCTCGTGCTGTTCCACTCGGCGAGCGCCTCCAAGCCGGACCGCGAGCGCGTCGCCATAGCAGAGCTCATGCGCGAGGTCGGCCTCAAGTGCATCGGCTTCAATGGGGTACGTGGTTGTTCTTAACCCTCGCCTACCGTCCCGTCCCGTTCCGTCCCCTCCCCCCCCCGTGGGCGACGTTGACGTTGACGTTGATTGACGTTGACGTTGACACTGGTGCCAGGTGCCCCGCACCATAAACATGCTCAATGCGTTCCGCGCATCCCTCCCAGAGTCGGTGGCGAGCTCGCTCAACACCACGCCCTCCCGCCTCCCCACCACCACCAACGTCGATTCGATAAACTCACGGGGCCGTGCGCTGTGGGACTCGATATACCGGCCTCTGGAGCGAAAGCTGGAGCACAAGCTGGCAGAGGCCCATCCCGACCTGCCCGTCTTCATCATCAGCAGCGAGTACGGCGCCCTGTTCAGCGACCCGCCCCGCTCCGATGGCGCCAACGTCGGCCGCGTCACGACCAGTCTGGTGGCCGTTGCATGCTTACGCGCCCAACAAGGTGTCGGTCCCCAGGTTCTCAGCCATGTGTTTGGCCTGCGCAAGGCCTGGGACGACGGCACGTGGAAGTCGGAGCCCCAAGCTGGCGAAGAGGAGGCCGTCAAGTGGCTGGTGAGCGACGAGGGCTGCACCTGGGTGCTCCAAAAGGTGGACCAGGTCGTCTCCGCCCTGGGCGGCGGAGAGGGCTCAACCTTTGCCCCGTTCAAAGCGAAACTGTAGTGCAAGTATCCGTCACACAATGCAAATATTGGCCACCTGCCGCGACATCACCTCAGCTTCGACCCGTCGTCCAACCTCATGTGCCATGTACTGCACACCCATGTTCAAAACGCTGTGGATTCATGTCAGCCGCCTCAAACCCAGCTCGGGCTGCTTCCTGGCGAGTTTTACAGTGCCCGAGGACGTTTCTAGAACCAAAGCCAGACGATTCATCACCGCAGCAAAGCAAATCCTAATGTGTGAAAAGATACTGCACCATCGCGAAACCATGACATCCCAAACCATTGAGCCCTGGTGGTTATCTCATTCAACTTCTGCAAGATTATTGGTACTCGGATGAGGATTTCTCTCCCCTCCATATGGAGTCCCTGCCGCCAAAACTTGTCATTGCGCTGGTACCTTCAAGCATCGACGTTTCCTTCGACGAGCATGCCTTCACCTAAGAAAATCTTGATAGCGATGGCATCACTCTTGATGTAGCCAATCACCCCATCTTCGAACACTCATCAACAACCCGCCAGCCTTTGAATGTTTTGCGCACGTGCGCTATGCGCAACCCATGGGCCTCAAGAGTGGGTCAGCAAAGCTTGTCGACAACTCAAATTCTTCTATTCCAACCGCAATTCACACTATGCAGGAAGAGCTGCTGCTACTTGCCCAACACTTGAGGGGGTTCTGGTTCAACGCAACGACGAGCGGGTACGTGTCAACTGCTAGTGGTGTGGCTATATGTACGCTTGGATGTCTCTTCGAGCCAAGATGTGGTTCTCAAAAGCCACATGGGATGACTTCGAGAATTTACGGACCAATGGCAACCTTCTTGCACCCACTCCAGATCGTCAGACGCATGATTTCGAGGCGATGCGTCTTGTGGTTCGACTGCCAGACGGTATATATGTCTCGATGGATTCGGTCCATACCAAACACGAGCCTCTAGACCGCGCTCAAGCGCCTGATATACCGCAATAGATTTTGTGTATGGCCTAGCGAATTGGCCCTTCATCGGCTTGAACCCGATTACAAGACGCGTTGGCTTTCGGATCCAGCCAAGCTCGAGGAAGGAGCAGCAGAAGGCTAGAGGGTGGGGTATCTCAGCCGTATACGCTTCTGATACCACTCATGGCCGAACGGCGATTTGGGTCAAAGACGGACTTCACTTGTGAAGAAATACCATCGCTCAGTTCCGAAACTGTGGATTTCGTTAGACGAGCGCATTTTCAGTGTAGCGTACGCTGCCGGGCTTCGAAATTCGACAAGTGCTTTCGTGGTTCGTTTGCGATGCCTTTCCCAGTCTCTCAATTGGCCTTTCTTTCGGTCAAGTTTACATTTGTACCCTGACTATCTAATACACTTTCTACATCCAATTTACTATCTTGCCGGCTTGCTGTAACTTTTCTGCCTCTACTGCACATTCTTCAATGGTGGAAAAACCACTTCGCCACCCCGGTCCCAGTTTTCGTTTCAGGCAACGTTCACCCCCTGTCATCACACTCCAGACATGCCAAGCTCCTCACAAGCTCTTTCGCCAAGCGCTCCGTAACAGCCTTGCGGACCCGCTTTCAATGTCTATACTGCATGCAGTTACCGACTCTCGGAGGGACGGTTTCACGGAGCCCTCGTCTTGTGTGGCTGATAACGAGGACACGCTACTGCTACCAAGCACGATCGATTCCACTGTTATGACACCAGGGGCGTCGCGCCAGGAAATCGCTCAATTGTCACTCGTGGGGAATTGTGTGCGCTCGTCGTGGTAGCTGGCGCGTGGCGGTTGGTGGTCTGTTTGTGTTTGAGAAGTAGGAGATGTGAGCGAATAAATCGACCCTAGATGAGAAAGGCACGGTGACACGTCTACGTCGTGAGCCGGCGAGTTTTGTATAAAGACCGCTCGTGGTGGAAAGCCTACTTATTCTTCATCACTTTCCAATCCTTCGATCAGTCTTGTCATCTTTATCTTCAACCAGCTTGACGCTGTATCTTCTTACATTCTTTTCTGACCCACAGCCGGCCTGTTTCTTTACCACCCTCTCTTCACATCCCGCAACTCGCGACTTCACATTCCCAGACAACTCCCAACATGCATTTCACCACCCTCACCATCCTCTCCCTCACGGCCATCGCCATCGCCCTCCCCACCACCAAACGCCAAGCCGGCCCCGTCCTGACCGCCACCACCTTCGACGACATAACCATCTCAGGCGGCGAAGCTGGTAACGCTGAAGCTGAAGCCCTCGCCGTTTTCTCCGCCCTCGACCTGGAAAATCCCGAAAACATTGACCCGGCTGATATCGATTTCCTCGGCAATGTGAACAGCGTTGCGAACGAAGCAGAGAAGGGGGCGTTCAACACGGCTATTGAGGCTGCTGGGGAAGGCGCAGAAGCTGATGCACTGCAAGTATGTTGATTCATGTGCGATGTGAACGCGATGGAATGAGGCTAATATTCGTAGGCTGGCAAGACCAAGAACAAGGTTCTCAAGCTCGAAGCTACGATAATCAGGCTTGGGGCCGAGCAGGCGCAGGGTCAGGATGTCGCTGCTGACATTGCGGCTGAGCAGATAAAGTTGGATAACAATATCGCGCAGGATACAGCAAACGCAGGGCAGCCTAGTACGGCGTTGCCGTTTGATGCGACAATTTCTGGGGAGAATTAGACGGTCTGCGTTGGTAGGAAGGTGCGAGGACTTGAGACATGCCACTTTAAGGGTGATTGATCCACTGGGTCCTCGAGACGAAAGATTCTGGTCGAGTTGGAGGGGAGATGTCTGGTTCTCGAGGTTGGCATTTATAGTTGAGATTTTCCATGTCTATATGTTACCTGCTGGGTTGCGGTTGTTCTGTGGACGCCTTGTGGTATGATGGAAGGGTGGAAAGGTACGATATAATTCCATCGTTTACATCACCATCAAATGGTGTTGCTTTTCTACCAGTCTCACAATCTTGATATAACTTTGCGGTCTCCGGAGCTGCAAAGTACATAGTGAGATCGCTGAATCACCACTGCAGCCCATGACGCCTGCTCGCGACATCGGACGCGTCTTTCCGTATCGAACACATCGTTCTACTGTACAGCCACTCTTTCTGTACGTAACTCACACTCCAACGCTATAACCGAGATGAATGGACTCGCAGTGCATTATGCCTTCGCGGCACTAGATAGTCTTTCCGCCATGGTAATGTTTAAGGTCGTTGTACAGCTGTTCTCCCCGCTCTAACCTCGACCAAAACCCAACCTTGGTTCGAAATCACCACCTTCAATGATTACGGCAGCTTATGTTCTGATCAAGTTGCACCGAAATTTTGCTCTTAGAGAATCGCTCACGATCGACATGCCAGAGGGCCGCCAACTGATAGAGAAATATTGGACGTTTCTGTAGCACAGCGTAGGTTTCGATTCTGTCTCGAATTTACTCGTCCCAAACATTGATAGCTCAAAAACATATGAGCGCTTCCATTTTGTTGAGCACCTGCTGCACAACAGTATACATCCGAACCTCAATTGATTGAACCGACTCTGCCCCAGCAGGTCTACTGATATGGACGTCTTCTATGAAAAAATCGAAGCAGCTCTTCGCCTCGCGAGCTTGTGGATGGACGACAATAGCTCATTGATGGACTGGTAGGTCCGCAGCTTTCCGCTCGACCCACACTGTACGACGACGGGACAGTCTATCTCGCGGACGACGAATTGCGAGAATAGCTTCCGGGTGCCCGAGACTTTATTCGATGCGAAATACACAAGATAGCGCGTGAATTCACATGTATGTTTTTGTCCTTAGATAAGATGCCCATGGTGGCTGGTAGGTTTCATTTGATGAAGCAGCATACTGGGGCGTCATATGAACCCTGTAGTCGCTCATATTGTCGTACCAAGCCTGAAACCTGATACTCCAGTTGCTAGGCCAGTTATAGATATCAATCTCGAGGAGTACGACCGACTCGTGTGCTCGAAGGATCAGCTTACACATGAGCTTCTCTTGCACTGATAGCCTCTCACTACAAGCCCGATGTTTATTACTTCGATCCTCTTCCCGTGGCTGGTAATCCTCGGGAACGATTCTGTGCCCGGAAACATACTGACTGTCATAAGATGGGCCATGCGTATCCAAAAGATAGGGAGCAATTCTGCTCTATACCATAGTTTATACTTTGTGAATGGGATAACAGTGCCTCAAAGATACTGAAGAGAATAGGTTGGGGCTCTTCGCGCCGTCGATACGTCGGGATACGAATTTGTTCAAAGTGACACATGTCCGTAGCCTGGCTATAGTAATTCAAGCCTTACTATTATCACAATCGTCGGGCCCTCCTCCACAGAAGAAGACGAGACGGCGGCCCTTCCCTCCCTTAACCCAGCACAACCCCACGACCCTAACAACATCTGTTTTGAGTGGCCCCCAGATCCCACAGCCTTGATCAACGTATACTAGAATAGCTGAACGCAAGATCTCCAATGGGCTGTACACGCAAGTGTTTTAGTTCCGTCTACGTAAAGCCACGCTTCTTTCGCAAATTGGAAGTTCCTCCTTGCTGTATATACGATCAGCACACGAGGCTTGGCATGATCGACGGCTCGGAATGAAAATCCAAGGCATCTGCGGCTGATCTGGATCTAGAGAAATGCAAGGACTGCTGTTGATCTTGGGACGACGCCAAGAAGCTTGACAAGAAGATAGAACAGCAGGCGGAGGGGTGGGACGTCAAGGATACGCAGTACTCGGAAAAGTGCGAATTACTAAATACTAGAGACCACCGTAACCACCACGGTTATCACACCGTGGAAATAGGCTGAATTTTGGCCTGTAAGATTATGTACGTGCTTAGTCATCGGTTAGTTGATAGAAGAATGACTGGAGGATAGCTAATGCCGTTGTAGCTCTACTGTTTACTTACTGCCACTTCTTGCTCTAAAGCTTTTCTTTTGCTACATCTCACCACTTCTAACCTCCATCTTGTATTTTCCTAACCACGCTATTACTTTCGTTAGTACTCATGTTCATTCCTCCAATTGGTACCTACTGCACCATGCTGTATGTAGGGCCGACACCTCCTGTAGGGTTGGGACACAGCTCTAATCTGTCTTGCCCTGCGATCTTATCATTGTCTTCCGTACTATAGTATGTACTGTTGAAAGCGCTAATTACAGACTCGAGCGCATCTCTTCGTATTGCAGGTACCATCTGCCAGCCGCGCATGCAGTCGGCCTCCTCTTGACCGTAGGACCCAGCAGCTAGCCCGACGTGCCTTTGAGGGCTGGTGCCTTTTGATGGCCGTTTCATGGGACGCGTCCATGATAGTGGTTCGTTCTCCCAATTCTTGCGTAAAGGATGTAGCTTCATCGAGGCTTTGCGTGATTCATCGTTTTATCCATTGTAGTTCGGAACGCATCCACGCATGTGGGAAATCGTATTATGCCGTACGAGATGACAAGATTTCCAGCAAGTCACTGTTGTCGCTCACGCACTCGCGATGAAGAAATCCCGACTTGCAAGCGCCCATGACCGAGAATGGGCAATGGACGGAGCTGTGGGGGCGAGGGCGGTTGGCTGACTAGTGCCTCTTAGCGCGTCTGCTAGCACGTCAGGACACCCACCTAGGCAAGTGCGTCAACAATGCATCGCCCCTCGAATGTCATTGGGATAAGCAGCGCAACAGACGAGTCAATGTGTTGCGAAGACATGAGTCGGCGCCCAAACACGATGCGATAGAGTAGGAGGAAACAATGTCAATTTACAGCCCTGTGCATGACCAAGGCATCTCGAGTCCATAGACTCCAGGTATCCATCTATAAAACAACCCATACAATAATGCAATGTACATAAGCTCGCAGAAACGCATTAGCGGTCATGAAACGGCATGACCCGCGCTTCGCAACAAAGACGGTAGATGCCATGCCACGCTTATGCCATCCAAGCAGCCACGCCCAAGACCATGGACAGGCCCAAAACGACCACGTTCAGCCTCGCCACGCTGGCACTTGAAGACCCTGCCGGTGTAGGAGTGGGCGAGGTCGCGCTCTGGCCGGTCTCGCCGCTCTCGTTGCCGACGGGGGACGCGGAGGTACCGGAGGCGGAGGGCGAGGAGTCGGTGCTGGAAGGGGAAGGAGTCTTGGTGCCGGAGGGAGTGGCAGAAGCGGTCTTGGTTGGGCAGGTCAGGTCGAAGGCGGGGGTACCGTCGAGCTCGGGGTCGATGCCGAACTTCATCTTGTTGGCCGGGTTCGAGTCGCGCAGGATGTACCAGAAGGTGTTGACCTTGCCGAAGAGCGTGCAGCCAACGTCCTGCCAGTACTTCTTCGCGTTGTCGACCGACGGCTGGGCCGAGTTCCACTTGGGGCCCGTCGTGGGCCACCCAGTCTCGGTGATCCAGAGGGGCTTGTCGCCGATGGCGCCCGACGTGCGGTTGAGCGAGTCTTGGAAGATGGCGGCGGCGTTGTCGATGTCGTTGGTCGTCTGGATGTTGTCGCCATTCTCGTAGTACGGGAAGCTGTTTACGCCCACGAAATCCGAGGCGTCGATGACGGCCTTGTTGGACGAGTTGGCCCAGGCGGTCCAGGTGTCGACGTGGCCAACGGGCGTCTTGGACAGGGCGGTACCCTTGAGCTTGTCCCGCGTGTCCTTGATGAAGCTGATGACGGTTGTGCCGTCTTGCCCGACGTCGACCTTGTTCTTGACACCATCCTCGGACACACGGTAGAGGTCCTCGCTACCGACCGAGATGCCCACAACGAGGTCGGTGAAATCCTTGCCGTATGTCTCGATGGCGTTGCTCAGTGCGTTGAGCTCGTTGTCGATGTTGTCGGTGCCGGAGACCCACATGCCCAGGAGGATCTTGGTCTGGGTCTTGATGGCGGCGGGGAAGGCTTCGATGGGCGAGTCCTCGGTCTCGCCCTGGATGTTGGTGTACAGTCGGACGCTGTTGAAGGTGCCGGGTGCGTTCTTCAACTTCTGCGCCGCGGCGAACTCCTTCTCGAAATCGGCCTGCTTCTTGATCTTGCCAGCATCCGTCGTGGCGCCCGAGTTGAAGCCAAGGTACGTGTCGGCCACTGCTCCAGAAACCGACGCCGCGAGAGCGGCTACTGTGGAGAAACGCATGATGGGGACGTAAGGAATGTAAAGAATGTGAAGAATG
>Ga0247803_1001680_pt1 | contig 11462 bp, 13 predicted proteins | sample UWRJL014104B1_FD_180928 | JGI IMG/M metagenome (GOLD analysis project Ga0247803, IMG submission 180928) | Plant litter microbial communities from Arlington Agricultural Research Station in Wisconsin, United States - UWRJ-L014-104B-1 | ecosystem: Environmental > Terrestrial > Plant litter >...
ATTCCCGCTTTTCCGACAAACATCAGAGAATCTGATTCCCAGTATGCTTTCATGAATTCATCAATTCTGCCGTTATTCCAATCCTGGACTTGCCGGTTTAAAATCTCATAAATCTGGGCCTTGTCCTGCTTCGACTGGGCTATGCATGCAAATGAGGAAAGTAACATCAACGCTAAAACACAGTTTCTCATATTTTTTACGGAATTTTGTAGAAGTGAATCCTGGAAATAAATATACGTCAAAGATTCGTAATGAAATGGATACCCCGATTTTAACTTAATTAGCCAAATAAGATATGAGTAAGTTTGATAATTTTTTCAAGAAAATGGATAGACAGAAATATCCTTTTATTGATGGCCTGTATTATCTGTTCATCATCATATTTATTGCCATCCTGTTTCTTTTCTTCGCTTGATTCGTGTCAGATTATCTCTTTATTCTCAACCCAAATTCAGGTACTTCACTAGGACGGAATAGTGATGCTGTGGTGAATACCATTGAAACCACCGCTAAAAAGTATGGAAATCAAGCTCACATCCTATTTACAGAATCGAGAGGCCATGCAACTGAACTTGTCAGGAAGAATTTAGACTCGAAAAACTGGAAAGCCATTGTCGCCGTAGGAGGAGATGGAACAGTAAATGAGGTAGCAACGCCTTTGGTTAATCAAGCAGTTTCTTTAGGTATTTTACCACTCGGTTCGGGAAACGGGCTGGCGCGTCACCTGGGGCTGCCACTTACGCTCGATACTTCCCTGGTAAGCTTGTTTGAAGGAAAAAGCATCACGATAGATAGTGCAAGGCTCAATGACATTCCTTTTTTTTGTACTGCCGGAATGGGATTTGACGCTTACGTGGGACACTTATTCAGCCAGCAGGAACAACGGGGCCTTTCCACTTATGTAAGTGTTTCCTTCAGAGCATTCTGGGATTATAAACCACAATCTTTTTTGCTGAACGGAATTGAAACAAAAGCATTTTCTCTGACTTTTGCCAATGCGGGACAATTTGGAAATAATGCCTGGATCGCTCCAAATGCCGACTTGCAGGATGGATTGCTTGACATTTGTACCATAAAACCTTTTCCTCTTTGGTTTGGTACAAACTTGGCATACCAGCTTTTTACCAAACAAATGAAACAGTCTGATTTTATTGATTACCAGAATGTTACCACATCAAAAGTAGAAACGGACAGACCGCCCATGATCCATTACGACGGCGAACCATTGCAGCTGGAGACCAATATTATCAAGATTGCAATCAATCCTAAAAGTTTGAATGTGATCGTTTGAGGACATTTAACTTGCTAAAATCAAACATTCATAAATTATAGTCATTATGTCGAAAAAGAATCGCTCAGGAGTGATTTATTCTACTGATCCTGAATTTGAATATAACGATTCCATAGATGATGAACCGGATACATTGTCGCCCGCACAACAGGATTTACGGATCTGGCTGGATCGCAAAGGTGGCGGCAAGGTTATCACGATCATAAAAGGTTTTATCGGAAAAAGTACAGACCTGGAAGCGCTGGGAAAACAATTAAAAGCGTTATGCGGCAGCGGAGGGACTGTAAAAGATTTTGAAGTTCAGATCCAGGGCGATCACCGGGACAAGGTAATAACCTGGCTGACTTCAAAAAGTTATAAAGCGAAAAAAGCGGGAGGGTAAAGGGAAAAGGGAACAGGTAAATCGGTTAAAAGGGCAAAGGGAAGACAGGACAATTTTTCCATATCTTCCCTTTGCCCTTTCCTCTTTTCTACAAAACCTTCGTCGTATCTATTTCTATCGGAGCCGGCAGCGTTGATGGAGCCGGGCTTAGTGGAAAGTTACTTCTCCCGCTTTGAAGAACCTCAACATCGGTTACGAAATACTTCGTATCACCATTCCATGGGAGTGTGAAGAATTTTTGCTCGTATGTAAGCGACACCCGATGACCGCTTTGAATGGCCTCTTCCAGTTTGGCTATTGCATCCTTATTTTTTCCGCTAACCGAAAAAATCCATTTGGATGAGTTCATTGTTCCGTCTCCTTCGCTAAGGCCACCCATTCTGAGTTCACCTTCGTAGGTCTTGAAAAGATATCCTTTATTGCTTAGCTGTGTGACGAAACCTCCGCGCTTGCCTTCACTGTAATATCCAAAAGTGAGATAATATAAAATACCAAACACAATGGCCAGAAGAATGAAGAATACAACCCATTTACGCATAATTTCTATTGATATAAGTTTGTTAATGAACGAACTTCGGAAAACAGTTTGATTTTTCCTAGTGATTATTTCGCGCGAATCGCAATTACGGGATCCATTCGTGCAGCCAGCATTGCCGGAACGATCCCTGACAAAAGCCCAATAAAACTCGAAACTCCCAATCCGAGCAAAATATTTTTAACAGAAAGAATAATCTGCAACGAACCCATGGGAATAAATGACAGCAAAAAAACCAGGAAAATACCCACCAACCCTCCTACCAGGCTCAGCATAACTGCCTCAAACAAGAACTGAAAAAGAATAGAATAATTTTTTGCACCCAGCGATTTTTGTATACCGATCAGGTTCGTCCGCTCTTTGACCGACACGAACATGATATTCGCAATACCAAAGCCTCCTACCAAAATCGAAAAACTACCAATAACCCAACCCGCAACGGTGAGAATAGCAAAAAGCCCGGCTATGGCCTGAGCCGCTGCTTCCGGACGGTTTAAGGAGAAATTATTCGTATCACGCGGCTTGATTCCACGTTTACTCCTCATCAATCCGGTAATTTCGGCCTCTACTTCCTGCATGCCCTCGTCATTCGGAAAACCTTTTACAACAATATTTGCCCGGCGCCTTCCTGACTGAAACAATCTGGTATATGTTGAAAATGGGATGAAGCAGTTTTTATCAGGATTTCCTCCAAAATCCACAAGACTTTCTCCCTTTTTTTCCTGGACGCCGATCACCACAAACTTATTGCCTGCCAGCTTAAATTCTTTACCAACAGGTTCTTGTCCCTGAAAAAGGGCCTGAGCCAAATCAGCTCCCACAACAGCGACATTTCTTGCACTGCTGCTTTCCAGGGGCATAAAATAGCGGCCGTTTTCCACCGGAATTTCTGAGATTTTATTGTATTCAAAGGATACGCCCAATATCTGTCCCTGGATACTGTTTGAGCCGTTTTTTAAGGTTACACCTCCACGGGAGTCCATCACAGCGACGGCACTCGCCTTTTCCATGTTGTCGTATAAAAACTTATATTCCGAATAGGTTGGCTCCGGCCACTGAAAATATTTCCACCATTGATATTCTCCTCCAAAACCCCACGGCCATTTCTGAACATAAATAACTTTGTCTCCGATAAAACTCATACTGTCTTTGATGCTTTTCTCCAAAGAATCGACAATGGTGAAAACAGCAACGATGGCAAAAATACCCACTGTCACTCCAAGCAGGGAAAGTGTAGTACGGGTAAGATTGGATTTAAGTGCCTGCCAGGCAAATCTAAAACTCTCCAGTATCTGGCGTAAAAATTTCATAGCAACAGCCCCGATATTAATTAGTAAGAAATAAAATATCCTGAAAAGTTAACAGGATTGCTTTGTGCGCCAATATAAATTAGGATAAAAGGTATTAAAACCATTTGAAAGTTGGTAAATATCCTGATCAATAATATTTTTTTGAGGAAAAATTTCAAAAAACACATTTCATACCGTTCCTGTACTTTTGATTTGGTAAATTACAACATCAAATACACCGGCACCCTTATGAAAATACCATTCCTGCTCATTTTAATTTTCATTTCCGGATCTGGCTTTTTGGCTGCTCAAAAACCGATTCAGGAATCCACAGGTTTTTACCAGTTCCTTTCCGACGATCCGAACCAAAAACCTTTTTACAGTGATCGCAAAGGGGTTATTGCAAAAAATGGAATGGTCGCCTCAGCGCATCCGGAAGCGTCCAAAGTAGGTGTGGAAATATTGAAGGCAGGTGGAAATGCTGTGGACGCAGCGATTGCAGTCCAGTTTGCGCTGGCAGTGGTACACCCTTCGGCCGGTAACATTGGCGGAGGTGGTTTTTTGGTTTTGAGAGACAAAGACGGCAAAACCAACAGCATTGATTTTCGAGAAAAAGCACCTTCAAAAGGCCATGCAGACATGTATCTGGATAAAGATGGAAACGTAATTCCCAAATCAAGTACGCTTGGCCGGCTCGCATCCGGGGTACCTGGCTCCGTGGACGGAATGGTTGAAGCGCATGCCAAATACGGGAAATTACCCTGGAAACAGCTCATCCAGCCGGCCATTGATCTCGCAATGAAAGGGGTGGTACAACTCGAAAGAGAAGCACGTGGATTAAATGCAGTAAAAAAAGACGTGCTGGCATTAAATCCAGGCACAAAATATTTTCAGAAATCCGACGGCACAGACTGGGTTGCAGGCGATTTGTTTATTCAAAAAGACTTGGGCAAAGTTTTAAAACGTATACAGAAAAAAGGTCGTGACGGATTTTATGCGGGTAAAGTGGCTAAAAGACTGGTAAAAGACATCAATAAAAATAACGAAGGGATAATCAGTAAAAAGGATTTGGCCGAATATCATTCCAAATGGCGGGAGACGATTACGGAATCATATAAAGATTACAAAATCATCACAATGGCGCCTCCGTCGAGCGGAGGAATCGCTTTGTTGCAGCTTATGCGTTTGGTTGAACCTTTTCCACTACGGAAATGGGGCTGGCACAGCGACTCAACGATTCAGGTCATGATCGAAGCAGAACGCCGTGTATATGCCGACCGCGCGAAATTTTTGGGAGATCCCGACTTTGTCAAAATTCCTGTTGAAACGCTTTTAAGCAAAGATTACCTGCAAAAAAGATGGGCCGATTTCTCCTGGGACAAAGCCACAGACAGCAAAAATGTAAATGGCGGAACCCTTCCCGGATATGAAAGCCTGGAAACCACGCACTTTTCGGTTGTAGATAAAGAAGGAAATGCAGTTTCGGTAACAACGACATTGAACGGCAGTTTTGGAAGTCGTGTCGTGGTGAAAGGCGGTGGATATTTGATGAACAATGAAATGGATGATTTCAGCGTGAAAGCCGGTGCGCCGAACATGTACGGATTAATAGGTAACAAAGCCAATGCGATTGCTCCCGGCAAAAGAATGCTGTCATCCATGACACCCACGATCATTGAAAAAGATGGAAAATTGCTGATGGTCGTCGGTACTCCGGGAGGCTCTACCATCATTACTTCTGTTTACCAAACGATATTGAATGTACTCGAACACGGTATGACCATGCAACAGGCAGTGAATGCACTTAAATTCCATCATCAATGGTTACCGGATAAAACTACATTTGAGGCCAATGCCTTTTCAGAATCAACACTAAATAAATTGCTGGGAAAAGGCTACATTCTGGAAAAACAACGTAATACAATTGGCCGTATGGATTGCATTCTTGTTACTCCTGATGGCTGGCTGGAAGGTGGTTCGGATCCGCGGGGTGATGATGTGAGTATTGGATATTAAATTCTGCATTCAGGGCACAGTTTTTGCTGACAAAGGTTCAAAAGGCCTTTGTCAGCAATTGCATTATATTTGACAAATGTAAAATGATGGCCATTTATCATTTGTACCATGAGAATACTGGTTTATTTTTTTCTGCTGATTTCAACAGTATTTTTTTCTTACTGTAAAAAATCTCCGGATGTAACGCAAATTACACCCGATCCTAAATCTGGTGAATACAACCTGGATGGAAGTCCTAAGTTTTTGAAAGGCATATCTGTTCAGGGATCAGAAAAAATTGCTTTTGATTCCGCCTCCCGCGACTTTGTCATTACGTTACCAAAATCGTATTCTGAAGAAAATATCGATTTGCACCTTTCATTGTACAAGGATATAAAAATTGAATACGGAACGCCATCCGTAAAAAGTGATACAATTATCAGATTTACGTATAAAGGAAGTGCTCCGTTACGTTTCTTTCTTGTTGCGGGCGATGGTACCAGAAAACTTTATTCCGTATATGTAAACCATTCTGCCTCACCACAAATCGAACTTTTAAGTAATGAAATCCTAATAAATTCCAGTTTTATCAAGCTTCCAGTTAAGATCATAACCGGAGTCGGGACTACCCCCGCCACTCCTGCACTTGCCAATCCCGTCATCAAACTTATCGATAGAAAAAACGGATCTTTGCTGGAAGGTGTGTTTTACAACAATATCGGTCAAGTGTTTATATCAGATGCGTCCAAACTGATAAATTCGGATAAATATGCTCTTGAAATTCAGTTTAGTAATCAAAAATCTTTTGTATTCGAGAATATTCGCTTCAAAAGAGGATTACCTTCCGTAAATCTTGCCGGAAATCAGAACGTACTTTCTCCTGAAAAAGACACCATATTTGCTTTTGGTGGTTATTTTATTCCTACTGACAGATATAAAGTTGAGTTTTCAAGCGATTTCGCCGCAAAATCTAGTGCTCAGGAAATGAAGTTTTTGGATTCATCACGTATTACAGCAAATTTGCCTAAAGGAATTGCAGAAGGATCTTATCTTGTGACTTTTTATGAAAATGACATTGCCATCGGTAAAAGCTCCCTGTATTTTTCCGAAAATAAAACACATTCCATTGAAACGATCTGGCAAGGAAGTCCTAACAATGCTTTGATTAGAAATACTGAAAAGTTAACCTTTAAGAAGGGAGACACTTTTTTTGCAAAACCATTTCCCCCCATATATTTAGGTTCCAGCCAGGTTTCTGGTTTTAACGTAAAGGACCTTCCTAATGTAAGGTTAAAAAATGGCTCTACGACGGTCGATCTTTTACCAGAATTAACTATTATCAATTGGGCGGTAGCCGGAATAAATTTCTCCATTGGAAAATATACGCTTCCTAAAAATATTCAATCCGGAACTTATCAGGCGACACTTATTTTTCCTGATAAAATTGAATCCAAACCGTATTGGTCAAAAATAGAGATTAATTGATCGCTCACTTTAAGTATCATACGTCAACTGACCAATAATTGCCGTATGCTGAGAGAATTTGTTTACCAGCAACGCTCTATCCGCCATTTCAAAATCTGCAAAATCAAATCCGGGAGAAACAGTACAGCCTACGAGAGCGTATGGGCTGTCTTTTCCAGGGCGTGACCCAAACCAGCTCCCAGCGGGCACAACAGCCTGAAAGGTCTCTCCTTTTTCAGGATCCGAGCCAAGTTTTATAATTTCAAGATTCCCCGTTTCCGGATAAATTACAAAAATATCCAACGCATTGCCTGCATAGAAATGCCACATTTCATCCGATTTTATTCTGTGAAAAGCTGAAATATCTTTTGCTTCCAAAAGAAAATATATTCCGGTTGAAAATGATCGATCACCTGTAAAACGTTCCGGAAGTGAATCGCGGCTAATGAGTTCATCGGCGCGGTAGGTCTCTGCATAGTAACCTCCTTCGGGATGTGGCAATAAATTATATTTTTCAATCCAGTATGATGCTGGCTTCATAAGCGGGTTTTTGATTGAAATAGTTAAGTTAATAAGCGAATTCCTTTTTTCTCAAGCGCCGCGGTGTGATCCGTCTTCATATTTGTGATCAAAGTCTGAATCAGGTTTGCAGGCGCGAACTGTAAGTATTTATCTTTTCCTATTTTCGTAGCATCGCACAATAAATAAGTCAAGTTTGAATGCGCAGCCATTGCCAATGTAATTCCGGCCTCATTTTCGCTGTGTCCACTCAGGCCATTCTCCGCAGAAATTCCATCCACACCTACAAATGCTTTATCCGCCTGATAACGTCTGATATGTTCCTCCGCTATTTTTCCATGAACTGCCAACCTGTCTTTATCGATTTCTCCGCCTATCAAATTGATTTTAACAGAAGAACCCATTAATTCATAAATAACAGGCAATGAATTTGTTATGACATGAATTTCCTTTTGTTTGATAAATTGGCATAGCCTGAAAACAGTACTTCCGCAATCCATAAAAATGATATCGCCATCCTTAACTTCCTGCGCTGCTAATCTGCAAATATGATCTTTTTCTTCAACATTGCTGGCGACTTTGTTTTTAAAATCGAACGGGGTCTTGGTTAGTTCAACTTTCATTGCACCGCCATGCGTGCGGTAAATCAGCCCGTCAGATGCCAGAATAGTCAAATCTCTCCGTACAGTAATTTCGGAAGTGCCAATTTGTTCAGCTAAATCTTTGACGCTCAACTCTCCCAGGTCATCTACAAGTTTTAGAATTATATTCTTTCTTTTTTGGAAATTCATATTGTATTGTATATTTGTTCAAAAATAATCAAAAAAGATCAAAAGCAATCAATCCATGAATGAGAAAATCAAACTTGTTGCTGAAGAAGTTCTTTCCGACAACTGGTACACTTTGAGAAAATTTACGTTTGATTACCAACTGGGAAATGGAAACTGGGAACGCCAGTCACGCGAAGCATATGATCGCGGAAACGGGGCTACGATTTTACTGTACAACACTGAAAAGCAAACGGTTATTCTGACCCGGCAATTCAGGCTTCCAACTTACACCAATGGAAACCAAACCGGAATGATGATTGAGGCCTGTGCCGGTTTGCTCGACAAAGACAATGCGGAAGACTGTATCAAACGGGAAACCGAGGAAGAAACCGGGTATAAAATAAAATCTGTAAAAAAGATATTTGAGGCATATATGTCGCCAGGCTCGGTAACAGAGATACTTTATTTTTTTGTCGCTGAATATTCCGAAGAAATGAAAGTAAGCAACGGCGGAGGCTGTGAAACCGAGCAGGAAAATATTGAAGTAATGGAAGTCAGCTTTTTAAACGCAATAAAAATGATCGCTGAGGGCGAAATTAAGGATGCCAAAACCATGCTTCTCATTCAATATGCACAGATTAACAGGCTGCTGGCCGCATAAAAAAGGTTGAAGAAAGCATTACGCAATCTTCAACCTGAATATTTTTTTATCTGATTATGAAATCGGCTCTGGAGTGGGTGTTACTTCCGTACCTGTTGTATCACCTTTGCCTCCTGAAAACTTAGCATATAAATCTTTAAAGAAACCTTCCGCATCAGGAAAACTATTTTTCAGTGCTTCTGAGCCTTTGCTTTTCAGCTCATCGAAATATTCCGGTGCTTTGTCAATTGCGCCTTCCGCTTCTGCCTTCAGATCACTCGCTTTGGTTTTCAGATCTTCCAAAAGCTTTTCGCCTTCTTCGGTTTGCAGGTATTTGTGTGCTGCTACTCCGGCTGCTGCGCCAAGAATAAATGTAGCAAGATGCTTTGCGTTTATGCTCATAATTTTAGATTTCTTGGGTTATAACTAGTTTAAAGATACTTAGGTTTTGAGACAAAAGAAACGAATACAGTTACTTATCCATGAATGGTTAAAAAATGATGCCAAGTGTTAACTTCCGCTGTCAGCCTTCGGCAATAGGCTATGTAGCTGATAGCCGATGGCCGAAAGCTTATTTAATTTCAAATGCTGCCTGCATGCGATAGCTTATTTTGATTTTTTGGTATTGAACGTCACTGTCCGGTGCCATGTCAGCTGATTCTGCCCCGGCAAATGAACGCATACTGGCTTTCATAAAAACAGGTTGCGGATATTGAATGTTTTCATCCAGCTCACGGATTTCCAGAATTTGCCCCAATTTCTGGTCCACGGCAGCTACCAGATACGTTGCTTTTTCCTTCGCCGCTTTTAACGCGTCAATCTTAACCTGCTTTTTGAATTCCTCTCTTTTGGAATGTTCTACACGGCCAATATTGGCATACTGAATACCACGACTGTCTATTTTTGAAAGAATACCGTCCAGTTTGTCCGTTTTATCCACTTTTATCTCGTATTGCTTGGATTCAAGGAATGTAGCCGGTTTCTTTTTTTTGTCTACATAATTCTGATATCCTCCAACACCACTTACCGAAAGGATTTCCTTTGGCAATCCTGCATCAGCAATGGCTTTGATCAACTGCTTTTCCAAAGTGCTGATTACGACTTTATCTTTTTGATTTTTTTCATCATTAAAATATTCTCTCAATGACACATTAAAATAAATTTCATCCGGAACGACTTCAATTTCTGCAAAACCGGCAACTTCGATTTTTCGAACGGGAGGAGTTTGCTGCATGGGGGTAGTTTGTGAAAATGAAGGAAACAGAATGGCTCCGATCATCAATGAGCTTAACAAAATTGCTTTTTTCATGGCTGTAAATAATAAGATTTGATAAATGTAATCGATGTTGTCAACTACGTCTGGCTGTAAACGGTACAGATTCCAGGTTATTGTCAGCACGAAGTTTAGATATCAGAATCGACGAAAGGTTTAAGAACGAAATTTGTAACGTTCGCATCTCATTCCATGATTTATATTGAAGACAACGGAAGTTCTTGGCACAGAAGCAGATCTGTAAAAGTACATACGTAAAAAAACTATAAAAAAAGCGCGCTAACCCGAAGTAAATTACACAATCAATCTCAGGTAAAATTATTATAAATCGAATCCATAATACGAACAAAATGCTGGTAATCAGATTCTTCCAAATCACCCCAGCCTTTTCGCCGTATTTCCGCAACAAAGGGAAATGCTTCGCCATAAATCTTATTGCCCTTATCGGTCAGGAACAAATTAAACTTTCGACGGTCTCCGGCTGCCGGAGTACGTTCAACCAATTCTTTATTTTCCAATAAATCAACAATTCTGGTGACAGTTGGCGGATCCTTGAAAGTCAGTTCAGCCAGTTCATTCTGACTGATACCTGGTTGTCGCTGAATGTGATCAATTAGCACCCACTGGTCCACAGTCAGGTCAAAACCTGCTTCGTTTAATCGCTTTTGCAATGCATTCCGTATCTTTTTTATCGTCGTATCTATCTTGAAAAAATAGGCACGCTGGTCTGATTGATGTGTCATGAGAAATTGTGCAAATAGAATGTAATGAATAGTCAAAAGACTCTAAAATAATTAGTCTACTAATAATTACACTTAAAATTTGTATCCCATTTTGTTAATATCGGACACATACAGAGCATTTCTTTCGAAGTTTTGATTTTATTATCCGGGAAGTATTTGATTTTCGTAACAGCAAACTGACGAAGTCCGCTACCTGAACAATTTGTTATATTATTCAGCAGCCACAGACTTACGAGAACTTCCGTAATCAGAAACTATTCCTGATTTATTACAGATATCAAAGAAAAGCACCGGACGAATCAACGCCGGTGCTTTGTAAAATAATCGTTCAAGATTTATGCTGAATTCCTGGCCGCGTTGATAATTCCGAACATCGCTCTCATTACCAGCTGGTTGTATGTCTCCACATCAACAGGCAAATTTTTAGGATCCTCGGCAAGCATTTGCAAAGCGTATTGCTGAATGGTAATCAGTGGCAAAACGATCCGTTCCCTAACCTTAATCGAAACTTTGGTTACATTATTACTGTCCAATAATTCTTTTTGCTCCGACACATCCAGC
>Ga0247803_1001682_pt1 | contig 11448 bp, 10 predicted proteins | sample UWRJL014104B1_FD_180928 | JGI IMG/M metagenome (GOLD analysis project Ga0247803, IMG submission 180928) | Plant litter microbial communities from Arlington Agricultural Research Station in Wisconsin, United States - UWRJ-L014-104B-1 | ecosystem: Environmental > Terrestrial > Plant litter >...
CAATAATAAATACCAGCGAAAAAATGCCAACGATTTTTCTTAAGTTCAAGGGTAAGAGGTTTAAATGTTATGTATAAGCTGGTACAGGGCTTCATCGGCAAATTTGCCATCGGGGCGCCTGTTCCATGCTTTTTTAATGCCCACAATTTTGAAGCCAAAATTAGTAAAAAGGGTGGTACTCGCAACATTGCCCACATCAATATTTGCATATAATTGGTGCAGATGCAATGCATTAAAGGCATACTGCATTACAAGCCCCAGCGCCTCGCTGCCCAGTCCTTTGCCCCTGCTCTCATCATCGGCTATAATAATGCCCACCCCCGCCCTCGCATTAGCGGGGTCAAAATCAAACAGGTCGATAAGCCCTACCGCGTCAAAGCTTCCGTTAAGGCAAATGGCAAGGCGCAGCTGCTTGGCCTCATAAATATCCTGGTGGGCATTTTCAAGATACTGCCGTATCAGGAAACGGCTGTACGGGGTTTGGGTACAGCTTACTTCCCAGAGCGCCTCGTTGTTTTCTATTTTATAGATAAACTCCAGGTCTTCAGGCTCCAGGGCGCGCAGGTAAATGGTATTTCCTGTTAAGGTTACCATTCGGCCTCGCCTTTAAATACAAAACGCGCCGGGCCGGTAAGATAAACATCCTTAAATTGCTTGCCTGTCTGGGTAAACGATACGCTCAGTTCGCCGCCCGGCGTAAGCAGCGTTACGTTATCGGCATCGGTCTTGCCCTGCAGTTTCATGGCTATGGCTACTGCGGTAACACCCGTGCCACAGCTGTAGGTCTCATCTTCCACGCCGCGCTCGTAAGTGCGTACTGAAAAAGTGTCAGTGTCAATTTGGTACACAAAATTCACGTTGGCACCGGCATTACCATACAGCCCGCTGTTGCGTATGCTGGCGCCTATATGCTTTACATCCATGGTTTCAAGGTCGTCTACCAGCTCTACGTGGTGGGGCGACCCGGTATCAAGGAACACATAATTTTCATATACTGTAACGGTGTTTACATCCTTCATGTGCAGCGATACCGTGCCGTCATCGGTAATAGTGGCATGGTGGCGGCCGTCTACGGCTTCAAACTCGGTTTCGTCTTCTATCAGGCCCAGCATGTTGGCAAACGCCACTATGCAGCGCCCGCCGTTTCCGCACATGGTGCTGGGGTTTCCGTCTGCATTAAAATATACCATACGAAAATCGGTACCATTTGCGTTCTCTAACAGGATGAGGCCGTCTGCCCCGATGCCAAACCTGCGGTCGCACAGCTGCGCAACAAGTTTGGTATCATTTTTGGGAAAGGTTTCATCGCGGTTGTCGATTATTACAAAATCGTTTCCGGTGCCCTGGTATTTGTAAAAGGTGTTGTCCATAAGTGATAGTACTACGCAAGTGTTAAGGCAAAAGTACGAATATAAACAACATGTATTGATGTGCTACCGCTGCACTTTAACTATAGTTTTAACCGTAATTAATTAAATACTTTTAATGTTTATGAAAAAAATTTCAAGCCTGTTCCTGGTGTCCCTGCTTAGTGGCGCTACTACCCTTGGAGCCTATAAACTGGTATTTGATAACGACACTGCCAGCTCTGCCTTATCAATTGCCGCTCCGCAAAATAACCTTTCGAGAAACGTAAATTATGGCGCGCCGGGTGCCGAGAGCGTAGACTTTACCGCCGCCGCAGATAAGGCCGTGCACACTGTTGTTCACGTTAAAAACACCATTTACCGCACCGGCCCTGCTAACATGATGGACTTTATGTTTGGCTACAACGGCGGCCAGCAGCAGGCCCAGGTAGGTACCGGCAGCGGCGTGATTATTACCGAAGACGGCTATATTGTTACTAATAACCACGTTATACAGGATGCCAGCGAACTGGAGGTTACCCTGAACAACAACAAAACGTATAAAGCCAAACTGGTAGGCACCGACAGTAAAATGGATATTGCCCTGCTAAAAGTAGAGGCCGACGGCAAACTGCCGTATGCCACCTTTGGCAATAGTGACGACCTTAAAGTGGGCGAATGGGTGCTTGCCGTGGGTAACCCCTACAACCTTACCAGCACGGTAACGGCGGGTATTGTTTCGGCGAAAGCCAGGAACCTGAGCAAAGACGGCATACAATCGTTTATACAAACTGATGCTGCCGTTAACCCCGGTAATAGCGGCGGCGCGCTGGTTAATACCCGTGGCGAACTTATAGGCATTAACACCATGATATCGAGCATGACGGGTTCTTATGTAGGCTACTCGTTTGCGGTGCCCAGCAACATATCGCGCAAAATTGTAGAAGACCTTATGGAGTACGGCAACGTGCAGCGCGGCGTGCTGGGCATACAGGGCGGCGAGCTTAACAGCGTTAGCGCTAAAGAACTGGGCGTAACCCAAACCCAGGGCTTTTATGTTAACAGCGTAGTGGCAAAAAGCGGTGCCGAAAAAGCAGGTATTAAAAAAGGCGACATCATAAGGAAAATAGACAACACTATTGTAAACGGCTTTAGCGACCTTAATGCAGCTATTGTTACCAAAAGGCCTAATGATGTGGTAAAGGTGGAAGTAGACCGCGGCGGGGATGTTGTAACCCTGAACGTAAAGCTTACCAAAAACGAAATAAACAGCTTTAACTACGAGGGCCTGGAACTGGAAGACCTTAGCGCCGCCGAAAAAAAAGCGCTTAAGATAAACTACGGCATACGTATTAAAGATATTAGTGATGGCCAGTTCATGCCCTATTATGACGAACTTAAAGACGGCATTATCCTTACTATAAACAATACCAAGGCCACGGATATTAACACCGTTACCGAGATACTTTCGCGCAGGGGGCCTAACGACCGCGTTAAGGTAGAGATGCTTACCCGTAACCGCGAGGTAGTGCGCTTTATCATGTAAATTTCATCTTGCTTTATATTATTTGGGAAGTCCCTGCTGCAAGGCGGGGACTTTTTTAATGGTTATCAATAACTTAACATTAAATAGGCAAAGATTAAATACAAATGGGATATTTTTGGAATATATCGAAATGATTATGAAGAAATTTTTACGAATAACCGAAATACTGCTGCACAGTGTAATTATTGCCCTAGTGCTCTGGAAGGGCTTTTTGCTTTTTAAAATAGGCCTGTACTTTCCGGCCCTGATGATTATTGGGTTGTCGCTAATTACTATAAGTATTACTATTTACTGGAAAAAACTGAGGCTCGCACCCCGCCAGGCCAGGCAGGCATGCTATTATTTAGAAGGGGTTATATTCCTGATTTTATATGCTTTATGCACTGTACATGAGCGCAACCTCGCCCAGGTATTGCTTATGGCTGCGATATTGTTTCCGTTCATCGGTTTTGTTACTTCGCTTATAACGAGTAGAAGGAAGGTATTGAAGGATTGAGGTGCTGAGTTAATGCAAATGTTGTGGAAGGAGTTTGTATATGATACGCCTTTAAGAAGCTACAAACCAAACAACTATGAGTATTTTTCTTTATTTATTTAAATTGGATATTATTACATTTATTGTGTTCGTACCATTCTAGCCAACCTTTCTTATCCTTTTCAAAAGCTGTAATTGGATAAGTACCCGCGTCATTTGCCATAGACTCAAATGAAACATGTGCGTATTTCGATATAAATTTAAGTGATGTTTCAAACTCATATATTCTCTGCCTGGCTACAACACTCTCAAACTCATCAATATTTGCTAATCCCATTTTACTTTCAATCGACATGAAATCGTCAACGATTTTTATATGACCCATAAATTGCTCCTTGAATGTAAAATTCTCATTACAAATCAAATCCGTTGATGTGTTTTTTTTAATACTGGAACAGGAACAGCATATTATTGCTAAGAAAAAGTATACTTTCATTTCTAATTTTTTAAAACTTTGACAGTTCCAGAAGTTGTTGAGCGAATAAGGATTAGTAATATTCCTGATTATTCTTATCATAACTAATCCAGTCCAACAGTAAAAATAAAAAAATTCCGGAGGATTCGACAATAATATGCCTTTCATCCGGAACTCTTTTTATTTCTATCGCTATGTTGCTGCTCAGAAGCTAAGCAACACAGCAATTAAAAACGTTGTATTACTGCTTCACAACCTTAACCGTTGTTGTAGCATCGTTGCTATCGGTTACTTTAACAAGGTACGTACCGGCGGTTAGCGCGCTAAGGTTTAGCTGTGTTTCAGGCGTATTGATGTTGTTTTTACTCAATACCGTCTGGCCAAGCAGGTTTATAACCGTTACCGAAGTAATGTTATTGTTGTACTGCAGGTTAAGCACATCGGTTACCGGGTTAGGGTAATAGGTAAAGGCTGTTTTATTAAAGCCTTTAGTATCCAGTACCGCGGTAGTTACCGCAAACGGTGCGGTCTCGCAGGCACCCAGGGTAGCCACGGCATAGTAGGTAACGCCATCTTCCACTTCGCTAAACGGGTCAAGCGGCTGTGTTAAAGCACTATCGGCATACCAGGTTAGGGTAGCATCTTCATCAACTTCGATATCAAGGTCGTTTAGCGTAGGTAGTTCTTCGCCTTCGCCCACCACAAATGATGGGGTTGCTTCACCTGTTATTTCATCAAGAGAATTTACCGTTACCTCAAAGGAGTTTTCTGTAAAGCAGCTTTCATTTCCTTCTGCCTCAGCATATACATAAACCGTCCTGGTAAAAATTATCTGGTCGCCCGCTATTAGCGATACACCTGTGCCCATAGTACCGGTATAATAGTTGCCGTTTGTAAGGGCAGGCAGTATATAAAGATCGCAAACATCTACATCTTCAGGGGCATCAGCCACTACAGGGTCTAATACATCAATTACTACAGCAGTACGGGTGCTTTCGCAATCGCCGTCTACCTGGGCAACATAGTAAGTACCGTCAGAAAGTACAATATCCGCCGGGATGGCATTATCGCCCATTGGGCCAAAGTACCACACCAAGCCACCCTCTGTAGGAAGTTCGCCTCCGTTAGTCTCAAAGCACAGGGCAAGCGGGCCTACGCCTGTAGGCGCATCTACATCGCAGTTTACGGTAAGTACGCCGCTAACATTTGTAGCACTCCAAAAGCCACCGCCCGTAGCAGAATAGCCGCCATAAACGAAATCATCGCCATCAAGCTGAAAACGGCTTGCGTAATAATATGTACCCGGTGCAAGGTTTGCGCCTATAGTTGCCATAAATTCATCATTATTACCTGCCTGCACGTTAAAAGTAGCAGGAATCCAGGTTGTTTCTACCCATGTAGAAGGGTTGGTATTATCAGTGTTAACCCCTATCCAGGCGGTAACATCTTCAGCTGCACCTGCTGCCTCAGTAATGCCTTCGCCATACGCCTGGGCATATACAGTATCTGTTTCGCCCACATTGATGGTAATTGTAGAAGGAAACTGCACGTTTACATAAGTAAGCTCAGGTACGGTAACGTTTACAAGGTAATCTTCTACCTGGCCAAAGCTGTCGTCAGAAGAGCACGGATCAGAGGGAAATTCGTCAAATAATTTAAACACACGCATTGGTGTAAGCCCGGGTAAAGCCGTTTCAGGTATGGCAATAGAACCTGTTGCCTCTTCATCGTCTGTACCATTTGAGTTTTCTATAGCCCCAATATTAAACGACTCTCCATCATCAGAAAAATCGCCATTATGATTCCAGTCAAAATATACTGTAAAGTAGTTTATCCACTCTCCTACAGTATTTCCTTTAAGTGTAATATCATAAGTTTCGCCGGCGGTAACTTCACCTGGGGTAACACCGGTAAAATTTTCTACCGCTACAAAACTGTTCGGGCTGCTGGTGTTTTCTATACCCGCAAATTCTACATAGGTAATGGCTTCTACACCAAACTCTTCATTAAATTCAACATTGCAGGGACACTCCATGCCCGTATTAATAATTTGTACGGGCGTGCTGTTTGTAATCTGGCTGCTGTTTGTACAGGTTATTGCCGCACGGTACCATGTAGATGCCGTTTGGTCTGTAGTATAGGTATATGCTGTACCACCAGCCGGCACGTTAGTATAGGTGGTATTATCTGCCGACTGCTGCCACTGAACGGTAAAACCCGTACCAAAATAGCCGGTTGATAACGATAGCACGGCATCGGCACCGTTGCATAACGCCGTAGTGCTGGCCAGTGTGGTAGCGGCATCGGGCGCGCCAGAGCAGGCTACAGGGGCAGCCTGAGTAACCTGAACCTGGTCGAATATAAAATTAAAGTCGGCATCCGCATTGCCTAACACTGCCAAAACCGCAAGGTAAACGGTAGTGCCCGCCTGCGTATAAAACGTAGCCGTTTTTGTAGCGCAGGTTTCTGCCTCTATGTGGTTAGCAGGGCTAATGCTCTGTAAAAGCGTGAAAGGGCCATCGGGCGATGTAGCGTAAAATAGGCCAATCTCTCCCCACGATGGGCTGTTTTGAAGCGCTGAATCATCATCAAAATTCAGCAGCATATACTTGTAGGTAAGAGTAATAAGCCCTCCGTTAGAGGTGCCTATAGCTGGGGAAATTGCCTCAGCAACAGGATAAAAATCATAAAGGTTATATAACAGTGAACCCGCACCGTTACAGGCAAACTCGTCTGACTGGTAAAAATAATCGTCGCTCCAGTTGTTCATGCCATTGTTAAAATTGGCAGTGTAGTTTATCTGGGCGGTAAGGTTGTGTGTTAATCCCAACAGGATGAGGCTGGCCATGACTGTAAGCCAATGTAATTTTTTTTTCATAAATGAGAGTTTTTTGTTGATTTCAGGTAAAAATATAAATTAAAATGTTAAATAAGTATAACCATTACCCAAACTGTTTAATTTAACAATTATTACCGTAAATACCCTACGTGAAATTTCTAATATAAAAATACATCGCCATATTTTAAATGCTACCTAATCCCGCGCTCAGAATCATTCCACAAAAGGTAGGAATATCGCTTAAATAATTGAGTTATGTTACACAATCGGTATGTTTTTTAAAAAATTACCATTTGTAACACCTTGATTTTCAACATAAATATTTATGAGATCTTTAGCCATTTTTGAGACTAAAACGTTTTAGTTGCACAATCTGTATATTTTTTTTAAAAAAGCGTTCTTTAGCTATGCTAAATTCTTTTTTTGATAGGATGTACGAAGGCAGGCGTTCAGTACGCTAAATTAATTATAAAGTTTTTACGGGTTTTTGATAGCCGATTTAAGTGGCTATCCAATTTGAAACAGTTACAGTATTGCATAATCGAAGATTATACGAATTAAGAGGCCTTACAGATTAATACTACTAAAAATTTATTAAAAAATTAACACTAAGTATAAATTTTTAATCAAACTATATCGTTTTAGTTATTGTACATTTGAATAAATTATAAATAATTATGAATCACTACTTTATATTACTCGAATTACCCGGTGGCCGTGAACTGAAGTTTAATACAAAGAACAAAAGCCCACTTTATTTTTGGCGCAATGCCGTAAGGGCCATTCGCAAAGGCCGCGTAAACCTGGTATGCCGCAGGCAGGATACCGGTGTAAGCGAGGCACTCCGCAGGTATATGACTGGCGCGCACAGGTTTACAACTTTTGTGCTTACAGGCCTGCAGATGGGGAAAAAAGAAAGCTGTGACAAAAAAGCCATCCTTAAAAAAGCCATCTCAGCTATTGAAGATAATAAACACGAAACGGTTATAGAGAAAAACGATGATTTTCAAATTGTTACCTGTGATGAGTAAGTAAATTTTATCACCAGCTTCAACTAACCACCCCACTGCCCTATCTGCTTCTACATTTTTTTTGGTGACATCTTAACACACAAGATTAGTAAATATTTAGTCTGCTCATATGATATACATTCATACCTACCCACACCATTAAATACTTTACGAAGTAACCCAATGCTGCTCCCTCCCATTTAGGCTATGTGCTTTTACAAACACAGCCGGGCTATAGTCGTTTACATACATGCCAAAATAGGTATGCCTATCTGTATGTGCCCGTGAAAAACAAATGTTTAACAATACTGAGTTTCCGCAGGGCTCCCTGAAAATATAGTAGGCATCGGCCATAGCCCCGCTACGTGTTAACGATGCCACAAGTTTACCAAAGCCTGCTCCCCCATCGTTTCGTACCTCAAGGTACGTTGTGCGCCCGTTTATCAGATCGAGCGCATTAAACCCGTGTGGCTGCGTAATTTCAACTGTGCCTAAATCCGGTTCTAAAAATGTTATAAAATGTTCCATACATCTAATTTTATTACAAGTTTAAGAAAAAAATATTATAATTGATTATTTTCTTTTACATTTTTTTCAACAATGTTTATGCATAAGTATAAGATACTGTTTAACCATAGCTGAATTCTCAAACAAACCTGTATTTTTACAGTACTAATACTAAACTGTTGGAAGAACCGCAACTGTCCCATAACAGCGCCCTAAACGAAATAAGCGGCATCAGCCAGCCGGGCAATATCAGCACGCAGGCAGCTGCCCGGGCACAGTTGCGCCGCCAGCCCACGGCTGATGCACTGGTAACAGGCATATTGAGTGGAAACAAAACCGCCCTGAGCCGTGCTATAACCCTTGTAGAAAGCACCAACCCTGATCATCGGCAAAAGGCAAATGCCGTTATAAACGCCTCCCTGCCGCATGCTAATAAATCGGTGCGCATAGGCATAACCGGTGTGCCTGGCGTGGGCAAGAGCACGTTTATAGAGGCCCTTGGCAAACACCTTACCGCGCTGGGCAAAAAGGTAGCCGTACTGGCGGTAGACCCCAGCAGCACACTGTCTCACGGCAGTATTTTGGGCGATAAAACCCGTATGGAAGAGTTGGTTAAAGACGAGCATGCCTACATACGCCCCTCGGCTTCGGGAGATACACTGGGCGGTGTAGCACGCAAAACCCGTGAAGCCATAATACTGTGTGAAGCCTGTGGTTTTGACACAATAATTATAGAAACCGTAGGCGTGGGCCAAAGCGAAACCGCCGTGCACAGCATGGTCGATTTTTTCCTGCTGCTGCAAATTGCCGGTGCGGGCGACGAGCTGCAGGGCATAAAGCGTGGCATTATGGAAATGGCCGACCTGATTGTTATCAACAAAGCCGACGGCGATAACCTGAAGCGTGCCGCAATTGCCAAAACTGAATATAACCGGGCGCTGCACCTGTTTCCCGCAAAGCCATCGGGGTGGCAGCCTAAGGTTACCACCTGCAGCGCGCTGCAAAAAGAGGGTATTAAAGATATTTGGGATACTGTAAATGAGTATTTTACCGTAACAAAAGAGAACGGTTATTTTGAAGCGCACCGCCATGGGCAAAATGCCTACTGGCTTACCGAAACCATAAACGAGCAGCTGAAAACGGGCTTTTATGCTAACCCTGAAATTAAGGTACTGCTGGAAGAAAATAAGCTGCTGGTGCAGCAAAACCGCCTCTCACCTTTTGCCGCCGCGCAGCAGTTGCTGGAAGCGTATTTTTCAGGAAAGACAGGTAGATGAGGGATAATAGATGATAGACCTAAAAATGTCAATATGATTTGTTTGAGTATTTGACGGTAAAGTAAAGAATCCAGTTCTAATCCGCGTTAATCCGCTCTTGCAAAGCATCAGCGTCATCCACGTTCCATTACCAACAAAAACTTACTTCAAAAAAAATCTGCCAATCTTAACAAACAAAATAACAAAAAGCTATTTTTGGAGTACCAAATCTTTAAATTTAATAAAAAATGGAAACAAAAATAGCCAATCCCGCACCTTTAGGGCTCCTGGGCTTTGCAATGACCACAATTTTGCTCAACATCCACAACATGGGTTTCTTTCCTTTGGCATCGGTAATCTTAGGCATGGGCATTTTTTACGGGGGCATCGCCCAGATTATCGCTGGTATATTGTGCTTTAAAAAAGGTAACGTTTTTGCCGCCACGGCATTTACCTCTTACGGATTTTTCTGGCTTACCTTAGTGGCGATGTGGATGCTGCCCGGCACCGGCGTAGATGCCGCTGCGGCTACTCCACCCGCATTTGTGGGTTGGTATTTAGCACTTTGGGGTATATTTACAGGCTTTATGTGGTGGGGCACCTGGGGCAACAGCAAGGTACAGCAGTTTGTATTCCTGTCGCTTACCCTATTGTTTTTCCTGCTGGCTATTTCATCATGGACGAGTAGCGAAGACCTGCACAAAATAGCAGGGCTGGTAGGCGTAATTTGCGGAAGCAGCGCCTTTTACCTGGGCATAGCCGAATTGCTTGAAGAGGTAAAACACAGAAAAGTGCTGCCTTATTAATTAGAACGCACGTAATGCGTTTGCTTTGCGTAAACCGTTCTTCTCATGTTATGCCATCATTTTTGACAAATCCATAATTTTTTTGGGCATCCCGATGTAAGTTCATACTTTAGTGGTCGTTACACTATAAACCAAATCATCATTCATAAAAATGAAATTACCTTTAAAATCGTTGTTGTTGCCCGCGTTGCTGTTGTTTTGTGCCGGTATTGCCCATGCGGTAACACTGCCCTCTTTTTTTACCCACAACATGGTGTTGCAGCAAAAAAGCACCGTGCCGCTCTTTGGCGACAGTACTGCTAAAAAAGTAACCGTTACCACCTCTTGGGATAAAAAAGAATATGAAGTATTTGTAAAGGCCGGTAAATGGGAGGTCTTTATGGAAACGCCTTCTTACGGCGGGCCATACAATATTACCATTGACGACGGTAAAAAAACCGAATTAAAAAACATATTGATAGGCGAGGTATGGCTGTGCAGCGGCCAGAGCAATATGGAGATGCCGCTAAAAGGCTGGGGCAAAATTGCTAATTATGCCGAAGAGATTAATAACGCAAACTACCCCGAAATAAGGCTGTTGCAGGCGGCGCAGGCTATGAGCGAACAACCGCAGGACGAGCTTGAGGTGCAACATGGCGGCTGGCAGGTATGCGGGCCACAAACTATTGCCGACTTTAGCAGCACGGCTTATTTTTTTGCACGTAAAATTTACCAGGAAAAGCACATACCCATAGGGCTCATACACAGCAGCTGGGGCGGCACCGTTGCAGAAGCCTGGGTAAGTGCCGGGGCGCTAACTACCATGCACGATTTTGATGCCGCGTTAGAAGTGCTCAACGATACCGAAGGCCAAAAAACGCAACAGCAAAAATATGAAGCCGATATGCTTAAATGGAATGCCGCGCTTTCGGCAAAAGAAGGCAGCATGAAAGACGGCAAGCCGTTATGGGCAGGCACAGGCTATGATGATTCGGCGTGGGGTGATATACCGGTACCGTCTTTGTTTGAAAATAATGTACTGCCGGGTTTTGACGGTGTGGTATGGTACCGCAAGGCATTTGAGGTAGCTAAACTTCCATCCGGTGCGGGCAGCTTTGAGTTTGCCGTGGATGATGACGATATGGTATGGATAAACGACACGTATATAGGCGGCACAAAGGGTTACAGCATAGACCGCAGGTATACGGT
>Ga0247803_1001683_pt1 | contig 11448 bp, 9 predicted proteins | sample UWRJL014104B1_FD_180928 | JGI IMG/M metagenome (GOLD analysis project Ga0247803, IMG submission 180928) | Plant litter microbial communities from Arlington Agricultural Research Station in Wisconsin, United States - UWRJ-L014-104B-1 | ecosystem: Environmental > Terrestrial > Plant litter >...
CTGAATCCCCTGCCTATGTTTAAGAAATAATATTCTGATTCAAGATTACCACTCAGATCTTCAAGCCGATTGGCAAAAATGTCATTCAGATCAACAAGCTTGAATACACCAGGGAATTTTGGCTATTGCAAATAAGGCATTTCGATGCTTCGTCAGTAGTTCTTCTACACTAACCAGTATTTGTCCGAAAGTGATTATTTTTCGGAGCGGCTCCCGCAAATCATGTCACGTAACGTTGGTAAACTGCACCAGATCCCGCTCTCCACTACTGAAACATCGGAAATATTGAAGATATATCAACGCCTCGACGCCGGTCCTAAGGCTCTGAGGACTGAGGTCAGGACATCCGTTTTATCAGCCTTGTGTGATGTTATCCTCTGCTGCTACAAGTTATTCAATTCTTATATCAGGATAGACCAAGATAAGATTTTAAGATACGCTTAAAATCTTCGAAATTATCAGGTTTAGTAACAAAAGCATGCGCACCCAGATTTCTGGCCTCTTCCGCTGTTCTGCTGCTTGAAGATGTAGAAAAAACGATAACCGGAATGTCTCTCAAAAATTCGTCTTTTTTTATGGTCATCAGGAATTCTTGTCCGCTGATTACCGGCATATTAAGATCGAGAAAAATGAGATCAGGAATGAGTGTTTTCGAAGTTAAGTTTAACAAAGCCTCGCTCGCTTTAACAAATGTTTTACATTCAACGGAGGATGTTACAGATTGCAAGGCGGCCTGAAAAATTTCAAGATCGTCCTCATCGTCGTCAATCAGTAGAATATTATGATATAACATCTGGGTAAATAAATATTTGTAGCTCTAATTTACAGCAAAGATATTGTAAATCAAGTCCCGGCGTACCCCGCAGGCTACTTTGCCTGTTTTATATAATATTCTGGTACCGGTAAGTGTAAATGATTTATCAAATAATACAAATTCCTGCATGTTTCACCTGACTACATTCGAACGGAATTTTATTCGGAAGTATCCTAAAAGATAATCGATTCGTAGTGCCGGCAGTAGGTAAGGTTGGCAGTATACTCAATAAACGCTTCAAATAAGTGTTATCTTATTTCTCCGGCAAACTCCCGCTTAGGAATCTTTCCGTCCGGTTCGCAAAAGTATGGGTGAAGCCTGGTAATGTACACACTGACGTTTTACCTGTTTTCTTACAGGAGGAAATAATTATCCTCAATAAATCCGGAATTTAGCGTTTAGAGTTTGATTGGAAAAATCCAGAAACAATCATTTTCCAACGAATTCATTGACAAATTCGGGTATTTTTCCGATATTGAAATATCCCAAAATTAAAGAAAAGTGCAATTGACTGATCCTGGAGTCAAGACCAATTTCTTTTTTATCTAATTAAATAAGAGCCTGACTACAAGTACCTGATTTTATAAAAACTATTGGATGAAATTTTTAAGCGTTTTACTATTAGCAGCTGTATTTCTTACCGGTAGCAGCAGCAGAAAACTTACTCCCGGTGAAGGTTTTGTCCAGGTGAAGGGCGGAAGAATCTGGTATAAAATCGTTGGATCCGGAAAGGGCGTTCCGCTTCTGCTAATCCATGGCGGGCCGGGCAGCAGGAGCTGTGACGGCATTCCGGCTTACTCAACGCTTGGAAACGACCGCCCAATAATTTTTTACGACCAACTCGGTTCAGGTCACTCAGACAGACCGTCGGATACCACACTCTGGCGCCTTCCAAGATTTGTCGATGAAATAACATCTTTGCGAAAAGAGTTGAATCTGAAGGAAATTAACATTCTGGGAAGTTCCTGGGGAGGGTCGGTGGCTGTGGAATATATGCTTTCTCAGAAACCCAAAGGGGTGAAATCGGTTATTTTCGCCGGGCCATTAATCAGTACTGCGCGTTGGATGCGCGACGCAAAGATTCTCCTTTCCCAACTTTCAAAGCCGGTGCAGGATACGATTGAAAAATATGAAAATTTAAAATTATACGATCACAAATCGTACATCGCTGCTACGGATTCTTTTAACATTCAATACCTGAGCAGAAAACCGGGTGTTCGCGTTCCTGTCGCCGATTGTGACAAATCGGCGAAATCTAACCGCGAGGTATACCGGTATATGTGGGGACCGACAGAATTTAATGCAACGGGAACTCTGAAAACTTTTGAGAGAGCTGAACGTTTGCACGAAATCATAGAGCCCGTCTTGTTTATAACGGGCCGCTTTGACGAGGCCCGTCCTGAAACGATGTACGAATTCCAGAAAGAGATCCCCGGTTCAAAAGTCGTGATTGTCGAAAACTCCGGACACAATAAAGTCAGGGATAACCCCGAGGCATATCTGGCTGCGATCAGAAAATTTTTAAAAGAGCGTAACTGATTTTGTAGTGACAGAGAATGATCAGACTTTATTAGTCCGTTTTTAAACTTTTGACAGGATTTCTCAGTGCTGCTTTAATGCTTTGAAAACTAATTGTGGCGTAGGCGATAAATAAAGAAAGGCTAGCAGCAACGGGGAATATCCACCATTTAATATCGGTTTGATAGGCAAAATTTTGCAGCCAGCTATTCATCCCATACCAGGCGACAGGGGAGGCCAGAAGGAACGACAGGAGAACGAGTTTCAGAAAATCTCTTGAAAGCAGGCCAACGATATTTGTCGTTGAGGCGCCTAAAACTTTGCGGACACCAATCTCTTTCGTTCGTTGCATCGTGCTGTAAGAAGCCAGGCCAAGCAAACCCAGGCAGGAAATAAAGATTGCGAGTATTGCAAAGTTGAAAAATAACTTTTCAAAACGATCTTCCCGGCGGTACTGACGATCAAAAAATTCATCCAAAAAATAATAGTTGAATGGAAGATCAGGCTGATGTGATTTCCATTGTTTTTCAATTGAAGCAACGGTATTTTGTATATTTCCTGCGCTCAATTTTACAGAAAGAAACGGCGTTTCAGAGGGTTCGATACGTATGCTCAGCGGTTTGATCGTTTCGTGTAGGGAGACAAAATGGAAATCTTTTGCCACACCAATAATGACGCCTTCCCGGCCCCACTGCTTGAATTTTTTACCAACAGCTTCGGAAGGATTTCTGTAACCGAATAACTTCGATGCTGCTTCATTAATAATCATTGCTTTTGTAGAATCTGTGGCCAGCTCCTTGGAAAAACTTCGTCCCGCGACAATTTTAAGTTTGTACTGCGGAATGTATTCGAAATCAATCATATATAACCCCAGATGTGCCACCTGTAAAGCGCCGCTTTTGTTTTCTATCTCAGAATAAGCACCATCATATCCATCTCCGGGAATGCTGGACGACGATGCGACTGACTTGACACCGGCTAAACCTGAAATAGATTGACGAAAAGCTGCACCCTTTTGGTTACTCTCAGACCGGATGATCAACTGTTGTTCTTTATTGAAACCAAGATCGCGGCTACGTAAAAAAGTCAATTGGGTATACACGACAAGCGTAGCTATGATCAGCACTATCGATATTGAAAATTGAACAATAACAAGCCCTTTTCTCAATAGAATGCCTTTGAAAGCCGTGGTGAAACGGCCTTTCAAAACGGCGACCGGCTCAAAGGACGACAAAACAAAAGCGGGATAAATTCCTGCCAGTGTACCAGTTGCGATCGCTGCAAAGAATAAGGCAGCCAAGAATGGTATATTGGTAAGGATTCCATTGCTGATCGTTTTCCCCGCAAGATTATTAAAAGTAGGAATCAAGGCTGTTGAAAGTAAAACAGCAAAGAGAAAGGCAATAAGACTTACCAGTATTGACTCGCAAATAAATTGTCTTGCCAATACATTTTTACCCGCTCCGAAGGACTTTCTTATTCCAACTTCTTTTGCTCTTTCTGCCGATCGCGCAGTAGACAGATTGATGAAATTGATACAGGCAATCAGCATGATGAAGACTGCAATAGCTGAAAAAATATAATTATTTGTAGTATTGCCTTTTTCGTGATCTCCGCGTGTGGAGTGAAGATAAATATCAAGAAGAGGTTCCAGGGACAAAATGTACTTGACCTTTGCCTCTCGAAACATTGTTCCCGCATAGGTTTCGAGAAATGGAGGTAACTTTTCTTCGAATGATTTGGCAGATATACCAGGTTTCAATAATAAATAGGACACCGCTCCAAAGTCGCTCCAGTCAGTGTCGAGATTCTTGTTTAGCTTTTGGGTGAATGTCGCCATAGAGATAAACACATCACCTTTAATATGCGAATTGGCCGGAATATCTTTCATTACACCGGTGACTGTTACATTAAGATCATCCCGAGAGAGCGTCAGTACCTGACCTATTGGATCATTGTGTCCAAAATACTTTGCAGCTGTTTTTTCAGTCAATACAACACTTAGTTGTTCTTTCAGCGCGGTTCGGGAACTGCCTTTTACAAGTTCAAAATCAAACACATTGAACAAACTGGAGTCTGCGAAAAATGCTTTCTCATCTTTAAATAAAATATTTTCTTTCCGGATGTTGAGATTAGCTGAATTGATTCTGGTAAAGGACTCTACTTCGGGGAAATCATTTTTCAAGGCGGGCGCTGTGGACCATGTGCTGACATCTACTTTCAAGGTTTCCGAAGGTGTTTTGATATCCGTCACCAATCTGAAAATTCTGTCAGCCTTGGAATGAAACGTGTCATAACTTAATTCGAAATGAACATAAAGAGCAATGAGGAAACATGCGCACATACCCACAGAAAGCCCTAAAATATTGATCAGCGAGAATATCTTATGCTTCCAAAGGCTTCGAAAGGCGATTCTAAAATAATTTTGAATCATGGCTGAAATAAATTAAAATGTTTCCAGTGCGACAGAAATGTAAAAATTCCTACCATTTTGAAAGGCGGTAGATACTGATTTATATCGGCCTGTCACATAATATTTATCTGTTTATCAATATTATATGAAAAAACCACAGGTCAGTCGAATGGCCTGTGGTTTTTGCTAAAGCGATAGTAACTATTTATCAATAGCGCTGATAATGCTGAACTTTGATTTTAATTACCTTGCCATCTTTAAAATCAATGTGAACAACATCCATTAATTTATTCCCAAAAGTATAGGCAAAATACCAGGTAGGCGAATTTTTCAGAATCGGGTCGTATTTTGTCTTCATGTGTTTCGTAAACATCGAAATGCGCTCAAATTTATTTCGGTAAGCACTTATCTGCTTTATTTTTAACAGTTTGGAGTATAAAATATTTACATCGTCACCTTTTCGTATCGCAGTTTCAGCGTTGCTGCCTGACGGCCACTGCGCCAGATTTTTTCCGCTGTTCAAGAAAATATTCGATACTTGTTTATCTGTAAACGAAATTTGTACCCCCGTATCTGTACCTTTCTGTTCATCAAGAAAAATAGATTGATAGAGCGGAATGCGGTCTTGCAGCATGATCAGATCTGTGAAGATGTTGCCAACAATATTGATGTATTTCAAGTCAAGTGTATCGCCAAGTTTTTGAAGCGAGGAGTAAACTTTTTCACTTTCGCCATTAATCGGCACTCCTAAATAAGTACCCGTCATAATACTGTCAGTTCCGATAAGCTGGGACTGCGGAGGACAATCGCACACAATTGGAGGTACGTCGATATCTTCTTTGATACAGCTGCTGACAATAAACAGTAAAATAATTGATGTGATAAAGTTGGTTTTCATGAGCTAAAGGTAGTTGGTATAAATGCAGTGACAACAATCTTTCGCCTTTGGTTGGAACTAACTTAAAAATTGTAATGTATAGAGAATGTCACATATCTGAGAAATATGTCTTAGGTTTGTATTTAAATAATTGCCTATGAAGGATACGAAGCAAAAGATCATCGACGCGGCGATCACAATTTTTAACGAAGATTTTTCTGCACCTCTTGAAAATGTTGCGGATGTTGCAGAGGTTACCCGCCGAACTTTACACCGCTATTTTGCCGACAGACAAGATCTTGTAAATGCGTGCCAGAATACCATGCAGGAAAGTTGCAGGAAAGCTATGGAGGAGGTTTACAGCAATTTTGAAAATCCTCTGGAGCGCTTTGAAAACATGTTATACGCCGCTATTGATTGTGGTGTAAAGTTTTCATTTCTTCATCGTTTGCACAACAATGAACACCATAGTCATTCACAGCATAATAATGATTGCAAAAATTACGACCGGACCTTTAATAAATTCAAGAGTACTTTGGATGAGTTGAAAAATGCCGGACTCCTGGATGCATCTTTAACGATGGAATGGATAGAAATGCTGGTGACGGGGATTGTAACGGCGGCCATCAATTCAGAAAAAGCTGGAAATGTTGCAAGGACCAATATCAAGAAATTTTCCTGGCATTCGCTTAGCAGAGGAATTTTAGCGTAAAATTTTTTGATTTAATATGTCTCAAATATGAGAAAATAATATAATTTATGTGACAAACAATATCTATTATGGAAAATGACAATTTCGACGTAATCATTATTGGCGGGAGTTTTGCAGGCTTGTCGGCCGCTATGGCCTTGGGACGTGCAATCCGTAAGGTTCTGATTATTGATGCAGGAAAGCCTTGCAATGAACAAACTCCGCATTCGCATAACTTTCTGACCCAGGATGGCGAAACTCCTGCGGCCATTTCAGCTTTGGCCAGAAAGCAAGTTTTGGCATATCCCACCATTCGTTTCGAAAACGATCTGGCAGTGGAAGTATCAGGAAAAAATAATGACTTTACAATTCTTACTGCTCAGAAAAACCAGTATTCTGCGAAGAAAATTCTGTTGGCGACCGGAGTGAAGGATATCATGCCGAACATTCCGGGGTTTACGGAATCCTGGGGGATTTCTGTCATCCATTGCCCATACTGCCATGGATATGAGTATAAAAATCAAAATACCGGCATTCTGGTGAACAATGAAATGGCTTTTGAATTTGTAAAATTGATCGATAACTGGACACAGAAGTTGACTTTATTTACGAACGGAAAACCAACTTTTGATAAAGCCATATTTAAAAAAATCGTAAATCCTGACTTTAAAATCGTAGAAAAGGAGATCAGTGAGCTGATACATGACGGGGGATATCTTAAAAAGGTAGTTTTTAAGGATGGCAGTTTTCAAGAGATGGACGCCTTATATGCCAAAATTCCTTTCGCCCAACATACCGATCTACCGGTGAAGCTGGGCTGCATTTTTGACGATATGGGGTATCTAAAGGTTGATGACTTTAAGAAAACTTCCGTGCAAGGAGTTTACGCAGCCGGAGATATTATAACGCCGTTTCGGTCCGTTGCCATGGCAACGGCAGCCGGAACTATGGCCGGAGCATCAATTAATAAAGAATTGATTGAAGATAAATATTGAAAATGTTTCTTTGCGGTTGTTGTTTTACCAGTTTAAATTCCATCCATATTTCTGAGATATCTGTTCTTAAATATTCGGATAAAAATGATGTTTTTTTGGAGATCTCCGAAAAAACATAAAAATTATTTCCGGGTTTATGATATTAATCTACTGATTATGAGTTTATTGATTTTTTGGAATAGGGTTTTTGGGTAGCTGTGGAGTAACATATTTATGAATAGCTAACTAAATACATTATGAAAATCGTAATTATCGGGGGGACAGGATTTATAGGTTCAAAAGTAGCTGATAATCTTCGTCAGCTTGGGCATACCGTTATAGCCGCAGCACCATCCACAGGTATTAATACTATAACGGGTGAGGGGTTAGCGGAGGCATTACAGGAAACGGAAGTTGTGGTTGATATTTCGAATTCACCGTCGCTGGAGGATTCTGTGGCAATCGATTTTTTTACAAATTCCAGCCGAAACCTTCTGGCAGCAGAGAAAACAGCCGGAGTGAAACATCACCTGGTACTTTCGATTGTCGGCGCTGACCTTATTGATATGGGTTATATGCGAGCGAAAAAGGCACAGGAGGATTTGACAAAGGAATCTGGTGTACCGTATACAGTGATCCGCAGCACTCAGTTTTATGAATTTGTGCCAGTTATTACAGGAGCAGCAAAGCAGGAAAATGAAATACATGTGTCTGATATATCCTTTCAGCCAATTGCGGCAGAGGATGTAGCTAAATTAATTTCAACGCTTTCACTTGCCGGTCCGGCGAACGGAACGGTAGAAATAGCTGGTCCGGAGCGCCATACAATGAGTGATTTTGTTGGGTTCTTTGTAAAAGAAACGGGTGGTTCGGAAACTGTGGTGACCAATCATAATTCCGAATATTTTGGTGTTCGAATTCCAACTTATGCGCTGGTTCCGCAAGGCGATTTAAAAGTTGGCCACATCAAGTTCAAGGAATGGATCAGTCATCAGCAAATTAAATCCTAATCTGAATCAGTTCAGGGAAACAGCGAGGATAATAGCCAAAAGAGGCAAAGGGCAGGAAGGATTTGATAAAATCTTTTCTGCCCTTTTTCGTAATGTTTTTATTACGTAGTTACTGCTTGCCCCAGCCAGTTAGCATGGCCGGAGTCCAAAATCAGGATTGGCCATTTTCCTGACCGACGGTACAATACCATTGTTGGTGGCCCGTTCGAAAATTCCGGATTTCCGTGCAGTGGAATGCCGAAAGAAATTAATGCAGTTATTTCCCGGGTTTCATGTCATTTGAAAATAAGCGGGTCCTTCCAGTGTTGAGTTCTTGGGTTAAGAAAGCTGATAAAATAGTTTTTTTGTAAATTTTCTTTTAAAAGCTTGTTTATTAGAAATCATTAAATTTACTTTGTCTATATAATTAATAGACTAATGGCTTTGAACCACCCTTGTGCCATATCTAAACCAGAAATCATTCGTTTATGAAAGCGATTATTTTACATGATTCTAGCTTGTCTTCTTTGACAAACAAGGTGGTATACCTTCAACCGCTCTTCCCTGAGTTTTGTTGTTGTAGGTAATCCTCTTTCGTTCCCAGGTTTATAAAAATCCAGAAATATCCCTGTTGGCAGTGATGTCGTTCAGGTGCGGATTTTCGGTGGTTGTCAATTTGCAACTTTACGGCAAGCTGTCCCAGGGATATTTCTGTATCTGTTTTTTCATATAATCTCATATTGTTATGACAACCGATGACCTTGTTCTTCTTGTCAAAAAAATTGCTGTGGGCATTTTGCTTACTCTGGTTCCTTTTGCGCTGATTGCGGGTGGAATCTGGCTTGCGTATACCTATATAAGTTAGGTTAGACTATTGTTAAAACCAATCCGTTTTGTTATGAAAGTTGAAAAGGAAATCACGCAAAAAATCAAGCGCGATGCATCAATAAGTATCGTACTTTACCTGCTTCCCATTATTCTGATGTTTGCCGCATTTCACCTCACAGGATACAAACCCTGGCAGGGAAGCAACGAATTGCCTTTTAAAGTACCTCAATTTCTGGAAGGTATTTTTAAAAATCTTAGTTCCTGGGGATTGCCGGTCATCGTTCTCGTCATTGGCGTAATCGAATTCATTGCCGGATTATATGAGAATAAATGGACCAAGAACGAAAGTTTGCTCGACATCACTTGTTTCGTTGTGCCGAAGATTATCGTCCGTCCGGTAGTTACCTATTTTAGTTTGCAGCTTCTTCCGCAGATTTTACCGGCAGGAAAAGATATTTTCTCATGGATTCCCTTTTGGTGGGCTTTTGTTATCATCGCGGTTGCCGACGATCTGACGCAGTATTGGTATCATCGTCTGCACCACCAACTTCCTTGGTTATGGCGTTTTCATCGCACGCACCACAGTGCTAATTATATGGGAATGGCTATGGCGAGCCGTCAGAATATAATCTACACCATATTCTTTTCGCAAACATATCTGACTGCCGCGCTGACTTACGTTGGTTTGGGTTATGCAGCCTTGTTTGTTAAAGTAATCAAGTCGTTTATTACCACAGGTGCACATTCAAGTATTCCATGGGATAAGCCTTTTTATCAAATCAAATGGCTTCATCCGGTTGCCTGGGTGCTGGAACGTTTCATTTCAACGCCGGCGACACACCATGCACATCACGCGGATTCAACAGATGATGGCGTGGGGTACTACAAAGGGAATTTTGGAAACATGTTTTTTCTTTGGGACGTAATTTTCGGAACAGGAATTATCACCAGAAAATATCCAACTTCCTTTGGAATAAAACATTACATGGAGGAAGAATGGTATGCACAGTTTCTCTGGCCAATCATAAAATCAAAAAAACAAGGCAGCGAACTTTCTGCTGACGGTCCGATGGTCGGCGATGCAGTACATGAAACGATTGTTGAGCCTTTGAATCTGGAAACCCGGGTTGCCAGTTAATAATAAAAGACCTGAGGTTCTCGGATTCTTGGGTCTACTTGATATTAAAATAAAAATCAAATTTTAAGCACCTTTTGCTTTGAAGACAACCACGCAATTATTCAAAATTTTTGCCTTTACACTTATCGTCGCATGGCCGGCTTTTTCTCAGAAAAAGAAGATTAAGGAAGTAACTGCCGCAACAAAACCAAACATCGTTTTAATCCTTGCAGACGATCTCGGTTTTTCAGATATAGGAAGTTATGGTTCTGAAATCCAGACACCAAACTTGGACAAGCTTGCCCGCGAAGGAATTCGCCTCCGACAGTTTTACAACAATGCAATCTGCGCTCCAACCCGGGCATCACTGCTTAGCGGTCAATATCAGCATACCGCCGGGATGGGTTATTTTAATATCAACCTGGGAACTCCGGCTTATCAAGGTTATCTCAGCAAGCAAACAGTTTCGCTTGCGGAAGTTTTGAAAGACGCCGGTTACAGCACGCTGCTTTCAGGTAAGTGGCACGTGGGCGACGACAGCACAACCCAATGGCCGAGAAAACGTGGTTTTCAACATTCATATGGCAATATCGGCGGTGCTAGTGATTATTTCGTGATCAAACAATTGCCGAAGGACAAACGCAGTTTTTTTGTAAAAGACGATAAAATTGTTCATCCGGACGACGAAGATAATTTCTACTACACCGATGAAATCACAAAAAATGCCATTGGATTTTTGAAGGATCAGCGTGAAGAGAAGAAGCCGTTTTTCTTATATCTTGCATATACTTCGCCGCACTGGCCCTTGCAGGCTTTACCTCAGGATATTAAAAAATATGAAGGAAAATATGATATCGGCTGGGATTCGCTTCGTATTCTTCGCTTTAAACGTCAGCAGGAACTGAATATTCTGGGAAAAGATCAGAAGATCAATGTTAAAAACAGCGATCTTCCGGCCTGGAACAGCCTCACTTACGATGAACAAAAATTATGGGCGAGAAAGATGGAGGTGTATGCGGCTCAGGTAGATAATCTGGATCAGAATATCGGTCGGGTGGTTGAACATCTCCGTGAATCCGGTCAGCTGGGCAATACAATAATTTTATTTATTTCAGACAATGGCGCTGCCGGCGAGGATGTTGCACACGGATTCGGTGGGCGCGCTGCCCGAAACTGGGGCCCGGTTGGCACTGCCGGATCTTATGATTCTTACACGCGAAACTGGGC
>Ga0247803_1001684_pt1 | contig 11447 bp, 8 predicted proteins | sample UWRJL014104B1_FD_180928 | JGI IMG/M metagenome (GOLD analysis project Ga0247803, IMG submission 180928) | Plant litter microbial communities from Arlington Agricultural Research Station in Wisconsin, United States - UWRJ-L014-104B-1 | ecosystem: Environmental > Terrestrial > Plant litter >...
TTAGAATTTTAAATTCAGACAGGGTACCGTCTTTTTCTACCATAAATTCTATAAATATTTTTCCCTGAATTTTATTCTTTGAAGCTTCTTCTGGCATTTTAAAGTTTTTACCAATGAATTTGTAAAATGCCGGCATACCTCCTGGAAATTCCGGTTGTTTTTCGATTGAATTATTAGATTGAATTTCTGACTCTGATTTTACTAAAGATTCTTTGTCTTGATCCATCTCCTTTTTTACCAATTGATCAGATTTTCTCTTTTTACTATTTCCCGTAATTTCTATCGTTTTTGGCCCTTCATTTTTATTTTTTTCAAAGGCATCCTCAAAACCTTTATTTGTATATAAGCTTACTTGATTTTCTTGTGGAAATTTTTTGCTTCTTGCATTTTTATAAACGAAACTATTGTAGTAGTAAACAAAATCATTTTCCTTATATTGATTCAAATTAGAATTGACTATGTTTATTCCATCAACCCAAACTGCATATTTAGATTCATCTTTAAATTTTTCCAGCATATTTTTACTAATTGCCACTTTTGCAGGAATTGCCAGTACTGGAGGAATTCTCTTTTTTTCGCTGTCTGTTAATTCAGAATACTTTTTTTGTGTAGCCGTACTTGTTTTATCCTCTTTAAAAACGAAAACAGTATTAGCATAGTATTTTTCAATATTAGAAACATTTGTTATGCCCTCTGTTTTTGCATCAGTTTTACTTTTCTGGGCAACAGTTTCAATACATAAAAAGAAAACCAAAATTACCACTATAGGAAGAAGTGCTGTTTTCTTTAAAAAGGTTGTTTTTTTGGATGTTGTAGTCGTCATCATAATTAATCTTTTTTTAGTTACAGAATAATTTAAATTACTGGCCAGGTAATATATTGAACCTTGATTTGCTTTTGACAATAATAAATTCTGATAAAACGAAACATTTTTATGTGATGTAATTACTTTATCATCGGCAAGAAATTCGTGATTAAGTTGTATTGCTTTCTTGTAAAAAATAAAAATTGGATTGAACCAAAAAACAATCTTGATTATTTCAATAAATAAAATATCTAAAGAATGTTTTTGATTCACATGAATTAACTCGTGCGTAAACAACTCTTTTTCTATTTTTTTGTTTTGATAATCCATTTCATTTATAAAAATGGTGCTTAAAAAAGTGTAAGGAAGTGTTTTCTCTTGCAACAAAACCAATTTTGTATTTTGATATTCTAATACATTATTGATTTTTCCTTTCTTAATCAAATTATACAGATTAATTATAAATCGAAAAAATAAAATTGTCGTTACCAAACCGTAGATAGTCCATCCTAACACAACATAAAAAGGTATTTTTTCGTCCACGATTTTTGCAGTAATTTGACCTGGAATAATTAGATTTTCTGTGGCGATATTTGACACTTCCTGAATTATTTCGATCGTTACAAATGGAAGGACAAATGAAATCAAAAGGCTGCCCAATAAGAAAAACCTATTAAATTGATGCATTTTTTCCCGCTCCAATATCAAATGATAAAAAATCAGGAAAACGCTTAAAGCAATCGTCGATTTTATAAAGAAGTCTGTCATTTTTTCTTTTTTTGAATTTCTGAATCGATTATTTTTCTAAGTTCTTCTAATTCTGATGTTGACAAATTGGTTTCTTTGGTAAAAAAAGAAGCAAATTGTGATGCTGAATTATTAAAGAAACTGCTGATTAATCCGTTGACATGTTTCGAGAAATAAACTGTCTTTTCGACCAAAGGATAATATTCTCTCGAATTTCCGAATTCATTATAGGCCACGAATTTCTTGTCGATCATTCGTTTCAAAAGCGTTGCCACCGTTGTGGTTGCCGGTTTTGGTTCCGGATATGCTTCGAGCAAATCTTTCATAAAAGCTTTTTCAAGCTTCCAAAGATGTTCCATTAATTGTTCTTCTGAGTTTGATAGTTGCATTTTTTTTAAGTTTCTAAGTTACTAAGGTTCTGAGTTGCTAAGTTTTTTTTGCCACTGATTAGATGATTGAAATGATTTTTTTGATGATTACGATTAATCTTTATTCTATATTCTTTATTCTATATTCTATATTCTTTATTCCATATTCTATATCCTATATTCTTTATTCTATATTCTTTATTCTATATTCTAAAAAAATCCGCGTCAATCCGTTTCATCCGTAAAATCCGTGGGCTATTGTATTGCTTTTTCTGAAATCAAATCCCCGTTACTGTATTTTTTAATTTCGGTTAGTTTTCCTTTATCTGAATAGAATTTCCAATCACCAAAATAAAACCAATGTGTTTCTACAGCATTGACTTCGATTTTTGTTTTTCCTTTTGATTGTAGTTTTCCGTTTTCATAATAATATTTTACGATACAGATTCCGATTTTGTATTTTTCGGTTTTGTAGATTTTTCCGTTGATGTAGGATTTCCACTTTTTTACCGGCTGATCATTCTTATAATATTCGAACGATTTGTATGTCGTACTATCTTGTTTGTAATTATCGACCCAAAGTCCTTCTTTCTTTTTATCAATCTTCTGATTGATGGGTTTGCTTTTACAACTAAAAAGCATCATTCCGCAAAAAAATAGTAAAAGAAGGTTTTTCATATTTTTAGTTTAACTCTACATTTATAGATATTGCTCTACAAATGTAGAGTTATTTTTTTAATATGCAAGAAAAAGTTGCTAAGTTTCTAAGGATCTGAGTTTTTAGAATACACCAAGTGACAAAGATTTTTGAATAGACCCCAGCTTTAGCTGGGGTTTACTGTAGGAATAAAGAGCATGGCTTTAGCCAAATAAATTCTCAGGTGTTTAAAAATTTTGTCTAAAGCCAATTCTTTTCATCTAAAAAATCCCTATTCAATTCTGATGAGAAAAACCTTTGTCACTTTGTTCCTTTGCAACTTTGAACCTTTTTTAAACCTTTGAATCTTCTTTAAGCGTTAGGGATAGGAGCGATATCCTTTTTGTTTTTTCTTTAAAAACAAAAAGATATAGCGGATAGCCCGACCGTAGGGAACGCCCATAAAAAAATCCGCTTACTCTTAAAGAATAAACGGATTCTATATTGATACCTAACAGGTTTTAAAAACCTGTTAGGAAAAAAAACTTTGTGTCTTAGCGCCTTAGCGGCAAAACTTATTACTTAGAAAGCTCTACAAAATATTTGTAAAACAACGGAATAGTTTCGATTCCTTTTAAGAAATTGAAGATTCCGAAGTGCTCGTTTGGCGAGTGAATTGCATCAGAATCCAAACCAAAGCCCATAAGAATGGTTTTGCTTTTTAGTTCTTTTTCGAATAACGCTACAATTGGAATACTTCCGCCTGAACGAACGGGAATTGCAGGAACTCCAAAAGTTTCGGTATAGGCTTTGTTTGCGGCTTTGTATCCAATACTGTCAATTGGCGTAACATAACCTTGCCCACCGTGGTGCGGCGTTACTTTTACGGTAACTCCAGCTGGTGCAATACTTAGGAAATGTTTCGTAAAAAGTTCTGTGATTTCATGCCAATCCTGATTAGGAACCAAACGCATGGAGATTTTGGCAAATGCTTTACTCGCAATAACGGTTTTTGCACCTTCGCCTTGATATCCGCCCCAGATTCCGTTTACGTCTAATGTTGGACGGATTGAGTTGCGTTCGTTCGTTACATATCCTTTTTCGCCGTAAACATCGTTTAGGTCTAAGGCTTTTTTATATTTTTCTAAGCTAAAAGGTGCTTTTGCCATTTCGGCTCTTTCCTCAGCAGATAATTCCTGAACTTTATCGTAGAAACCGGGAATCGTAATATGATTGTCTTCGTCATGCAAAGAAGCGATCATTTTTGCCAGAATATTGATTGGGTTCGCCACTGCTCCACCGTATAAACCTGAATGCAAATCGCGGTTTGGACCAGTAACCTCAACTTCTACATAACTTAAACCACGTAAACCTGTCGTGATCGACGGTTGTTGGTTCGAGATCATTCCGGTATCTGAAATAAGGATTACATCGTTTTTCAGTTTTTCCTGATTGCGTTCTACAAACCAGGCCAAACTTGCCGAACCTACTTCTTCTTCGCCTTCGATCATGAATTTTACGTTACATGGCAAAGTATTGGTTTGCACCATAAGCTCCAGCGCTTTTACGTGCATGTACATTTGACCTTTGTCGTCGCAAGCACCACGAGCGAAGATTGCGCCTTCCGGATGAATTTCGGTTTTTTTAATTACGGGTTCGAATGGTGGCGATGTCCATAATTCGATTGGATCTGGTGGTTGAACATCATAATGTCCGTAAACAAGAACTGTTGGTAAATTTGGGTCGATTATTTTCTCTCCATATATAATTGGATACCCCGGAGTATCGCAAATTTCGACTAAATCACAGCCTGCTTTTGATAAACTTTCCTTTACGGCCTCGGCAGTATCGATAACATCTTGCGAATATGCAGTGTCGGCACTTACCGACGGAATTTTTAATAATTCGATCAACTCATTGATAAAGCGATCTTTATGTTGTTGAACGTAGGACTTAATATTTTCCATTGAAATAATTTTTATAGAATTTCAAAAATACAAAAAAGAGAATTAATATTTTTTTTCAAAAAATGCTTTGAAATATAGAAGTTATGTTTATCTTTGCACCCACAATTGAGCGGATATGGTGAAATTGGTAGACATGCCAGACTTAGGATCTGGTGCCGCAAGGCGTGTAGGTTCGAGTCCTATTATCCGCACTGAAAAAAAGCTTCTGAGAAATCAGAAGCTTTTTTGCTTTACATACCTTTTCTTTTTTTGCCGATAAAGTTGTTGATAAACAGACCACAAGAATATCATATTTCTACTTTTGTATTTCTATTTTTGAATGATAATCTTAAAGAAGAAATGACTTTATTTCTCTTTTTTTGATCATAATTAAACACAACACTTTGAATGAGTAAATTATTTATAATTCTTTTTAGCATCTTTTCTTTTACCGTTTTTTCGCAAACAAAAAGCAAAAAAGAAAATTTAATCGATATTCAGGAAAAAAAATGCCTTGACAAAGACGACATATCAAATGCCGATCAATGCAATTGCATCATAACAGCACAAGAAGGCTGGGACAAAGAATTGAATAAATATTACAATCTTCTTAAAACCAAACTTAAGAATGAAGATTTTGAAGTTTTAAAAAATTCCCAAAAACAATGGATCTCTTATCGAGATAAAGAGTTTCTGTTTATATCGAAATATTTTTTCGATATAAAACAAGGAACTATGTGGTATTGTGTTGCAAAAGACAAGAAAAAGGAAATTATAAAATCCCGAGCTATTGAATTAAAAAACTATTATGAAATGCTAGAATATTAATCAGCCGCTTTATGATAATTATTATTTTATTTTTTGATAATTGTACAAAACTTTTATTACCTATGATGGATTAAAATCCATCCCTACAATATGTTTCGTTCCTCCGGAACTCTTTATCAAATTCCAGAGGAATTATTTATTTTGTAGACAGTCCCGATAGCTATCGGGATCAATCCCTTGAAACGTAACGCACACCCAACGTTTGTCATTCTGAGGAACGAAGAATCACACCAGAAACTCCGCACAGAATGTCGCCAATCTTTGTCGAATTACTTGTGTGATTCTTCGTTCCTCAGAATGACAAACTGCACGTAAAATACAGCTTGTTTTCAATCAACATCCAAATAAGGATCTAAAGCTTCGGCTAATTTATTGAGCCAGTAAAAATTATCTTCAATATTTTTTACCTCAGATTCTACCGTTTCGCATCCACGCATTACACATAAAGAAAGAATATGATTTACTTGTCGTATCGTCTTTGCCATATCTACAGGATCCATGACATCAATAAAAAAATCTTTTAGTCTCGTTTCAACTTCTTTCGAAAGATGATTTTTGTTCATAATTTTAAAGTTTGAAAAAGCAAAAATCCTCAAAACTTATTTTCATTTGAACCCATATATGCGTTCAACTCTAATTATTATTTTCATATATAAAATCAAATTTTGGCTAAAGCCTTTCTTTAAAAAATAAAAAAACCTCCAGTTAAAAACTGAAGGCTATTCGCTTACTTTATCATTTCTAACTGCAAAGATGGATTAAAATCCATCCCTACAATATGTTCCGTTCCTCCGGAACTCTTTGTAAAATTCCGGAGGAATGATTTATTTTGTAGCCGGGGATTTCAATCCCTTGGAGCGCAAAGTAACCCCAATCTTGTCATTTCGAGCGAAGGGAGAAATCCTCGCGAGAAGCTCGACAAAGATTGGAATCTCGTTGCGGAGTTACTTGCGAGGATTTCTCGTTCCTCGAAATGACAAACTGTGCGTAAAAAAACCTTTGTCAAAGTTCGAAACTTTGACAAAGGCTATATTTAAATGAACTTATATCACTTATATGGTTTAAAAATTCTAGCTGTTTAATAATTCCAAAACTTTATCAACATTCACTTCGCTATAATCATTGATATAAAAACTACATGGCGGAAGCTGTTCTTTTGTATGCGTACTCAAAACACCTACGACTTTCATTCCTGCATTTAAGCCTGCTGTAACGCCCGAAAATGAATCTTCGAAAACCACACAATCAGAAGGAGAAACACCAACACGTTTGGCAGATTCCAGATATACTTCGGGATTTGGTTTATGAAATTTCACGTCTTCACTTGCCATTACAGAATCCATTTTGTCTTCGAATTTTAGTGCGCCCATAATCAAATCAAGATTCGCGCGCGGTGCAGATGTTGCCACAGCCGTTTTGAATCCACGAGATTTCAGTTCGCCTAAAAAATCCAAATAATGCGGAATGGTTTCAACTTTGTCTTTATAAATTTCACGAAACATTCCTTCTTTTTCGTCTTCGAGTTTTATGAGTTCTTCTCCCGCAATTGGGCGCTTGAAGAAATGCGTCATAATATATCCATTATGTTTTCCGTACATATGCTCTTCAAATTCCTGCTCTGAGTGAGAAATTTGATATTTATCGAAAAATGCCTCGAAAGCTTTTGCATGATGCGGATTGGTGTGACAAATCACGCCATCCATATCAAAAATTACACATTGCTGCTTCATTGTATTTTATTTTTTTAACGGTTGCAAGATAAGTTTTTTCCGCAGAGTTGCACAGAGGTTTTTCGCGGAGATTCGCTGAGTTTTTTTTAATCTCGCAATCCCGATAGCTATCGGGAGCAGAGTCGCAAAGTTTTGTTTATTGCCACAGATTAGAAAGATTAAAAGGATTTTTTTCACGCAGATTCTGCAGAATTTAAGCAGATTTATTTTTGATGAATTATAATAATTATCTGCGCATATCTGCTTAAATCTTTTTAAATCTGCGTGAAACAAAAAACTTTACGCCTTCGCGACTTTGCGAGATTAAAACCATCAACTAATCCAAATCTTCTTTTTAAACAAATTAGCTGTATGACGTAAATGCTGATTACAGGCAATAAGAATAATTAAAACCACCAAACCATAACCTACGATGGTATAAATCTCCATATCGGCCAGTAAAGTCGATTGTTTGGTGATGGTTCCGAAGACTTTTTTTAAGGCAAGTGCATTCGACTCGTCAAGCGAATATCCTTTTGCAGCGAAACTCTGCGCTGTTTTGGTGATGGTTTCCTGAGCTTGCGGATTATCTCCGGTTACGAATTGGCTTAGTTTAAGAAAGTGTTTTTTGTTTAAAAATACCATCGCATTCTGCATCACGCAAAATCCAATTGTACTTCCCCAGAAACGTCCTGAAACCCCAACAATTCCCGAAGAAACCGCCATTTTCGCCGGAACTGATGATGTGGTGAATAATATTAACGGTACAAATAAAAATCCAACACCAATACCTTGCAGAATATACGGAATTATAATATCTGATAAAGCGACATCGGACACAAAAAGGAATGTAAACCAAAAGTGAAATAACGCAATTAACGAAAATCCAATGATAAAAATGACTTTGGTCGAAACGGATTTCATCAGGAAAAAAGCGGCTAAAATAAGTCCGATTACATTTCCTAATCCGTTTATGTATTGTACGCCGGCAACTCGGGATGGATCCCAATTCCAGATTGAATACATCGCCGAATGACAAAGACTCAATGTTGCTCTGCTGATATAAAACAGGAAGAATAGCAAAAACCCTATTCGGAGATTGGCATATTTAAAAACTTCAAAATCAAAAGTGGGCCTTTTTACCAAAAGCTCTTTAAAAATGAATAAACCTCCTGTAATCAATGCAATCATTAGCATTAAAACCATGTGCGAAGACTCAAACCAATATTTTTTTTCGGCATAAACAAAAAAGTAAGCGCCACAAAGAATCGCCGTTAAAACCAAAATATAACTGATCCAGTCGATTTGATACAACGGAATTTTCTTTGTGATTCTATGTCCGCGGAAAGTCACCAGAATCAAAAAGACATTCAAAACCTGAAGTCCGCCTGAAACATACAACATGTATTTCCAATCGTAATGATCCAGAAACCAAACGGCGATATTCATGATAAACGGCGTCGACAATAACAATGATCCGTAATAAAAGGAGAAACCTATTATTATGGCGTTTTTAGAATTGAATTGCTCGATCAATAATTGTCTGATTGTAATAACCGGAAGCGCCATTAAAATTCCCTCGGCAACACGCAGCAATAAAAAGACATAAAAATTGGTAATATAAGCCGATGAAATTATCGTAATCCCAATAACGGAATAAACCGCCATCAAATAATTCTTGGCAGGGAAAAAACTCGAAAATCTACTTTCGATCAAAATCGTGGCCAGTAAAGTTCCGTACGTAACGCACATCGCAAACTGCAAATCTTCGGGCTCAATGTCCAGAAAACTAGCTGCGTAGGTTACGTTTGAAGTATAAACTCCCAATAAAATCATGGAATGCAGCAAACAGACAAACAAAATAATAATGATTGCCCATTTTGGAACCCAGGATTTAAAAATACTTTTATCTTCCATTTTATTGGTGTTCGGCGATAACCGTGATATTCATTCCGGCTCTTAAAAAGTCGGCTTGTTTGTTGGTTTCTTTCAACTGAATACGAACCGGAATTCTTTGTTCGATTTTCACAAAGTTTCCTGTTGCATTATCCGGTGGCAATAACGAAAAACGCGCGCCACTTGCAGGAGATAACGAAGTAATGATTCCTGTAAATTCTTTACCACTCAAAGCATCAGCCTGAATGCGAACTTCCTGACCAACGGTTAAATATTGCAATTGTGTTTCTTTGAAATTGGCCGTAATCCATTTTTCTTTACTTACTATAGAAAGCAATGATTGTCCTTCCTTAACCATTTGTCCTGGTTGCAAAGTTCTCTTGCCTACCCAACCGTCATAAGGTGCAGTTATTATGGTGTACGAAAGAAACAATGCAGCGTTATCTGCCACAGCTTGTTTCGACGCAATATTGGTTTGCATCGTAGGAACATTTGCCTGCGCCTGAGAAGTACTTAAATTGGATGACTGAATTCTGTCTCGCATTTCCTGAAAATGCGCTTGCGCCGATTCATAATCCGCTCGCACTTTCTCTAATTGTTGCGATGTTGCCGCTTCGTCTTTTACCAAAGCCTGGTAACGTTCGTATTCTAATTTTGTTTTCCAAAGATTGGTTTTGGCTGCAGCCAATTGCGATTCGCCAATTGTGGTTGTACTCGCTGTTGTTGCTACATTCCTTTCGGCAACAACGCTGCTTTGTTTTGCACTTTGAACATCGGCCAGCGCCACATTCAATTTTGATTTGTATTCTCTATTGTCAATCACCACCAAAGTATCGCCTTTATGCACAAACTGATTTTCATCAAAACGAACTTCCTGTACATATCCCGTAATTCTGGACATTATTGGCGTTACATATTGCTCTACCTGCGCGTCATTGGTTTCTTCATGATTGCTATTGAACACATAAAACCAAATCCCTAAAATGATTCCGCTTGCTACTAATATGCAAGCAATAACTGTTATTAATACATGAAACGTTCTGTTTCTTTTAGTTTCATTTTTTATCTTAACCATAAACTCTATATCTTTTTCTATTATCTTGATTCTATTCTCTTGATTATAACTTCTTTATTCTTGCCTCTATTCTCTTTATTCTTAAAACTAAATTTCGCTTGGCATTATTCCGGCCGTATGAAGTAATTCATAATGTTTAAGAATCGCATCCAATCTTGTAGAAATCTTATTGTATTTTGCCTGTAATAAAGCATTGTCGGCATCGACCATTTCGGTTATTAAAACCAATTGGTTTAAGTATTTTAGTTTTACGATTCGGTAATTTTCATTGGCCAAATCCAAAGCTTTGTCAACCACCACAAATTTTTCAAGGATTTCCTGATATTGCGTATGTTCTTTAAAAAGCTTGTCCTGAATTTCATCTTTTATAATTTCAGACTGCATTTTTTGCCATTCGATTTGTGTCGTAGCTTGCTGTACTTTGGTTTTGTTTTTATACAAAGCCGAAATATCAAAATGCGCTTCGATACCAATTTGCCCTAAAGTGTACAAATACGGATTTGGTGGAAAAAATTTATAGTTTGGATAATAAAAACCATAATTCCCGAAGAAGTTTACCGTTGGCAGATAATTTCCTTTCACCAATTTCAGTTCTGTTTTCTTGATGTTTAATTCCTGGCTGGCGATTCGCATTTCTTCGTTCTGAAAAGCTTTTTGTAAATAAAAATCATACGGATCCAAGCCATTCATTTTATCCATATTGGCCGTAGTATCAATCGCTACTTCTTCGTTTTCCGGAAGCTGAATCAAAGTTTTTAAATCATGCAAGGCGATTTTTATATTCTTAGAATTCGTCAAAGAGTTTAATTCACGATCAGAAAGTTGTAATTCGGCTCTTAGCACTTCGTTTTTGGTAACGGTTCCGTGTTTTTGCAAGGACTGAACTTCTTTTAATCGGCTTTTTTCTTCTTTAATGTTTTCTTCAAAAATCTTCTGAAGCTCCATCATTTTATAAATCGCCAGATAATTCGCCACCACTTCGAGTGCGATATCATTTTCGGTCTTTTCGGTTTTTATTTTGGCAATTTCGTTTTCCTGATTGGCAATTTTAATGGCGTTATTAATCTTGTTTCCGGCATAAATTGGCATTTTAAAGGTAGAATTCACCTCATAAATTTCAGGAATCGCCTTTGTTACCTCTTTGTCTTTCAAAAAACCGCTTCCTTTGAATTCCGTAATATTGGTAATTCTCGAATAAACGCCGTTTAATTCGATATCCGGCAAACGGAGTTCTTTTCTTTCTTTGATGTTTTGCTCTGAGAGCGTAGTCTCTAATTGAGATCTAAGGATTTTTTTATTGTTTTCTTTCGCCAGTTTCACCGCTTCACTTAACGAAACCGAATGAATTTCCTGTGCTTGTACATTACTGAATGTTAATACGATTATAAATATCAACACGATTTTGAGAAAACAATCTTCTGTAGAATTTGTTGTTT
>Ga0247803_1001688_pt1 | contig 11423 bp, 15 predicted proteins | sample UWRJL014104B1_FD_180928 | JGI IMG/M metagenome (GOLD analysis project Ga0247803, IMG submission 180928) | Plant litter microbial communities from Arlington Agricultural Research Station in Wisconsin, United States - UWRJ-L014-104B-1 | ecosystem: Environmental > Terrestrial > Plant litter >...
CTCTTTCTCCTGGCTGACGACTTTCCTGAATTCTGTGCGTGCGGCGCCGTCCGAGTCCTCGCCAACACTGAAGCTTTCGCGTCGATGGGATGGAAGGTTGTTGATGCCGACACCCTTGGTGGACCCTAGTTCTTTTGTGGCAGGCTGGGGCGGGACGACGGACACGAAGGACGCTCTGACTTTGGAGGTTGGGCGGGCAGGACTGTCTTCGGCACCGGTGCCTGCTGGAGATCGACCGCGGGGTTCAGGGGAGGAAGCGTTTTGGCTCTCGAACATAGCCCGCAGGTTACGGACGCCGGCGTTTGTGCGATCGGTCATGGCTGCGACGGGACAGACAATCGTCAGTGAAAGTGCTCGCGGTGTGGTGTTGCGACTGTGTATAACGGAGCGTGAGGTGCAAGGCAACGTGGTAGATGCTGGAAATGGGGACCAGGATCAGCTGAAACGCGTCGCTGCTGGCTGCCGCAATTTGTTTACGCGCAAGACGAACGCAGGGTTTCAGGGCTAATAAAGGATATATGCAACTCACAACAATTGCTTCGGGGCGGACAGACACACGATGCGGGCGGTTGCGCGGAAGAGCGGCGGGAGGAGATTGGGAGAATGTCTCCTATGCAACGGCGTGAGGAGGCGTCCCGCGAGACTGCTGGTAAACACAGACCAGGCCGAGAGCCAGTAGCTCCACCCAAAGCAGACGTCACTACCACGAAACTGGACGCCGTCCCTCAACCGTGTGTGGCGCCTCCAACGTGCACCAGGACAGGCACAGCTGAGATCAATTCGTGGGCTCATTGTTCCGTCGGCCGCGCCCACCTGCAGCAGTCGTCGCAACAGCCCTTTGTGCATCGGGTGAGATTCTCAGCCATGTTATGCGCGGAAAGGCGGAAATTGGCGGCCGTGAGCCAATCATATGGTGCTACCAGCTCTTTTGCCGACAATCGTTTGCGCTTGTAGCCAATCAACTCCATTCGCTTGTCTAATCTCCATACTTTTCCACCACGTTGCTCGGGGGCTCGATGAGAGAGCCGCTTCTACTTCAATTCAAGGACATATTAATTCTAGCACAGACTCCAAAGCTCTAATACCACGCACAGGACGAACGACTATAGAAAGACCACCCATCTAGTATTACCGGAGAAAACGTCTATGGAAACCAAGACCCACGATAGTACACAATCAGTACCAATACATTCTCATGCACTAAGGACCATGCGGGTCTCAAGCCCAGTAGCCGAGCAGTGCCATCAAACCTGCTCCACGTTAGCTCAGAGTGGTGACTTGGGACCGAAAACACTTACCAGCACCAAGGACCATGAGGAAGAAAGCGTTGAGGGTCCGGCTCACCGGCCCCTTCTGCATGTACGGCGAGAACATGAACTCGTGCGCCATAAGCTCGACCAGCCCGGTGTAGATCAGAATGCCAGCACTGATGGAGTCAAAGACACCGTTGACCAAGAGCGTTGTCTGGCTCTCCGGAGGGTACGTGTTGCGGACACCCAGCCCGATGGCTATCGCAAGGGGGGTAGACAGACCGTAAGCGAAACCGAGAATGTAGGGAGTCCAATGCTTCGACTTCGGCCATGGGACTGTGGCAAGACGCGACCCTAGACCGAGACCTTCAAACGTCTGATGGAAGACGAGGACGATGTACAGAGTGATGAACTCCTCGCCGGCCACAGCGAGGGTCAACCCGATGAAGATGGAATGGAAGATGACGCCGAATTCAAGGATGAAGATTCCAGTCATTTGAGCTGCGTACGTCTCCGGGAGGATGCCACGCTCTGCCCAGTCCTGGTCGAGGTCCGAATTGTCCCTATGGTCGCGCGCGTGACCTAGGTGATCCTCTCCTGGAGTGTGGTGGTGACCATGGGCTTCGTCGCTCGGGTTCTTCGAACTGCGGTCCCCCAAACTGACTGCATCCTTGTTGGCGGCGGCTGGACTCACAGCGGCATGGGAATGGCCCTCGTGCGAGTGCTCGCCTCCAAAGTTGCCGTAACGCATGGTCATGAGTTCCAGGAAAAACATCAGGAAGATGGTCATAAGAGCGATGCCCTCGGCCCACGGGTATGCCGCAATGACACCGGTAAGGCACTCATTCGTAAACGCTTCATTCGCCGGAGCCATAAGATGGATGAAGGCCGTGGCAATGATGACACCCGAGCCGAAGTATTTCGCAATAAAGAAGGCCCAGTCCGGGACGCCCAAGCTTCGGTTCCGCTTCGCAAACACGGGAAAGACAGCGCCTATATGGAGTTAAAACGCGAACGAGGCATCGAGACGCAATGTAATTACCCAACGTAGAGCCAACGAGAATGACGAAGATGGATGAAATCCGAACGCCCATACGCCCATCGTAATCGTTGGAGGAGGCGCAGGCTGGAGGTGCAGCTTCCTCCTCGGCGGCTTCCTCTGCTTGTCGTATGACGAAGCGTGCCAGCTCCATAGGTAGAGACATGGTGAAAACTTGGCGTTCCTCGACGATCGAAGAAGTTGAAAGATTCGTTTCGTGGATTCCGCAAATCCGTAGGAGTCGTCAGTCTTGAAGAGCGAGCTGAGGCGTAAGCGAACCCGACCTGGTGGGTTGCGATGTAGAAGCTTGATTATAAAGAGAAACCCTTTTGCACAAGAAGGACAAGCTTTATAGCGGCTGGGTGCGTGTCTTGCGAAAGCTTGCGCCGGGGGGAGCCATGGGTTGATGGCATTGCAACCTCTCGGATTAGCGATCGCTAGCGTGAGTACTGTGATGGATTCTTTGAAAATCGAGTCCGGATGGCGGCAGACGGCGCGTCAACAAGTGAGAGCGATTGGTCTTACTGCTGGATAACGGAAGCATTGTGGATGAAAGTGATAGACCAGAGGCCATTATGGTGCTCCATGTACCGCGTGTCGTGGGAAAGCGACTTCTGTGCAGCCTTGCACTTTATCGGCGAATGGCGCTAGCACTTGTTGGGATGGTACTGATCTCACATTCCCAACTTCCGTGGCACTCTTTGTCCCCAACGCCCAACTCCGGCTCTTGAGTGCAAGCGTGTCGCGATGTCACGAGTATTTGTTGAAAAGCAGGGCCGTTTGCGGTTTACAAATTCGGATCACTCGTCGAGTGTGAAGCACCGGTCGGTCGCACCCACGCACGCTAGTATGCACTGTCTGACATGATCAGACCTTCCGGTAGACAACATGGTGTATACGTGATGAGTCGGACCATGCAAGGCCCGAGTTCTCCGGTACGCTTCGTCGGTGTCGACCCACCAGCCTCGTCAAGGATTGGCGCATAGGATCGACGGGGCTGACGGGATTGACGACACCCCCATTGTATATAGTTTGTGTAGAAGAGTCCCTATGACTCTATGTAGTCAAACCTCAACACAGATTGTACCCTTTGATTTATACACTGAACACGGTTCCGTGAATTGGTTTACATCACATCACACCCATACAAAGGCAGTAAGGAAACACCCACTACGTAGCGAGAACCACACCGTAGCGAGAACCACACCGTAGCGAGAACCACACCGTAGCGAGAAAAAGTGGGGTACTTAGATTTGGAGGCAATTGGAACGCTTCGTACACTTGATTGATTGTATTGCTTTGCTCAGGTTAGGAGGTTCTAGAGGTATTTCTTCACCTTTTGAGCTGTTGCCATAGGTAAATTATCAATCTCATCGTCGGTCTTCGCGCTTGAAAAGTGGGCACTTTAGTTCATAGTGTAGCATGATTCTTTCGTCACAGCTCTACCACCTAGCACAAGCTATTATCACTCTTGTCAGAATATGGTCATAGTTCATCTTCAGCCCTGTGGCGGTGGTGGCTAAGAACGATGGTTCTGGGTAGTGCTGATTACATAATTATCCGACCAATATGTGGCTGGTGTAGCAAGCCTTGCCGCTACTCGGAATATAAAAAACGCCGCCGCCGGAACAGTAAACTGTCCTTGCGTTTCCTCGAGGCAAAGTAACGTTGTATTTTCGGCCAACCAATGGCTGCGCCAGAGTATCGAGGCTCGACTTCATTGATCTTTCCAGTACGGCCCGGCGTAATAGTGAAGCATCCGGCTGAGGTATGGAAGGATTCTTCGGCGTACACAAAGCTGACAGAGAAGATCGAAAACAACTTCTTAGTCGAACGGAGAATACTGGAAGCGCTAAGAGCCCATCCTAATATTGTAAAGTACGTTCTTCGTTTTCGCAGCACGCATCACTGCTAACAATGCTTTTAGATACCATGGATGGCAAGATAAGCCTGAGAGCCTACGCGGCTTGCTCCTTTCTAAAGCCAGCCATGGCAACCTCCAACATTACCTTGAAGCGAACTACGATAACATCCCGCTCTCTGTTCGGCAGAGGTGGTGCCGACAAGCTGTCGAATCTATCTCCCATATTCACTATTACGGGGTGATACATTCTGAGCTACGCCCTAATAATTTCCTAGTTCACGCGACTACACCGACGTCGTTAGATCTGTGGCTTCGCGACTTTGGTGGCTCGACCTGCGAGAAGCTCGGCGTAGACGGGAATCAGCTTCCTGATCCTGGTTTCTTCGATCCGAACGCAGAATGGGTGTCAACAATAGCGACTGATATATTTAGTATCGGCTCTGTTCTCTACAGCATCGTGTCGGGACATTGGCCGCATAGAGGTCTTGGGCCGTTCAAGTCAGCGGAGGATTATAAAACCTACGATAAGCAGGTCGAGGAGTATTTCAGGAACCAGCAATACCCAGATATCGATGGACTTTTCGGAGGCACTATTATCCTTAATTGTTGGACGAAAGAGTACTCAAGCGCGGACGATGTCTTACATGCACTAGACCAAGAGATAAAGAGGACACAAGAATGTGGATCCTAAGCTATAGGCTTCATCTGAAATGACCGCGTTTACGCCTCGCCTTCTCTTCTGGTTTCCGCCGATACTGGCGTTGCGGGCGTTGGTTGTTCCGTCATATTTCGGATAAGAGACCCTCATCTCGTTACCTTTCGAAATGTTTAGTTTGGGGGGTTTTGGTGTATCTACGAGAACTTTATTAGGGTTGAATGGGAACACACCGCTTTCTCCCACGCTGCGAGAATCTTCCTTCTTGTAAGCGCCTTTTCCCTTGCGGGACTGTACAGATAAGTGAATTGCTGCTTGCCAATTGTGTCATCAAAGTCATCTCGAACCAACTTCGTTGGAGGAAAAATCTTGAGGTGGTCTTGTATTGGTGTTCTAGGGAATAGTATCTAGGAACGACTCATTTAGACGCAGTCCGCATTGAACATTAGTGTAGAGCGTAGTATCTGGCAGATGCTCAGGCACTGGGCATTGAAACAACTAGCAACGTGACTTTTGTCTCGAGCTCCAATACATTAGTGCCGGACGTCTCTTAATAGTCAAAACATTTCCTAACGTCTATCCCGGGTTCGCGAGATGCACGGTGTCGCGAGACACTTTTGCAATTCGGACCTCCGGAATTTCTCATTCAGAGGTTATAACGCTGCAATAATATATTATGAATCTGTGTTTAATCCGGAGAGAGTACCCATAACTGTTCCCAAATCCGCGGCTGGACTGACGTTCACCTCTCGGAGCCTGCCGCTGCTGCTACCATATGGTAAGTATCGGGCCTATGGACGTCGAATCCGGCGACATGGGAAGGTGAGTTGAACGCGGACAAGAAGTGGCGTCTATGTAGTGCGTAGCTGAGAGTCGCGTCGATTTGGCTGACACTGGACGGACCGTGCATCTCGGAACTCGCAGCGAGAACCAATCCCCATCAGTATTGGCTCGTTTCTTCGCTCGCACGGGTCTATGGGTTACCCCGCCTCGCGTCTCAATTCATACCCGGTCGACGATCCTTAATCGCACCCTTACATATTGCACGGCTCAACCATCTGCTGCAGCTCTCTCGTCCAAACGTAGCATTGCCCCCCCAGCGCCATTCTGCGAACGCACTTCCTGGTGCGGTAGACGGTCTGGTAGCCCAAACAACATCCATTACACTCCATTCACTCAAAGGAGGAGCTTCAAAACTGTCCAAAGGAAAGGTGAAGGAGTCGAATCAAGTCTGCATCCCCCATGTCTGTTGCGATATCCAAAGGTGTCCGGCCCTTCGTGTCTTTAATGGTTCGATCTGCTCCTATCTGAAGGAGATACTGAGTGACATCGGACTTCCCAAGCTCAACCGCTCTATGCAATGGGGTACCGAGGCCTTTGAAGTGCTCATGGTTCCAAGAGTCCAGATGCTCTGAGTACTGTATCACGTTGACAGATGCTCCCTTGGAGACAAGCATCTGCAAAACTTCGATAGAGTCCTGACTTCGCTCGATGGCGTGATGTACCAACTGTCCCTTGTCGATGCTACCTTGGTCAAGCAGGATCTTGATGGTTGAGAGTTGAGCACGACGTATGGCAAAGGACAGTGGAGTCAGGTCCAAATAACATCTGACGTTGGGATTCGCGCCTCGATCGAGGAGCCATTGGGTGAAATCGAGGTCCTCAACAAAGCACCTGGGGAACGTCAGCGTGTATATTTCAGTTAGGTTCCGCTGACCCACGCAAGTACCGGGGGGTGAAGGTTATCCCATATCGTATTCACATCCCATCCGCTGTCAAAGAACGCCTGAAAGACATCCTTTGACCTAGTTTCGATCGCCTGCCTGATGTACATCTCATTCATCACCAGTCCTTCAGATAGAAGAAGCTTGATGATTCCGGGTCGAATAGACTGCACGGCGGAGAGAAGAACGGGCCAAAGCTCAGCCAAAGGGTGGCCTTTTTGTTTGAACGCTTCCAGGACGTTGCGAAAGGTCTCGTTGACATAACCGACATTGAGATCTCCGATGGAACATATCTGCGCTAGATCAGATATTTCCTCAGGCGGTGGGTCGGTATTGGCAGGTGGAAAAGTTGTCGTAAAAGCCATGGAGTTGCTGTGCGCGTATGTACGTACTGATCGGGGGGAGGAACGTTTAGAACAGCACAGGCATAGTGCTTACTCATCCGACGAAGGTGCGTTGCAGACTAACGCATGAACGGGTTGCGACCTCCCCGGTGCGAATAATTACCTGTATGCTGACATCTAACTAGACTACAGCTTCTTTCACAGTTCGGTTAGTGTCTAGCGCCCGTTCCACTTTACGTGCGGCTGCAGCGGGCTCCCCCGCTCCCCCGCCCAGCGGCCGCATGGCGCTGTTGATGGGTTAGCCAAAGCGCCAAGATTCTGAACGTCGCGAGAAGAACCGCACAGCTTCTTCAAGCAAAATTCAAGCCGCACAACAGGGTATGATATCACTGCTGCCTTGATCAGAGCTCTATGGTCATGTTTATCGTGGCTGCAGAAGCAATAGCGGCATTGCCCTCATTGCAGATATTCCGCTGTTGACGGCGATGCATGTGGCCATCATCCTTGCTCGTGCCTACACAAAGAACAGGGACTGATCGCCAGCATCATCTAGATGGTTGGACGATAACAAGGGTCCGAAGAGGCGAGGCTTGCAGCCTTCACGCGTCTTGATATCATGATCCCTGCAACCAAAAATACTGTATTATGCACAACTTCGGCTTTCGTGACATTGCGTTCCTTCAAGCATATCTCGCAAGCTGGTTAGACAACGCATATGTGCATGGAGGTACAGTATAAATTGTCGGCCGCCACGGTCTGTCATCTGATTAGTTACCTGCACGTTCACTTCTTTGCTTGGTCACAACAACTTATCAACTGGCTTACATGAGTACGTTCAAAAGACTTGTCGTATATCCTGAATCAACGACTGACTAGTCTGTTTGGCATACTCATCATGTCCTCTTATGCGACGCCTAGTCGCTTGGCTCAGGCGGAGGCCGTCGGTAGAGTTCTAGTTGTCGCTATGAACGAAGCGGAATTTGTTGCATTTAGCCAAAAGTCAGCCATCGGAACGAAAGACCTTGCAGGCTGCTCTGTGGTCGTCATTGCCTCCGCGTACGGAGCGATTATGGCCCATATCCCACCTCGGCCGATCCCTGACACGTCGGATCCTTACGCTGGAGACCAAAACGTACATCGGCTTATGGAACGGGTGGGAAGCTTGTATGCCCAACGACGAGATCACTTCCCAGATACGGACACATACGCCATGTTCGCTATCTACAATGGAGGTGTGGCCTTGTCCGACCAGAAAAGTATCATTGGGGACAAGATTACCGAAATGGGCTTGCAAAATTTTAACACTGTTCTTTACATTACTCCACGAGACCCCACCAATGAAGCTCACGGCACAGTGTTCGTGGACTCGCTCAACCGGGCCGGCCAAAAACCTGTCGTTTACTCGGAAGATCGCCAAGTGTCGAGCGAACAACAGCCTGCGCAGCAAGCCCAACAAACGCAGCAAACCCCATCCACTTGGATCTGGAGTGGAGCACACAGGCGTTATTACCGGTGGATCACAAAGGACGGGGCTCAACAGGTCGAGTGGGCTGCTCCTTCTGGATAGCATGGTCTTTATCAGGATGCTGGTCATGTCATCGGCTCGATAATACGGCATCAGCTCGATGCGCGAGACGGTTGCGACGCTGAAGAACGCATCGCCTCCACCCTGATTGTCTGCAGCTATCAGCGCAGTCACGGCGCGCGCGTGCAGGTTTGTCGTCGCCATGGGCACTCAATGGCCGGGCGCAAGGCAGCGGTGGTCCTGCGCAGGCTTCCGGGGAATGCATTTGTGTCCAATCGTAGAACGTTTCAGCATGCGATTGATGGGTGCAGCCCGTGCAAAGCGCGGAGTGGTTCGAACCAATGCTATTGTACTTGTAGGCGCTACCGGCCACGGCACCAGATGGTTGGGTGCAAGGTGACTCATCAGCCAAACCGACCCCACTCTACCCGCTTCTCCATAGACGCCGCTTGCTGCTCGCCTACCATTCACCTTCCTATGTCGCAGGATTCGCGTCCACAATACCGATGATTACCATATGCTCGAACTCCCAAGTCCGCGCAAACGTCCAGAGCCGCCCGAACAGATCGGAACGTCGCAACCTCATTCCAAGAAGCAGCAGCTCAACCATCCTAGTCGATCTCAACCACCATCAGTGTTTTGGAACAGTTTGTCCAAGTCCTGGTTGACGAAGCGAGCATTGAGAGAACAGGACCGAAGAAACCGTCAAGCTGCTCCCAGTCCATCTCGTTCGCCGCATCGACGCGCCCGCCCGCCGGTCACTCGAAAGTTCATCGCTGAGCAGAAGACGAATCGTGAAGCTGCCCACTGTACAGGCTATCTTTCCCGCTGCACGCCAAGGATATTGAAGAACATAAGCTTGTTCGCCAGACACGGTGGTCCGGATTTGTCAGACCTCAGGAATGTATGTCTCACAAAACATTTGCCGGCATCAATCATCAAAGCTGACGCTCCTAGTACCCCTACCCTACACATTGTATCGGTCACACAACGAGCTCCAGCCGTACACCTCGGAGCCGAAAACCTCGGAGCCAACAGCGCGATTCCGCAACCACCTCGAACACGACAAGGAGTAGCGGGGTCTATGACCGTAGTTTTCAACAACATCTTGTTGATAACGGGATTTATCCTGATGCATACGAGTATCCAGATGAGAGTGTGCCTGCTAAGCCAAGCAATACGGAGGATCTCAAACGGATGTTGGCTCAGCCTCGCCCGTCGCTTTCGCCAACTCGTTTTACCGACCGAGATTTCGAGAAATTCAAACGAGTAAATGCGCACGCTGCCAAAGAAAAACAGGTGTTTGAGTTAGTGATTCCCATCATCGAAGGCGAGACCAATCCGGAGAGCCGCTCCGGAGGAATTCCCTTCACTAACCTCGACCCTCTAACGGACGTCATGCTCAAGCCGGGCAACCCAGATGTCTACTATGGCGCGCGGCCCGAACAACTCAACCGACACGTCCGCAACGAGCTTAGCGGCCTAATAACCCCTTCTACGCAGCAAGACCTCCCTATGGCACCAAATCTTTTCCTCGCAGCCAAAGGGCCGGATGGCTCGTTAGCGGTCGCTGAACGGCAAGCTTGTTATGATGGTGCACTAGGGGCAAGAGGTGTTCATGCTTTGCAATCGTACGGACAAAAGGAACCAACTTACGATAATAACGCCTATGTCATTACATTGATCTACCATGGAGGTCTTCTCAAGATGTACACCACTCACGTTGCGCCGCCTCCCAATGCTGGGGATCGTCCAGAGTACCACATGCACGAACTCAGGGGATGGTATATAACCGGTGAATCGGACTCATTCCGGCAAGGCGCTAGTGCATACAGAAATGCGAGAGACTGGACCCAACAGCAGAGGAACGAAGCTATTATGCGAGCGAACGAGAAATCGAACGAGGTGGAGACTGAGGCACCGACTGGCGATGCCACCTCCAGTCCAACTTTAAGCTTTATGACTGTCGTGTCGGAGTCAGAGGCTTGCACTGTGAGTCAGTCTCGGACGTCCTTCGATGAAGACGGTCAGGAGGAATCCGATGTCTCAGATGACTTTGTGGATCAGATATTACCCGCCAAACGTCCCAACACAAATTCGCAGCATGTGCAGACTCGGAAGCGACGCGACGCCAAGAAGAATGAACAAAGCAAGACAGTCGTGGACGGCAAACGTTGAGCATCACCGAGGAAAAGACACATTCCCCGAAAAGCATCATCTTCACCCACACCTCTCACCAACCGGCGAGGTTGTTGCGCTGGTGGTGGGAAGAAATACAAGCTGCTTGCTGCCTTGGGGCCAGACCGGTTCGCTCTACCCACCATCCGCGCTCAGCTGCCCAACCTGCTCTTCCATTTTCGCCGTGCATCGTGTCTACCTCATCCTTCCTACAATACTCAACCAGATCCTCCGCTTCTGGGACTCTTGACTCGCCCCAGGGAGTTTTATCCTCATCATTGTCGCGCACCAGCCCCCTCACCGCTGCTTGCAGCCCAACATTCATGACAGAGGTTCAGGCGGGGGTCCTAGATATCGCTCCACAGACATTTGCTAACCGCACATCCTCGTGTGGGCTCGCTTCGCAGCGTCGTACGTCGAGGGACAGCTCAAAGCCAACATGTCGCGAACTGTCATGGATGCGCCAGCCGATTACTCAGCGGGCCCATTCGGCTCAGAGTGGTTGATGGTGACGACGGACCGTTTGGGACGTTGGCAGGTTGGCGTGGTCAAAGGTAGCCAACGGTCCGTAATGGACGATGATGAGGCCGAGGTGTGTAGCGACAGCTTAGGTTTGCGCCCTGCTCATCTGCTCTTTTTTTTATCTTTGGCTAGCTGCAGGACACCAACGGGAACGAGCGTCGGCACGTTCGCGCCGTGAGTAGTGGGCTGCAGATCCTGGATGCTGAGCCGGAGTCAAGTATAGGCTAGAGGGGTTCGAAGAAGGGGGCCGGAAGCGAAGGTCAGATACTGGGTTGGCTTCTCAAGAGCCGGTGCTCGAGAGTTGGCTGGTGGCGAGGAAAAT
>Ga0247803_1001689_pt1 | contig 11421 bp, 13 predicted proteins | sample UWRJL014104B1_FD_180928 | JGI IMG/M metagenome (GOLD analysis project Ga0247803, IMG submission 180928) | Plant litter microbial communities from Arlington Agricultural Research Station in Wisconsin, United States - UWRJ-L014-104B-1 | ecosystem: Environmental > Terrestrial > Plant litter >...
CCGTCTACGCACTCATCGACCCGACGGCGCCGGCGATGTTCTCCCCCGTCGTCGTGAACGGCCTGCTGCGCGAACAGCTCGGGTTCACCGGCGTCGTGATGACCGACGACGTGTCGGGCGCCGCCGCCGTCGCCGCGTGGTCGCCGGCCGACCGGGCGGTGCTGTCAATCCTCGCGGGGTGCGACATCGTGCTGGTGTCGCGCACGCCCGCCGTGGCCGCCGAGATGGTCGACGCCGTGGTCGCGCGAGCGCAGACGGATCCGGCGTTCGCCACGCTGGTGGATGCCGCGGCGAGGCGCGTCATCGCGCTCAAGTCGGGGCGCTGACGCCGCTTGAGCAGGTCGCCCCCGGCGACCGTATCGAAACCTCGCGAGGGGCCTCGATACGGCCGCGGGCGGCCTACTCGACCGGCGGAAGCGGGCGGTCTACTCGACCGGCGTGAACCGCTGGTTCACTTCGGGGTGACATCACCCCGAAGTGAACCTCGATATTCGAGAACGTGGCGCGCCGGGCGCGCCAACGCAGAACCGCCCGCCCCCGGGAGGTGGGGCGGGCGGTTCCGGGGGCGGCGGGGCGGGTTACGCCGCCATGCGCATCGCGGCGGCCACGTTCACCGTGAGCTCGCCGTCGGCGGCGTCGACCGTCAGGGCTCCGCCGTCGTCGAGCTGGCCCGTGACGAGCAGGTCGGCGACGCGGTCGTCGACGTTGCGCTGGATCACGCGACGCAGCGGGCGCGCACCGTACTCGGGCTCGTAGCCGGCGTTCGCGATCCAGTCCACCGCGGCATCCGTCACCGTCAGCTCGATCTCGTGGGCCGACAGCCGCGCCTGGGTCGCGACCAGCAGCAGCCGCACGATCTCGCGCAGCTGGGTCTGGTCGAGCTTGCGGAACAGCACGATCTCGTCGATGCGGTTGAGGAACTCGGGACGCATGGCCTCGCGCAGCTTGCCCATGACCCGGTCGCGCAGATCCTTCTCCGAGGCGTAGCCGTTCGCCGCGGCATCCGCACTCGCCACGAATCCCATGGCACCGCTGCGGCTCGCGAGGAACTCCGAGCCGAGGTTCGAGGTCATGATGATCACGGCGTTGCGGAAGTCGACGGTGCGACCCTGGCTGTCGGTGAGACGACCGTCGTCGAGAACCTGCAACAGCAGGTTGAAGACGTCGGGGTGAGCCTTCTCGATCTCGTCGAACAGCACCACCGAGTACGGGTTGCGGCGGATCTGCTCGGTGAGCTGCCCCGCCTCGTCGTAGCCGACGTATCCGGGAGGGGCGCCGACGAGACGGCTGACCGTGTGGCGCTCGCCGAACTCGCTCATGTCGAAGCGCAGCATCGACTTCTCGTCGCCGAACAGCGACTCCGCCAGCGCCTTGGCCAGCTCGGTCTTGCCGACGCCGGTCGGTCCGAGGAACAGGAAGCTCCCGACGGGACGGCTCTGGTCGCCCATGCCGGTGCGGTTGCGGCGCACCGCCTTGGCGACCACGGTCACCGCATCGTCCTGGCCGATCACGCGTCCGTGCAGCTCGCTCTCGAGCCGAGCGAGGCGGGAACGGTCCACCTCGGTGAGTCGGCTGGCCGGGATGCCGGTGGCGCGCGAGATCACCTCCGCGATCTCCTTCTCGTCGACGACGGCAGAGGCGGCGGATGCTGCGCCGCTCTTCGAGGCGTCGAGCCTGGCGTGCAGGCTCTCGATCTCGTCGCGCAGGCGCGAGGCCTCCTCGTAGTGCTCGGAGGCGACGGCGGAGTTCTTGGCCGACTCGGCGACGGCGAGCTCCTCGAGCAGGGCGGTCGCGTCGACCGCGGAGCCGAGCTTGAGGCGTAGGCGCGCCCCGGCCTGGTCGATGAGGTCGATGGCCTTGTCGGGCAGGAAGCGGTCGGTCACGTACCGGGCCGACAGTTCGACCGAGGCGCGGATGGCCGCATCCGTGTAGCTGACGACGTGGTGGTCCTCGTAGGCCTTGCGCAGCCCGGAGAGGATGAGCACCGCGTCTTCGACGCTGGGCTCCCCCACGTGCACCGGCTGGAAGCGGCGTTCGAGCGCCGGGTCCTTCTCGATCGAGCGGTACTCCTTGAGCGTGGTGGCGCCGACGACGTGGAGGTCGCCCCTGGCCAGCCGCGGCTTGAGGATGTTGCCCGCGTCCATGCCGCCGTCGCCGGAACCGCCGGCGCCGACGACCGTGTGCAGCTCGTCGATGAAGACGATGAGCTCGGCCTTGTTGGCCGTGATCTCGTCCATCAGCTTGGTCAGGCGCTCCTCGAAGTCGCCACGGTACTTGGTGCCGGCGAGCATGGCGGGCAGGTCGAGGCTGACGACGCGCTTGTCGCGAAGCTGCTCCGGCACGCCGCCGTCGACGATCGCCTGCGCGAGGCCGGCGACGATAGCGGTCTTGCCGACGCCCGCCTCTCCGATGAGCACCGGGTTGTTCTTGGTGCGACGGGAGAGGATCTCGATGGTCTGCTCGATCTCGTCGGCGCGGCCGATGACCGGGTCGAGCTCGCCGGCCCGGGCCTGCGCCGTGAGGTCGGTGCCGTAGGTGTCGAGGGTGGGCGTCTTCGACGTCGTGGTCTCGGGGGCCGTGGCATCCGTCTCGGTATCGACCGCGTCACGCATCGTCGACTGCAGCGCCTCGGGGGTCACGCCCGCGGCGGCGAGAACCTGGCCGGCGGGCGAGTCCTGGTTGAGCACCAGGGCGAAGAAGAGGTGTTCGGGGTCGATGTAGGTCGATCCGGAGGCGCGAGCCACCTGCAGGGCGTGGAAGATCGCACGCTGGGCAGACTGGGTGAGCGACGGCGAGTCGGTCTTGGAATAGTCGGATGCCTCGGGCAGACGCTGTTCGACGGCGGCGACGATCGCCGCGGGGTCGGCGCCGACGCGCTTGATGGCCGAGGTTGCGGGCTCGCTCGCGGCGAGCACACGCAGAACGTGCAGAGCGTCGAGCTCGTTGTGACCGTGGTCGATCGCGAACTGTCCCGCCTCGGCGAGAACCTCGCGGCTGCTGCGGCTCAGCAGGCGGCCGATGTTGATCGAGCGCCCGGACTGGGCCGCGCGCTCGCCCTGAAGATAGCGCGCCAGGAACTCATCGAACGAGCTGTTGGCGTCTGGTGTTGTAGGCAATTAGACCTCCCGGTGAAACTTGAGTGCCTTCGACTCAAGTTAACGCTGAGCGGTGTGATTCATTCCCACCAGCACAGAATCGGCGGAAACACCAGTCCCGTCGAAACCATTGCCCACCGCAGCCACAGGAGAGTTCATTGGATGAGCAGCCTGTTCACCCATAAGGAGTAACACCATGAGCACCACGAACGATTCCCCGAACGACGGGCGCAGAAACGAGCCCGGCTACGTGCCCGCAGACGAGCGCGTGGAGCGTCCAGCAGGCGACCCGGTCGTGCGCCCCGCGGGCGAGCCCGTCGTGCCGGTCGACTCCACGGGTCGCCCCATCGAACCCGCCGACCGCGCAACGACACCGCCGCCCCTCGCCACCGAGCCCACCAACGACGGCCGCAGCGTCCGCCAGAACGTCGTCGCCCGCGAGAAGGAGGAGTTCGGAGGCTTCAAGTTCGGCTCCGCCTTCTTCGGCTGGCTGACCGCGACCGGAACCGTCGTGCTCCTCACCGCGCTCGTCGCGGGAGCCGGGGCCGCGCTCGGGCTCGGAAACGCGTCGCCCGACGAGGTCTCCGATGTGGCCGAGCAGAACGCCGAGACGATCGGCCTCGTCGGCGCGATCGCGGTTCTCGTCATCCTGCTCATCGCCTACTACTGCGGCGGTTATGTCGCCGGCCGCATGGCCCGCTTCAGCGGAGCCAAGCAGGGTCTCGCCGTCTGGCTGTGGGCCGTGGTCATCGCCATCGTCGTCGCCATCATCGGCGCCCTCGCCGGCGGCCAGTACAACGTTCTGTCGAACCTCGACACCTTCCCGCGCATCCCGATCAACGAGGGAGACCTCACCGCCGGCGGCATCATCACCGCGGTTCTCGCCGTCGTGGTCAGCCTCGCGGGCGCCGTCCTCGGCGGTCTCGGCGGCATGCGCTACCACCGCAAGGTCGACCGCGCGGGCCTCGGCAAGTAATCGATCGATTGGTAAGGTGCACACCATGAATGACAAGAAAAAAGAAGACGGCCTCGGCGACGAGGGCACGATCCCGAACTCCGACGACGGAATCGCCGTGACGCTCGGTGAAGACAGCAACTTCAACCCCGAAGAAGACGAAGAAGCGGATGACTCGGGCAAGTAGCTAGACGCGAGAAACCGCCCGCTCCTCGTTCGAGGGGCGGGCGGTTTCTCGTTGGTGCGCTTCGACAGGCTCAGCGACCGGGGGCGGCTCAGCGACCGGGGGGCGGCTCAGCGACCGGGGGCTACGGGATCCAGTTGAACTCGTCGGGGTTCGGGCCGCGGCGCGCGTCGCGGTTGAGGGCCGTGATCGACTCGATGTCGGCCTCCGACAACTCGAAATCGAACAGCGCGAGGTTCTCCTCGACGCGGCTGCGCGTGACCGACTTCGGGAACACGATGTCTCCGCGCTGGATGTGCCAGCGCAGCGTCACCTGCGCGGGGCTGCGATCGAGACGCTCGGCGATCTCGGTGACCACGGGGTCGGTGAGCACGTCGCCCTGGGCGATCGGCGACCACGCCTCGGTGGCGATCCCGTGCTTGCGGTTGAAGGCACGCACGTCGTCGTTCGTGAGATACGGGTGCACCTCGATCTGGTTGACCGACGGGATCGTCGACGTCTCGTCGAACAGCCGCTGCAGGTGCGCGGGCTGGAAGTTGGAGACGCCGATGGAGCGCACGCGCCCCGTGGCCTTCATCTCCTCCATCGCCTTCCAGGTGTCGACGAAGTCGCCCACCGCGGGCATCGGCCAGTGGATGAGGAAGAGGTCGAGGGTCTCGAATCCGAGGGCGTCCATGGTCGCGTCGAAGGCGCGCAGTGCGTCTTCGCGGGCGTGGAACGTGTTGTTCAGCTTGCTGGTGACGAAGATCTCGTCGCGCGGGATTCCGGACTCGACGATGGCCTCGCCGACGCCCTTCTCGTTGCCGTACATCTCGGCGGTGTCGATGTGGCGGTAGCCGACCTCGAGTGCTTCGAGCGTCGCCTTCTTCGTGTCCTCCGGCGGGATCTGGAAGACGCCGAAGCCGAGCTGGGGAATCTCTACGCCGTCGTTGAGGGTGATCGTGGGTACTGAGGTCATACGGTGGTTCTCCTTCAATCGAATGCAGTGGCTGAGAAACGCCACTCACACAGTCAACGCCTGAAGGACGCGATCGATGCCGCGATCACCACAATCGGCTGGCTATTGACTATTTGCGTCTCTTGCTCGCCATGGCCACGGCGACTCCGACGACACCCCAGCTCACCGACCACACGATCGGGGCCAGCGCCGTCGCGAGGGCGACCGGGTTGGGCACGAATCGGGCGCCATCCGGGCCCCGCACGTACGCGCCGATGGGTATGCTCGCGCCGCCGCCACCCCCGCCTCCCTGCTCTGCCTCGTCGCTGCCGCCGCCGAATCCGAACCACACGAGGGCGACCGGAACGAGTTCGACACCTCCGACCGTGACCGGTTCTCCGTAGCTCGCCTTCGCGCCGACGGAGGTGACCTGCTGGGCTATCTTCTCCACGATGTTTGCCATGGGTCCGAAGGTACTCGCCGTGACCCGGGTGGGGTCAAGGGGTGGGGTCGAGGGCGCTTCCTGAACGCCGCGCCGCAGACCGGGGAGGCTATCAGCGCGAGCGGCGGCTGGCCATGGGCTGCGAGCATCCGCACGGCTCCGTAACGTCGAAGACATCCACACATCTGCACTTTCAGAACGAGGAGACACCATGCCCCAGGTAATCGAAACCGTCGACGTCAACGTGCCCGTATCGACGGCCTACAACCAGTGGACCCAGTTCGAGACGTTCCCCAAGTTCTTGAGCTACGTCGAGTCGATCACTCAGACCGACGACACCCTCACCCACTGGAAGGTGAAGATCGGCGGAGCCGAGCGCGAGTTCGACGCCCGCATCACCGAGCAGCACCCCGACGAGCGCGTCGCCTGGAACAGCGTCGGCGGCGACGAGAACCACGCCGGCGTCGTGACCTTCCACAAGCTGAGCGACACCGAGACCCGCGTCACGGTGCAGCTCGACTGGGAGGCGACCGGAGTGCTCGAGAAGGCCGGCGCGATTCTCGGCGTCGACGACCACGTGATCAAGAGCGACCTCAAGAACTTCAAGGAGTTCATCGAGAACGCCAACCACGAGACCGGCGCCTGGCGCGGAGACGTGCAGGCGTAACGGCTGCATCGACAGCTGAATCGCCCGGGGCCCTCACCCCGGGCGATTCGTGCGTGCGGGAGACGCGACACCGCCCAGCCCACGGAGTTATGCTGCACCATGCCCACCTCCGGCGAACACAGCGCGGGACTCCTGCTGTTCAGACTGAACCCCTCGCCCGAGGTGCTCATCGGGCACATGGGCGGCCCGTTCTGGAGCCGCAAGGACTCCTCGGCCTGGTCGATCCCCAAGGGTTTCATCGAGCCGGGGGAGAGCCAGCTCGACGCCGCGCTCCGCGAGTTCGCCGAGGAGATCGGCCAGCCGGCACCCGCCGCCGACTACGTGTTGCTCGGCGACTTCGTCTACCTCTCGGGAAAGGTCGTCACCGTCTTCGCCGGGGAGGGAGATCTGGATGTCTCGGAGGTGACGAGCATGCCCGTCACGGTCGAGTGGCCGCGCGACTCGGGGCGCATGATCACGTTTCCCGAGATCGACCGCGCCGAATGGTGCTCGATCGAGGCCGCTCGCCCGCGGCTCGTGAAGGGGCAGGTGCCCGCCCTCGCGGCGCTCGAGGCGCTGCTCGCCGGGCGCTGAGGCCGTCTAGCGACGCTCTAGTCGCGCACGCGGAACGCGATCGGCACCGCAGCGAGGCCGAGCACCGCGGCGAGTGCGAACGCGGCGACGAAGCCGCCGCCCGACACCGCGCCGAAGGCCGCGAAGAGCAGCCCGGCGAAAGCGATCGAGGTCGCCGAGGCGGTCGAGTCGGCGATGGTCATCGCCGCGCTGTTGAACCCCTGGTCGCGTTCGGTCGAGTGCGACAGCACCAGCGTCGAGATGCGCGGGAAGACGAGGCCCATGCCTCCGCCGGCCAACAGCCAGCCCGCCGCGGCGACGAACGGGGAGAGCAGGAAGAGGGCGGTGAGCAGCTGCACCACGATTCCCACGAAGACGATCGTGGCGCCGATGCGGACGGTTCGGCTATGCGACATCCGCGCCCCGAATCTGCTCTGCAGTGCCGATCCGCTCGCCCACGACAGCGCGCCGACGGTGAGGATGAGCCCGGACACGGCCGACGGCAGGGCGTACACCTCGTTGAGCAGGTACGGCAGGTAGACCTCGGTCGAGAAGAACGCCGCGGCCACTGCACCCCGCAGCAGCACCGTAGCCGGCAGCCCAGGTCGTACGACGAGCGTGCCGCGCGGCAGCAGCGGGCGTACGGCGAGCACGACCACCGCGAACGCGACCGCGACGATGAGCCACGACCACGAGGTGCCGCTCTCTCCGCCGAGGCCGATGCTCACGACGGCGACGGCCACGACGATCGCCCAGACGACAGCCCAGCGCGAGCCCGGCTCCCCGGATGACGCAGGCATCGACCGCAGTTGGCGCAGCGCGGGGACGATGGCCGCGGCGGCGATCAGCACGAGCACGCCGACCCCGAGGAACACCCAGTGCCAGCTGATCGTGTCGGCCACGACTCCGGCGACGGGCGGCCCGATCAGCGACGGCAGCACCCAGGCGGCCGCGAAGGCGCCGAAGATCCGCGGATGAAGCGGGGCGGGGTAGATGCGGGCCACGACCACGTAGAGCGCGACGATGATCGCGCCCGACCCGAGGCCCTGCAGCAGGCGGCCTCCGATGAACACGAACATGTCGGTGGCCGTGCCGGAGAGCACGAGCCCCACCACGAAGACCGTCATGGCCGCGACGAGCGGTCGCGACGGGCCGCGACGGTCGGCCCAGCCGCCGGCGACGACCATGCCGACGACACCGGCGGCGAGGGTGCCCGAGAATGCGAGCGAGTACAGTGCCTCGCCGTCGAGCTCGCGGCTGATCGTGGGCATGATCGTGGTGACCGCGAGCGACTCGAAGGCGCCGAGAAAAATGAGGGTGATCGAGCCGATCGTCGTCCACAGGTAGGCGGGCGAGAGGAGGCCGGGGGCTGCGGCGGTGCGAACCGGGGTGTCGTGGGTCATTTCCCTCTCAGGCTATCCGCTCCCACCGACTCCGAAACGGACACGGTCGGGGTCGCTCCTGCCATCCTGGGAGCCGCCGCAATAGAATTCAGTCCACTTCACCGGCGAAAGGCACACCATGACTCCGGACATCAACTACTGGGCCGTCGTTCTCGCGACTCTCTCGAGCATGGTCGTCGGCTCGATCTGGTACACGCCGCGCGTGTTCGGCAACTACTGGATGAAGACGGCGGGCGTTACCCCGTCGGGCAACTCGAAAGACGCCGTCTGGCCGATCGTCATCACCCTGCTCGTGAGCTTCGTGACCGCGTGGGTGCTCGCGGGCGCCGCGTTCATCGCCTGGGACTTCTACGGCGGCAGCTTCCTCGTGAACGCCATCGTGACCGCGATCGTGCTCTGGGCCGGGTTCACGGCGGCGCGGTTCATCACCCACGACGCGTTCGACGGGCGTCCCAGCGGGCTGACCGTGCTCAACATCGCGCACGAGCTCGTCACGCTCGTGATCATGGCGCTCATCATCGGGGTGTGGCCGGCGTAGCCTTCCTGCTCAGCCGGGTGTCGCTATCATCGGCAGATGGCACCACGGGGCGAACGATTCAGCGGAACCCTGAGCTCGTGGAACGACGACCGCGGCTTCGGCTTCGTCTCCCCGCTCGGCTCCGGACGTCGGGTGTTCGTGCACATCAGCGCCTTCCCGGCCGGATCGGCGCGCCCGCTGGTCGGTGACACGCTCAGCTTCGGCATCGAGTCGTCTGACGGCAAAGACCGCGCGACCGCCGTGTCGTCGTCGCGACCGGTGCGGTTCGTCGCCGGCGGCGGGTCCCGAGCGTCTGAGCGGCGGACTCCCCCGCGTGCGCCGCGCCCCAAGGCCGCACCGGCGCTGCCGAGCTACCTGGTCCTCGCGGCCTTCGCCGCGCTCTACCTCGGTGTGTGGAGCGAGGGGCGCATCCCGATCTGGGTGCACGCGCTGTACCTCGGCGCCAGCGTCATCGCGTTCGCCGTCTACGCGGTCGACAAGCGCGCCGCGGGCACGTCGCGGAGGCGCGTGCCGGAGAACACGTTGCATCTGCTCGAGCTCGCCGGCGGCTGGCCGGGCGCGATCGTCGCGCAGCAGACCCTGCGTCACAAGTCGGCAAAGCGCTCGTTCCGAATCGCGTTCTGGACGGTCGTCGCGGTCAACGTCCTGCTGTTCGTCGCGCTGGCGACGCTGCTCGACCTGTAGCCCTGCACGGCGCGGCGTCGAGTTGTCACCAACGGGCGCGTTTCGCCGGGCGAGCGCCCCGTTTGTGACAAGTCGCGGCGGCAGCGGGCCGGGCTCGCGCGCCGGGCCAGGCTCGCGCGGTCAGGGGCGGGCGGCGCGGCGCGAGCGTACGAGTGACGCGACGGCGCGCCATCCGAGCAGGAAGACGCCGAGAACGACGGATGTCACGATCACGAAGCTCCATTGGACGCCCTGGTCGCTCAGCACACGCAGAAGCAGCCCGATCACGACCGTCGCGGGCCACACGATCAGGCCCGTGCGCACGACGGACAGCGGTCGACGCCACGCGCGGGCGGCGAGCCACCCGGCTGCGAGCCCGGCGAGGAACGGCCAATAGGTGATCAGTGCGCCGAGCAGCGGGTTCTCGGCGTGGGTCGCCCGGCCGATGAGCACGAAGACGAGCACGAGGACCGCGTCGATGACGAAGGCGAGGGCTGCGGGCATGGGGTCAACGGTACGCGCGCTTCGACGGGGCGGGCGCTTCGACAGGCTCAGCGACCGGTACGCGCGCTTCGACAGGCTCAGCGACCGGAGGGCACAATGGACGGCATGGTCGATGGGTACAGCGCCGCGCAGATTCGCGCCGCCGAGGCGCCGCTGCTCGCGGCGGGCGTTCCGCTCATGCAGCGCGCGGCCGCGGGGCTCGCGCGTGAGGTGCGCGGCCTGCTCGGCCGGGACGACGCACGCGTGCTCGTGCTCGCGGGCAGCGGCGACAACGGCGCGGATGCGCTCTATGCCGCGGGGCATCTCGCGTCCGCGGGCATGACGGTGTCGATAGTGCGTACGGGCGACCGGATCCACGCCGAGGCGCTCGCGGCCGCGCTCGCCTCGGGGGCGGCGGAGGTCGCGGGCGACGAGGTGCGTAGGGTCGGGGCATCCGCTGATCTGGTGATCGACGGCATTCTCGGCACCGGGACCAGCGCCAGCCCCGCGCTACGGGGTCGCGCACGCGAGATCGTCGCCGCCCTGCTGGAGATGGCGCCGCGCGTGGTCGCCGTGGACATCCCGAGCGGGATCGGCCCCGACGACGGAAGCGTGCCCGACCCGTGCGTGCTGCGCGCGGAGGTCACCGTGACGTTCGGCGGGTACAAGGCAGGGCTGCTCATCGGGCCGGCCGTGGGGTATGCGGGCGAGGTGCGGCTGATCGACATCGGCCTCGGCGAGGAACTGTCGAAGGTCGAGCCGGTGGTGCGGGTGCCCGCGGCATGAGCCGCGCTTCGACAGGCTCAGAGACCGAGAAGGTCAGCGCTTCGACAGGCTCAGCGACCGAGTGGCTCAGCGGCCGAAGTGCGTCACTGTCGGGCACGGGTCGTAGAAGTGGTGCAGCAGAGCCTTCCACTGCTGGTACTCCGGCGAGCCGCGGAAGCCGACCTCGTGGTCGTCGAGGGTGTCCCACTCGATGAGCAGGAGGTAGTGGTTCGGCGTCTCGATGCCGCGCTCGAGCCGCAGCGAACGGAAGCCCGGCATCGACGCGACGATGCCGCGCGCCTCGGCGAAGGCCGCCTCGAACTCGCCCTCCCGCCCGGGGATGACCGGCAGGAGGGCGTGTTCGAGGATCGGCATGGTGTCGAGCGTAGCGGCGAGGCCGCTGGCGCTTCGACAGGCTCAGCGACCGGGGTGGTCAGCGCTTCGTCAGGCTCAGCGACCGAGGTGGTCAGCGCTTCGACAGGCTCAGCGACCGGGGGCTAGAGGCCGTTGTTGCGCGCCACCTCGCCGTACCAGGAGGCGCTCGGCTTCGGGGTGCGGGCGAACGTCTCCTTGTCCCAGGCGATGAGGCCGAAGGTCGGCGCGTAGCCGGACGCCCACTCGTAGTTGTCGAGCGCCGACCAGTGCTGGTAGCCGAGCAGGTCGATACCGTCGTCGATGCAGGCGTGCAGGCCCTCGAGCGCGCCACGCGTGTAGTCGATGCGACGCGCGTCGTCCTG
>Ga0247803_1001690_pt1 | contig 11421 bp, 11 predicted proteins | sample UWRJL014104B1_FD_180928 | JGI IMG/M metagenome (GOLD analysis project Ga0247803, IMG submission 180928) | Plant litter microbial communities from Arlington Agricultural Research Station in Wisconsin, United States - UWRJ-L014-104B-1 | ecosystem: Environmental > Terrestrial > Plant litter >...
GATCGCATGGCGCTGCACTTTCCCAGTCCTTCGAGATGTTGGCAAATGATTCTCCGGCGTTTATGTGGTACAAGGGCTGATCGTGTCACGTCCTACAGCTCCCGGAGGGTCGCCACGGCTGGCGGATTTTGATTAAAGGCGAACAACCTTCAGTGGCGCTTGGGTACTTTATCCAAAGTTTGCCCTGGAAGTGGGACCGTGCTATAGCACGTTGTCACGTTATCGACGTCTTTCTCTCTTCTAGAAGCAGGGATTCGGCGTTGGCGCACGCACAGATCTCCGCATTACCCCAGGATTTCTCCACCATAGGACGTCCTCTCATCTAGTCTTCATTACTTGCTCACATCAATCGACTTTGGGTGGTCCGAAGTGCCGTTGAACCTACGAGATTGGCGGCAATACTACGACAGCCGCGGAGGACCCACCAAATGGGTACACTCCCAGCCTTGCAATGGTATGGAAGTATGGGCAATACACCGATGCTAGCGTCCGAGGGCCACTTGTTAGAGTCTATATAAGAGAGGGGGACCCCTCAACTCATCGATTCCTCATCCGACCATCGTTCTCTACACAGTCTTCACCATGTACAAGACTTTTGCTCTCGCTTCGCTCTCGCTCTTCGGAGCCGCCACTGCTCAGCAGGCTGGCAAGGAGACGGTATGTCCACACTTCCGATTTTCAGCGCAACACTTTTCTTCAAGGCTCTTAATGCGGGATTGGCAAGCATACTATGCAGTGGATGAGAAATCGACTATGGCGGACGGGTTTAAACTAGATCAAGGCTGACACATGTTCCTGATAGACCGAAACCCATCCCAAGATGTCATGGCAAACCTGCACTGGCACGGGCGGAACTAGCTGCACCACCAAGTCGGCTTCCATTACCCTCGATTCCAACTGGCGATGGCTCCACGTCACCTCCGGCTACACCAACTGCTACGATGGCAACGCCTGGAACGCCACCACCTGCCCGGATGGTGCCGCCTGCGCTAAGAACTGCGCTGTCGACGGTGCTGATTACTCTGGAACCTACGGTATCTCAACTAGCGGCAATGCTCTTACCTTGAAGTTCGTTACCAAGGGCTCGTACTCCACCAACATTGGTTCTCGTACCTACCTCATGGAGAGCGACACCAAGTACCAGATGTTCAACTTCATCGGCAAGGAGTTCACCTTCGATGTCGACGTTTCCAAGCTGCCCTGTGGTCTCAACGGTGCCCTTTACACTGTCGAGATGGCTGCCGATGGTGGCATGAACAAGGGCAACAACAAGGCTGGTGCTAAGTACGGAACTGGTGAGTGCTCTAGTTAGATTCTACTCAGCACATATACTCACGCTTCATAGGATACTGTGATTCCCAGTGCCCTCACGACATCAAGTTCATCGAGGGAAAGGCCAACTCGGAAGGCTGGGAGCCAAACCCGAACGACAAGAATGCCGGTTCCGGAAAGTTGGGCGCTTGCTGCGCTGAGATGGATCTCTGGGAGGCCAACTCTATCTCCACTGCCTACACCCCTCACCCTTGCAGCAAGCTTGGGTTCGTTGCTTGCGAAGGTACCGACTGCGGTGATGGCGACGCCCGTTACGAGAGTATCTGCGACAAGGACGGCTGTGATTTCAACGTAAGTGCCCCACGATTGCTCGCCACAACTGCAGGAACTAACAACATGCAGAGCTACCGCCAGGGTGTCAAGGACTTCTACGGCCCCGGCATGACTCTCGACACCAACAAGAAGATGACCGTTGTCACTCAGTTCATCGGCTCCGGCACCTCGCTTTCTGAGATCAAGCGTTTCTACGTCCAGGGCGGCAAGGTCTTCTCCAACACCGAATCCGCCTTTGCCGGTACCGAGGGAAACTCGATCACCGATGCGTGGTGCGAGAAGACAAAGACCGTTTTCGGCGACCGCAATGGTTTCAAAGACCGCGGTGGTCTCGCCCAGATGGCCGCCTCGCTCGCCAAGGGCCACGTCCTCGTCATGTCCCTCTGGGACGACCACGCGGTCAACATGCTGTGGCTCGACTCTTCGTACCCCACCGACGCCGACCCGGAGAAGCCTGGTATTGCCCGTGGTACCTGCTCTACCGACTCTGGCAAGCCTGAGGATGTCGAGGCTAACTCCCCCGGCGCGACTGTCATCTACTCCAACATCAAGTTCGGTCCTATCGGATCTACCTTTGCTCAGCCCAAATAGATGGTTTACATTGATGGCGTGTGGAATCGTTGGTACTAGAGGTCCCAGCTGGTGCGTTTGGCAATTATTGCTATCTTCCTTCGCTTATGTATATATCTGGAAGAAGACGCTGTGCATATAAATTTCAAAATTGGATACAGTACGGACTTGACATTTTGTTGTTTACTTGTGAAAGATGTATGTCAGGTTCGATTGTGACACACTTTGTATCGCACCTCAACAGACACTACTAAAACGGCATGATGGCCCAAGTCCCCGGATTATCTCCGCCTCTGATCCAATCATTCCTCCTTGCTCTCCTTCTCCAATTCAACTCCCCCCTCTCCGTTCTCTTCCTCCCTTCCTCACCTCCTCAACTTCTCCATCTCCCTAACAACATTAACTAGTCCCACCCTCTCAGCAACTTGCTCCACCCCCGCCAACTCCTCGATCCTCTCACAGTTCTGTCCGGGATGCTCCCCCCGATAATGATCCATCCACCTCTTGCGGTACGCTTCGTAGTGTGGCTTCATATAGCACACGAGGCAAGGGTGCGTAGATTCAGGGAGCCTGCGTATAAAGAAGTAGGGACAGATGTTTGGGATGCGATTGGCTTCGTCTTCTGAGGGGGTGGGAGATGATGAGCGGTAGACGGGTGGTGGCGTCGTGGGTTTTGGCGGCGGCGGCCGGTCGTGTTGTGAGGGGAGGGTTGCGGTGTCAGAGTGAGTAGCGGTGGTGGTGGTCGTCGTCCGTGTTGCTGGGGTCGGTGGTGTTGAACCTGGTGTAGATGGTGTTGAGAGGGAGGTTCGGGGCGCGGGCGTCGCGGATTTGAGGGCGTGTGGGCAGGGCGTTATGCAGATTTCTTTAGGGTGGCCGCAGTGGTAGGTTTGGAAGAGTTTGTGGCACATGGCGGGCTTGTTGATATGCGGATGTGAGCCTTAGGAGTACCGTTAGTCAGAGTGCAAATCTCGGGTGCGATAAACTGCAGTGGGTGTTGGTCTTGGGTGCTGTTGCAGTGTCGTGCGCGGAGCGGGTAGAAGTGTTGATCTATCGAGTCACGCGCGTGAAGAGGTGCGCTGGTTTTGTATACGAGGTGTTGAGGTGAAGTGGTGAACGTAGTCATAGACTGTTGCGTAGTGTTTGCCTTACAGCGGGCCATTCTTTCACCGCGGGCCAGCATGCTCTTCGAGCGTTTGTCCCAGCTAACACCTCTTTTGGACGCCACTCTCGCTCACGGATAGAAAACGTCAAAGAGAACTGGAAGCGTACATGATCAAATTTCGTCCTTTCGCGAATCATCAGCGAAAGTGTCACAAACCGCTCATCGTTCATATGCGTGAACCCCCAAAGTGACCACCTCCAAACTCCGACACACCTGGAAGTACTAAATGCCCGCTCTCTTGAACCAACACGCCTAATAACTCCTTCCGAATAACACCCATTGTTTGGCGAAGTCCTTACAGTCCGGGTTGATGCACTTGGTCTCGCCCTTGACGATACCCTCCGGCTGCTCGAACGGAATGCACAAGCTCTTTGCGCCCATGGCTGGGGCTTGCTTGTCCTCGGCCACACCGTCACCAAGTGCTGTTTTGGCGCTCTTCGCCTTGACTTCATCCTCGCACTTCTCGCCTTCGCAGTGGGGGACAAGGACAACGTTCTTGCCGTTAATGGTGGGGACGAAGTCATCCCAATTGGTGAGCTGCACTCGGTGGCTGTCGTAGGCTCCCTTAGCTTTTTCGAACATGTCTTTCTGGATCTTCTCAAGCAACTCTGGGATGGCTTCCTTGAGCGCATCTACTTTGATCTCGCCACGTGCTTGGTCCTTGTCATTGATATCGCGACGGGAGGTCGTGACCTGACCCTTCTCTGCATCTTTCGGTCCTGCAAATGACGGTCATTAGTAAACCTCTTCGGAGTTCATACCAAGATCAAACACTTACCGAACTCGATACGAAGCGGGATGCCCTTCAACTCCCAGTCATTGAACTTCCAGCCCGGCGAGTAACCCTCCCGATAATCGGTCTCGACCCTTACACCGACAGACTTAAGGTCGTCAGCAATTCCCTGCACCTTCTTGTAAAGTTCTTCCTTTGCTTCAGCGGCCATTCTGTTGTTTATTAGCATATATTCAGACCAGGTTTCAACCTTGAGAACTTACTTCGCAGTAACTCCGACGGGAATGAGGACAACCTGGGTCTCTGCTACCCGCGGAGGAATGACGAGGCCACGGTTGTCGCCATGAGTCAGGATCATGACACCAATGGAGCGCGTTGTCAGGCCCCACGAGTTCTGCCAAACATGGACGTGTTCCGACTTGCCAGCTTCCTTAGCCTGGGGGTCCTCCACAGTAATGTTGAACATCTTAGAGAAGTGCTGACCAAGTGCGTGAGACGTGGCCGCCTGGATACCCCTGCCGGTGGCCGGAATGAAGCCTTCGATAGTGGTGGTGTAGTCGGCACCGGGGAACTTCTCGTTCACGGTCTTGGTGCCCTTGACGACAGGCACGGCGAGAAGCTCTTGATACACATCAGAGTACCAGTCCAAGATCTGCAAGACCTCTTCGCTAGCATCCTTTTGTGTGAGATGTGCCGTATGACCTTCTTGCCAGAGGAATTCTCGAGACCGAATGAAAGGCATTGGGTGCTTGAACTCCCACCGCACCACGTTGTTCCATTGGTTGAGCTTCAACGGGAGGTCGCGGTGCGACTGGATCTTGCGGGCAAAGTACGGGTACATGGCCGTCTCGCTGGTGGGACGGACGGCGATGGGCCGCTCGAGGTCCGATTTGCCACCCTTGGTCACCCACGCAACCTCGGCGGCGAAGCCCTCAATGTGGTCCTTCTCTCGCTCCAGATTGTCGGCGCTGATGAAGATGGGGAAGTAGGCATTGCGAACTTTGAGCGTCTTGATTTTGGCGTCAAACCAAAACTTGATGTTCTCCCAGATGGCATAGCTAGACGGTTCGAGGATGTAGCAGCCGGCGACCTGGATGCACGAGTCAGTGCTCGCGCGCTCGATTGTGGAAAGGACGGCAACCCACATCGTAGTATGAGATCATTTGGCCCTTGGTAATGACCTGCTGGTACCATTCTCCCAGATCTGCGTCCTTCGCGACGTCTATGCCGATCAAAGCCGCTCCTTCAATCTGCGCCCTCGTGAATACAGTGTTCAATTTCCATGGCCTGTTGAGAGACCCACTTTCTTCTTCTGCTGCTGGGGCTTCTTTGCCGCCGTCTTGGGGGCTCCATCCTTCTTGCTCTTCTTGGTCTCGGATATCTTGAGGTCCTTTAGCTTTCCGTCGGCGGCGTCGGCCATGTTGTTGTTCGTTGTTGGCTGTGTTTGGTGTCGACGTCTAGGAAAGCAGCAAACGTTAGTAAGGTGCATGTGAAGGGTAGTGATCAAGATGGACAGGAGGACTGCTCTGCTTCTCGGCGCATCGAGCAGTGTCCCTTGGGATATCGTCGCGTTTTGGGCTCGTGGTGGGGTAGCGGGGAAGCCGCGAAGGGGGTTTATGTATGCATACCGGCGATTGAAGGAGTCAGACTGGAGGAGTCGAGTCAACGATCGACCGTGTCAAAAAAGGCGCGTGCCTGGTAGGACCACAGCGGAATTGGCTGAAGGGGACAGTCACAGCCCAACTGCTCCAAAATATGGAGGGGCTTGGTCCGAGTCATTGGCATGGGTCTGGCTAGTCGCGGCCCGACGTTTCTCCGTCCGCCGCCCAAGTTTTTGGAGCGCGTCGAAAGGCAACAGGGCAAAAGTAAACAGCTCCAGCACGACAACATGGCAGGAATCTTTGAGCAGCAACGCAATGCGGGGACCCTGTGTAAGCCAGCAAAGCTTCTCGTACAAATTTGACCGCTAACGGCGAAACTCAGTTCTCGGCGGAACCAAAATCAGCGGCCAGGACATCCGCGACCAGAATGTGCTTGCGACGCAGGCCATTTCGAATGTCGTCAAGTCCTCGTTCGGGCCCTCGGGCCTCGACAAGATGATGGTAGACGACATCGGCGACGTGACGGTCACCAACGACGGCGCGACGATCCTCAGTTTGTTGGAAATCGAACACCCCGCGGGCAAGATCTCGCACAGCAGCAGGACAAGGAAGTCGGCGATGGTACCACCTCGGTCGTCATCATAGCGGCCGAGTTGCTGCGACGGGCAAACGACCTCATGAAGAACAAGATCCACCCCACCACCATCATCACAGGATACAGGCTAGCGTTGAGGGAGGCGGTCAAGTACATGAACGAAAACATCAGCACAAAGGTGGAGACGCTCGGCCGGGAGTCGCTGATCAACATTGCGAAGACATCCATGTCGAGCAAGATCATCGGGTCTGATTCGGATTTCTTCGCCAACATGGTGGTCGACGGTATGCTGTCCGTGAAAATGAACAACAACAAGAACGAGGTCAAATATCCGGTCAAGGCTGTGAACATCCTAAAGGCGCACGGAAAGGGAGTACGCGAGTCGGTACTGGTCAAGGGCTATGCGTTGAACTGCACTGTGGCATCGCAAGCCATGAAAACGCGCATCAACGACGCCAAGATTGCCTGCTTGGACATCAATCTGCAGAAAGAGCGCATGAAGCTCGGTGTTCACATCACCATTGACGATCCGGAGCAGCTCGAGAAGATTCGACAGCGGGAGTCGGGCATAGTCACGGAGCGGATAGACATGATCCTGAAGGCGGGTGCCACCGTTGTGTTTACGACAAAGGGCATTGACGACATGTGCTTGAAGCAGTTCATCGAGAAAGGTGCCATGGCAGTGCGAAGATGTAAAAAGGAGGACTTGCGGAGGATAGCCAAGGCCACCGGAGCCACGATGGTCAGCACTCTGTCGGATCTGAACGGCGACGAGAAGTTCGAGCCCTCGTATCTCGGCTCAGCGGAGGAGGTGGTGCAGGAGCGCATATCAGATGACGAGTGCATACTGGTCAAGGGCACCAAGGCTTTCTCGTCCGCTTCCATCATCCTGCGAGGAGCGAACGACTATGCTCTGGATGAGATGGAGCGATCCGTACACGACTCACTCTCAGCTGTCAAGCGCGCGCTTGAGAGTGGACGTGTCGTGCCAGGTGGAGGCGCAGTCGAGACTGCTCTGCACATCTATCTTGAAGAATGGGCTACCTCGGTGGTAAGTTGGCGATCTCAACCCCATAGCTAAAATGCAGCTAACCTTTAAACAGGGCTCCCGCGAGCAACTCGCAATAGCCGCCTTCGCCACTTCACTCCTCGCCATCCCCAAAACCCTCGCCATAAACGCCGCCAAAGACGCCACCGAGCTCGTCGCAAACCTGCGTTCCCGCCACGCCCTCTCCCAACGTACTTCCTCCGACCCCACCACCCCCGAAAACGCAAAGCAGATCGCCCGTTCCAAGAACTACAAGAACTACGGTCTGGACCTGGCCAACGGCAAGGTGCACGACTGTTTGAAGGCTGGCGTCTTGGAGCCGAGCATGAGCAAGGTTAAGCAGCTGAAGAGTGCCGTGGAGGCGTGTGTTGCGATTATGCGCATTGATACCATGATTAAGCTGGATCCCGAGGAGAGGGGAGGTGGTGGGGAGGATGATGGCCACGGGCATTAATCGTAATGGGCGATAGGTCGCTAGATGGCAGGATTCTGGATGGTAGCTATTACAAACGCAACCCTTCGCGGGGCGAAATAGTGTAATATGAACGTTCCGAGAATTCATCCCTGGCATCAAGTCAATGTGCAGATGAACTAAGACAATGTTTTAAACTGCTACCCGTTACGGGACAGCCCCTCAGCTGGAGATACGCAGTGCATACCACTTGGTGGTGCCAGACAACCAGGTGTATGTTTCACACGACAAGCACTAAGATCACTCTGGGTGAGCTTTACAAACCCCGCACCCCAGAATTTCATCCAGAGGTAACATAACAAGTTCCCAATGTGAGATTCTACATGTTGAGGCCCCTCTGAACAGGCTTTACGGACTATGACTTTGTCCCTCAAATTTGAGGATGTTGTTTGGGAGTACTTGTTCCTGCGTATGACAGGTGTGACCAGACACTGTTATTGCGTAATGTTACTACTGTGTACAGTGGTGTGCTTTTGCAATGGTTGTTCTTTCATTTCAGTACTCCACCACATATACTTGGTGAGTAATACACACAATCCAAGAGTTCATTCTCGGCGTCAAGCTGATATGCAGATGGTATATTTAAACCCTCGGAAACGCCTCCCATGCAATCAATGGTATCATAACTCCTCGCAGAAACGCTCGCGGCTTGCTCTGCTCCCTAGACTCTTATACCCACGCCCCCACCGGCCCCAAAATCCCCTGGCGTATAGTCTCTGAGTGCCACATCCGTATTTTCACTCGCTTTGACGAGTTCATCCTTATCCCTCATCGCCCTGCTCTTATCCAACCCCCACCCAGTATATGTCCGAGGCAGGAATTTCCCGGGATGCCACATTGCCATGACAGCCAGAACGAGCACAATGGGCAGCGCATCAAAGCACCAGAAGCACCACTCGTTCCGCTGCAAGTACATCAACCCCGTTTCCTTATCGTGCGGAATTTCCATCGTGCGATAGATGGCTCGGAGCGTGATGAGCCCCGCGGCGATGTTGATGAGGTAGGAGAGCCGGCGCCACATTTTCCAGTCGCCCAGGTCGGAGGACCGCCAGCGCTTGGAAATGAAGAAGTAGCGCATTGCGATTATGGCGAAGGCCATGTAGCAGCTGAGTTGCAGGATGAGGCCCAGGATGAGCACGATGCGGCCGGATAGGACTTTCTTCTCTACGGCTTCGATGGTGCGTCCTGGGGAGTGGTCGATATCGTAGTTGCGCGAGATGGCTCCCGCGCCCGCTAGTTGAATTACGAACGAGATCATGTCGAAGATGACAAATGTAGGCGTAATGTAACGCGGGAAGCACCATAGTGTCTTGAACGAGAGGGCGTGAGCGGGACATGAGAACCAGACTACGCGACTGAATGCTGTGTAGCATGCGGCAGCCAGGAAAGACGGCGCGAGCAGGATCATGAGGAAGGCGATTAGGAAGGGAAGGTCATGGTGTTCGTCGGTTGCGGAGTCGAGACGACATGCGAAGCCGACGGTTTCCATGAGTACGCCGATGATGGCGGCCCAGAAAAACCACGAGCGGTAGCGGACATATTGGTAGATGAGGACTGCTGAGAGGAGGATTATGATTGTTGCACCGACGGCAGCGGCGGGGATGTTGGGGTCGTAGATGTAGGGGTTTATCACGCCTCTGGCTGCGGGTGAATTAGCAAAACCATGGAAGGGTATGTTGTTGTTTGTGTTGTAGAGGGGCAACAAGGTGCAAGACTGTTAGAGCAAGACCATATGAGACGGCGTACGATGGGTAAGGTTTCGATGTTTGATTGCCTCCCATTCGCAGCGCTTGTCTGAGGAACATCGCCACAGTGGGTAGAAGTGCCCCCAGCACAAACGACAGATATACTTACTATAGTGCGCCGCTTCCCGTTTAGGTAATTGTCCATATTGCAGAGTTGATATCGCAAAGATTGCGCTCATTTTGGCGGTTTGTGTGACGACTTCCACTCCCTTGGCTAACGATCAACGTCCCACACCACTTCCGTTCGCCAGCAGGAGCATGAGTACGACAGAGGAGATGACAAGAAGGAGGAGGCCAAGAGCTTCCCAAAGAAAGGACGAGCGGGCGCAGTTTGACTTAAGTGCCCCAAACGCTAAGAAGACAAGATGCTTGGCGTCGGCGTGTCGATTTCACAGCCTCTGCCAACGCTTCCGTGCCTTCTATGGCGCAACACGCGCTCTCAATGATCCTGGCGTCCGGGACACAGAAGCTCGAGCCGGGTTGGTACGCTGGTGTCAAGTAGCTGTTTCGCACCGCCACGTCGCACTGTTGAGTATTAGGGGCGGAACGGAGGTTGCGACGCCCTGGACTGCCGTGACAGAGGGCCATTGAAGAGTGCAGCGGAACTACCTCACGTGTGGCCGCTGGGCGCAAAGGGCTGGGCCTCAGCCTGGGCGGTAGCACGGCTGACAAGAGGAGTGTTCGGTGATTCGCAGCCGGTGCAATGGGACTGGGAGCCGGATCTCGCGGGCTTGTCTGTGTGCGGGAGTGGGCTCGGCGGAGTTGGCATTGCCTTGGCGTCTGGCAACGCCTACGTAAGGTGTTTGTCTGGCGGGACTGGAGGCCCACTGAAAAGGGATAGCCTGGTAATTACCATCTTGAATTGCTACGCCTGGTTTGATGTAGTAAATGATATGTCACCGCGCGGCTTTTGTCTACTTAGACGACGACAGGGACACCGACTGCGGAAGATCGGATGAGCAGCCAATGGCTGAGTCGTCTGGTCCGACACGCCTGGGAGAGGCTTGTTGAAGAAGGCCATAGCCTGTCCTTGGAGCACGTACAAGTCTCAGGTGGCCGTCATCGAAAGGCAGCGTCATTGCGAACAGAGACGTAGCAGTAACCGAACGAGCGAAAAGCAGTGTTGGGACGAGTGGGCGACAAACACTGGGGGTGGTGGCCTTCCCTCGCAACTACACGATGTGTGTGCTCGCAGCCAGTTTTAGGTGGTTGTCGCGTTGAAGTTTGCGAGTGAGTTGGAGAAGCGGCCCGTGCTAAAGTCGTATTGGTTAGCGCACGCATCCCCCTAATGCACCGCGACTGATGGGAGCTCCACTCCTCACCGAGCTTAAGACCGGTTGCCACTACGCCAAGCAGGGGTGTCTATCAAAATGACTACATTGACTGAAGCTGTAAATTGCACATTTCGTCCACCTTCGGGACGCAACACCACTCGTAATGTTCCTTTCTACCTCGAAGCATGTGGTGATCACGATCGACCTAGTGAGTCTGCGGCCACTATTCACGGCTCGACCATCGCTTCTTCACAAGCCTTCTCACATAGAATGGAGCACCGCTATTTCGGATTTGTTTCCCACTGCCTCATGTCCATAGATTGTAATCTTCCAGTCCCCTTGATGCCATGCCACGGGTCAATAGCCGCTGCTATCGACGAGTCGTAACACGGGAGCGAGATCTCGAGAGGAAACGGTCAGTGGCTGGAGAATGAGAGTGCTCTATCTTCTTGACTCTTTATGGTAGCAAGCTCATGGATTCGTCGTTCATACAGTCTTTCGCATTATTATGTACCAATCGTATTCCGTCTAGTGTGAGTTCGAACCGAAGCATATAAGCAAGTGCAGCTACAAGGTCCGCCGCCTACACCGGCGATGCCACTACTCTTACTCAAGC
>Ga0247803_1001692_pt1 | contig 11417 bp, 10 predicted proteins | sample UWRJL014104B1_FD_180928 | JGI IMG/M metagenome (GOLD analysis project Ga0247803, IMG submission 180928) | Plant litter microbial communities from Arlington Agricultural Research Station in Wisconsin, United States - UWRJ-L014-104B-1 | ecosystem: Environmental > Terrestrial > Plant litter >...
ATCTTCATGGTCGTGTGTATCGGGGGTGTCGTGCGCGACGTGTCGCGATGGTAAGGGAGCGACGCTCGCTGGGTGATGGCGCGGGTGGGTGCTGGTATGGATAGGGAGGCGACTGTTTGCGATGGATAGTCGAGTGTGATGTTTGCGTGTGAGTCAAGAGCGACAGGAGAGTCCCTAAGAAAAATCTAGGTCTCGGTAAAGGCAGGAGGCCAAGGGCCGTGCAACACCCGGACGTTTTCCGATGCTGGGGAGGACCCCGGTCAGGCGCGCTAAGTGTGCTGTTGAACGCTCGTGAAAGACCGAAACAGTCAATCAAATGGATAGATTGCAAATGCGCGAATATTGGCAAAGGGAGTGTGTGCGATGCTATAAGACAGCACGCGAGCGGTATATGGAAGAAGCAAAGTGCAGACACAAGTCGCACGTCGGTCTTGGTCTTGTGGGCAAACAACGGCGGCACCTCCGGCCGGGCGAGCCAAATGCAGGGCCCAAGAGATGATCGAAAATTTCTCGCCACAAACCCCATCCCACTGCATCCCGCGGCCTGGTCTCCACCAACGAAAGCACGCCCATTTGACGCTAGCCGCCTGCCGCGACATTGTGTTCGCGTGCCTCCCGCCGTGGTTCGCTCATCGTCTCCGATTCTGCCCGGTGACGTTCAGATTCCCTGCGCCCCCACGACATCGCGCAGGTTTCTCCGCACATCCGCCAGTAGAATGCACTGTGGCGCACGTGCGGGAAATGGTCTCCTCGGCTGAGCGGCTGACTGTGCTGAGTTGAGACGCGATGAGGCTGACTAGTAACAATGACGATATTTCTCAAGAATATGACATGTGGCAACCAATGTGCCTTCGATCGTTGAATAATCCTACAGTACTAATACAGTCGTAATCCGAAGAGCTGCCCTTTCAGACGCTACAATCCAGAATGTGGAATAGTCATACAGTCTGACACGTGCGTACACGGTCAGAATATGGTACAAAAAATCGTTACCTCTATGCGCCCAAAAACACCGCGTCGGAGAGGGGTATCGAAACAGAGTCGAGAAGAGTGCGAATACCAAATACCTTCAGGCCATCATTCATATTCTTCCAGCGGAGCCACGCCTGCAGCGGCCAAAGCAAATTCGACCGCGTCTCTTCGGTCCCAGAAGTACTCCCGCATCCACGCTGCCACCATATCGAGGGCGGATATGGCCGACGTGCTACTCCAGACCTTGTCTTGTCGTGCCCACGGCATGTCCTGCCAATACGTTTCGGGGAAGCGTGTACGTAGTGTCGAAAGTAACGACTGCGGTCCCGTGGCTCGTTTCTGATGCAAAAGGCCGGTCTGCGCCAGGTTGAGGATACCGGATGCTATACTCATGACGGCGACCATCTCCATGTGTGAAGCTTGGGTGGTGACAAAGTCTGCGGCCGTCACAGGCAGCTCACGTGATGTGAAAGACCCAGGAATAACCAGAATGTCGAACTGTGGTGCATTCGCGAATGAGTTCTACGCATACATTAGCCCGAGGCTCTTTCCAACAAGCGAGCGATGAGAGAATGGGGTATATGGTAACCTTTATCTCCTTTGCCAGAATCTCTCAGTTAGCTGCAAAGCAAGACCATGGGAATCCGGCACGACCAGGAAGGTTGGTTCTTGGCCAAGGAGTAATTGGCTCGGGGTAGTTGGAGGTTGGGACGATCGTGATGGCTATAACAGCTCTAGCTCACCGTCACTGGCATGCGAGCACCAGAGGTGATGGGAAAGCTTCCCTCGCCGCTCTCGCTGACATATCGGACGTCAAGTTCGTCCACGGCTTCGTCCAGGGTGGTTGAGGGCGCGTTCAGTCCGCCCATTCGGGTTCGACCAATCTTGGCCAGCAGATCCACCACGGCAAGGTCAAGGAGTTGGACCTGGTCGTTGCCCAGCACAATGACACCAATTTTTAACGACGACTTGGAAGGCGGAGCGTAGTGAAGATTGAGCTCCTCTTCGGATGTGGACGATGTCGTGCAGAAGTAGAAGAGGTCTGCCGACGACGGGAATGATGTATATCCTCTTGGAGTGGACATAAGGAGATGGTGGTACGACAAAGAAACTAATAGTATCGAAAGAGGAAAAGTGGGAAGCTTTCTGGGTCGAGAAGCACTGAAGGTGGTGTGATGCTCATACGTTGAGGCCTGAGGGTGACTCTTATATATTCGTCGTGTGGGACGTAGTTGATTGGACATGATGGACGGCAGGTACTAAGCCGGTAACAATTAGGACCCTTACGCGTCCAAGTTAGACGGGATCACACGCCTAACGAGACGGTGAGGATTGTACGAGGGGCTGCGCGTGTGCAGATCAATACCGGACGTCCAGCTCACGGAGGCTGGCAGGCATGGCGGGTATTCGTCCAGACTGCGGGTATCCGCTAAAGCACACGCCACAGCGACCATAACGAGCTTTGCATATCAGGTATACAAGGCAACAACGAGACACGTTTCGCACTTCTTGTTTCCAGACCTCGCATTCTCACGCTGCATTTGAAAGTAGATTGCGTATAAGTTGGCTCTAAGCCCTTCGTTGACGTACGCTGGCGTTCGGGCCCGTTGAGGCTGTCAGGCAGCAGAATTCGCTGGCCTCTGGTTGGAAAAGTCGAAATAAGCATCGTCGCTAGCGGGACGGCCGGCTAGCGAGCTGCAGAATCTATGAACATTGGAAACATTAGAGGCGTGCAGATGACTTCCTTCTGATTAGATGGGGGCTGTGTGGGCGCTTTCAAGGGGTGAAGTCGGGATGGAAGAGACGGAGCTTCCTCATGGAGGCTCTCAGCGGATGCCCGAGAGCTAAGGCGTCAGTTCTCGACGGTCATCTACCCACGGGTTACGAGCATTTCTCGGGAATCAGCGTGGAGGGAGATGACGGCGGCCCGTGTGCGAAGTGAGTCAAGGGTGATGGCTGTGGAAATGGTCGTGCCTGGCCGGGTTGGACTCCGGATCCACCCGCTCGCACATGACGTAAGCAGTCACCGAGAGCAGTCACGCTCGCGACAGACACGGGCGCTTTGACATTCAATTGGTGAGGGCGAGCGCTTCGGTTTACAAGTGTGCGCAAAAGCAGACAGATACAGTGTGTGAGGTATTCCGTCTCAGATGGTGCCAGTACTCTACTCTCCGACCAATATGAAAGCCGCAGCGCCAAATGACCTCTCTCGCCTGCACGCAGGACTACGGGGAAGAACCAGCGCTAAGAAACCCGATATGCCATGCCATGCCATGCCAGCCAAACTCCAAGATCCATGATGCGTTGCACGCTGTGCCTAAATGTCCCTTGGCTCGCCGTCGGCCTGTCCCGACTTGACCGTCTTGCCCGTCTTCTTGATCTTCTCGAGGACCGTATCGTAGTCGAGCGAGTCTTCGGCGACGATCTCGGCCGTCTGGGTCTCGAGAGACACGTTGTAGGACTTTACGCCTGCAGTCACAGTCAGCTGCTGTATCGTGGGAAACGGCGGGCTTGCTCACCATCGAGCTTCTTCAACACGCGCTCCACGGCGCCAGAGCAGCCGCCGCAGGTCATGGTGACTTCGAATTTGTAGTTGTGTTCAGACATGTTGTTGTGAGGTATGTGGGGTATGGCGCAGTGGCGGGGTGTCTGGACGTGTGGGTGTGCGTGTGCGTAACTGAAGTTTGGAGTCGAAGGCCAAAGTCACAAGGTGGGCTGGTGGGGTAGCCGGATGTCGTGGGAGGACCGAGTGGGAGCGGCAGGATATAGAGCCAACGTCAAGAGAGGACAGCAGGCGGCTTTATATGCGGTTGAGCGGGTATGTGAATTGCGGAGAGTCAAGGAGGGGTTGAGAGCGTTTCGTGCTGTAGTCGCAACGGGCCAGATTGGCATAGATTGCTGCTGCCACCGCTGACATATCGACCATCACGCAACTGTGGTAGTGCACTGTGAGACCAGCCCTGCCTCACCACGGTACCCGCACTGTCCGTCCATAGCACGTTGCGTCTGCTACTGGCGTGCTGGGGCGCGAAACTTGCTCATTGAGGCTTGTGAGCATCTCGACCAATAGGGGACCTCTTGTGCTCCCGCTACCGTGGCTCGATCAAGTGCGCTGCGACCGCAAAGCGGAGACGCGGAACAGTCATTTTGGGAGACGCATAGGTCTGCGAGTAGCTTCGTGCGCTGGGCACAACGCTATGGAGGACTGAGGGATGAGAGCACAAAGTCTGCAGCCTCGCCGTGTCCCTGGATCGGCGGCGCTGCCCCACGCGAGCCTGTATCCTTAGCGCAGACGTCACCGTGCCCCGCGACCTTCAAACCAACACCACGCTTGCAGAGTAAACAGTCGACATAATTTTTGGCTTCTGCCCATAATCCAACATGGCTTCGTAAGATGGCAAACCCCCCTTTTGATCTCTACCGCAGCCTAACCACCATGACCAGGAATATCCTTTACCTGCCCTTTCGGCGGTCGCACACCGTGAACCTCTCCGACGCGATCAAGCAGTACATCTCGAATAAATATGATCAGCATCCAGATATGTTTACAAAAGACCTCGAGATCATCGAGAAGATGCGGGCCACGGCCATACACGCACAAGAACCACATCCCAGCAACATCCCAAAGCTCCAGTCGTACGCGGCCCAGCTGGTGTGGATAAGCGGAAAGTTCCCCATCGACGTGGGCGTGGAATTCCCGTGGTATCCTGCACTGGGCTACAACACAAGCCGGCCGATAACGAGGAACAACATCCGCTTCGAGCTCGCCAACATCACCTTCAACCTCGCTGCCATGTACTCGCAGCTAGCCATGTCCTCGAATCGAAGCACGCCCGAAGGACTTAAGGCCGCGGCCAACAACTTCTGTCTCGCTGCCGGCGTGCTTTCCCACCTCCGAGACAGCGTCTTACCCGAGCTGCGAACCACGCCCCCTGAAGACATGGACACAATGACGCTGGAGTGCTTGGAGAAGCTGGTGTTGGCGCAGGGCCAGGAGTGTTTCTGGCAAAAGGCTGTCAAGGATGGACTCAAAGACGCAACCATTGCAAAGCTGGCGGCTCGCGTGTCGGATCTCTACAATGAAGCGAGCGAGGCGGGAATACAGTCGGACTCCATCAGCAGCGAGTGGATACACCACATGACGGCGAAGCACCACCATTTTGCTGCCGCCGCACAGTTCCGCGCCGCGTGTGATTGCTTAGAGAAGCGCAAGTACGGAGAAGAGGTGGCAAGGCTGCGCGACAGCCTGATATGCGTTAACGAGGCCCTGAAAGAGCAACGCTATATCAACAAGGTAGTGCTGGCGGACTTGAATGGACTGAAGACTAGGGTGGCGGAAGATCTAAAGAGGGCGGAGAGGGATAACGACATGATCTACCTCCTACCCGTGCCACCCAAGGCTGAGCTCAAGATTCTGGATCGTGCCAACATGGTCAAGTCGAGGGTGCCAAAGGAGGTGGCTGACTCCAACGCTTTGCTTGGTGACAACGGGGAACTCGGTCCCGCGCTCTTCTCCAAACTCGTCCCGTACTCGGTACATCTGGCAGCGAGCATCTACGTGGACCGACGGGACCGCCTGGTCAACAGCAGCATCATCGAAGACCTGGAAGCGCTGACAGCTCAGATACACGACGTACTAAGGAGCTTGAACCTACCGGGCTCATTACAAGCCCTAGAGAAACCATTAGGACTGCCGCCAGGCCTTGTTGCACACGCTGAAGAAATACGCCAACAGGACGGACTCAACCGGTTATTGCGCTCCATGGAGGATACCAAGAAGCTGCAACAGAGCGATCAAGCCATCTACCGAGAAGGCTGTGACATCCTGGAGTCGGAAGCAGCAGAAGACGAGGGAGCACGCCGCAAGTACGGTACAGATCGATGGTCCCGAGCACCTTCTGAGCACGCTGCTCCCAAGCTGTATGCGCAGATTGGAGAGATTGAGGGCTATCTCAACCAAGCCGCGAACAGTGACAACGTCGTCAGGACCAAGTTGAAGGAGAACGAGAATTTGATCAGACTTTTGAACGGACCCGACTATGATTTGGAGAACTACGTGCCCAGCGGACGTAGACCAGCTATTACAGGGGACGTTGAGAGGGAGGCCGGGAAGCTGCGGGGGAGCTTCAATGAAGTCAGCCGCTTGGAGAGCAGACGGCGGCGGAAGATCGAGGCTTTAAGAACCAAAGCGAAGCAGGACGATATTAGTAAGTACAGCGTTTCTCTTGCTTGTCTAGTGCTCACAGCCACGTAGATCCTGAATTGTTGCGCGAAGCCGCTCGCTTAGAGCGGGAATACCCTATGCAAAACATAGAGGCTGTACAGTTCGAGACCCTCTTCGACAATCGACTCCAGATGTACGACACTGATCAGGATATGGTCAAGAACGAAGCCAAAGACCAGCAAGAGGCCATCAAACGTCTACAGAACGCCAACGCTGTTTTTGTGAATGCGCGACGGGGCGACCAGTCGACCAAACAACGCGAACAAGCGCTGCAGAATCTCGAGAATGCTTACTATAAGTATAAAGAGATAATAGCGAATCTGGACGTCGGCCGCAAATTTTACAACGATCTCGCCAAGATCGTCAGCAGGTTTCGAGATGATTGCCGGAGCTTTGCGTACCAGCGCAAGCAGGAAGCATCCCAAATCGAGGGGTATGTTGCGAATCCTTCGTGTTTGACGGTTCTTTGGCATTTTGTACTAACGTGCGGTAGTGATCTCGCAACGTCTATGAGTTCTTTGACCCTGCAGCAGGCGAATTCGAGCTCGTTACAGCAGCAACGACAAGTCGATGCACAGCACCCTCAGTACGGCGCAGCGGCCCATGCAGACGAACCTTTGGCAGCGCCAACCCCTACTCGAGCCAGCGTCGGCCCGCATGCGGGTATGTGGACGCCTGACGTCGGCATCCGCTTCGCGGCCGTCCCCACCACATCGGGCGGCGCGAGACCCTCAAACGGCCCTTCGCAGGACGGGCGCTGGGATCCCACAAAAGGACTAAAGTTTGGATAGATGGCCAAGTGGTTGGCTTTTGACGAACCCACATCTCCATAGAAGACAGCCTTGCACAAACGATGTTGTGCAACAGTAGCGAAAGAGTGACGCGTGCAACGGGTATGCGTGCTATTTTTAATAACCTCCCGCTGCGATGCAATGCAATGTCAGTCCCGTTGAGCATGTACATAAACTCCGATGTCCTGGGTTGTTGCGGGAGGAATGGGGTGGGAAATCTGCCTCGTAGTCGTGGGGAGAGCCTTGGGGCGGGGCTGTGCAAGTGTGGCATGTATGCATCTCCAGGTTGAGAAGTCCGCTACCCCAGCAGGGCGAGACGGCCACCACTTGGCGGACCAGTACAACGGCATGATTCGCGTTTGCAATGCAACATTGTAGCCATTCGCAGGTTCAAGATCTTCTGCTATGATGATAGCGACGGGCGGTGGGCGGTGGGCGGCTGGTGTGGTGAGGGATGGAGAATGCATGGGGTGATTTTCACATGGCGAGTGGTTTCTGTGACAGTTTGGTGACAGCCTTTTCAGCCATGGTTTGGGCGCGCTTTGGGCGAATCAGAGGGGACGGGCAACTTGTTGGAGCGATATCTCCAGCTCGATGCCTTACTCAGTGCCCGCTATATGGCTAGTGCTGAGGATGGAACCGTCATTTCCTTGATGCGTTGGTCGTGAGGGCGGGCACTTTGATTGAAGGATAGCCCAGCACTGCGCAAGAGACTGTCGTTGAGACTCGTCTGGAGTCGTCTGGGGTCGTCTAGTTGTTCATCCTGCCGCCGTTTCTGCGTTTGTAGTTGTATACGAAGTTTTCAACGCGCAGGCGCAAGGTACGTGTGCCGTCACCACAAGCTTCACCGGACACGCGCGGCTAGTGCCAGACGACCGACACTCGGCTCGAGCTCCGCGGCGGTCTGTGACGGTGCTTGAAACCAGGCGTGCAAACGATCAACTGGTTCATCTCTGGACGGCGCAACGTGCGCATCGCAGAGGAGAGTTAAGTATAGTAACGCTAAATCGCGGGCTAGCCCGTTCGGACAGGGCAGTGCTGGAGGTCGTTGAAGCAACACCTCCACCACGCACATCTCGTCGAAAATCAAGCACAGCCTCTTTCACCAGCCTCAGTTGCTCACGCCAGGAACACTGCGCTGGCGACCCATTCTGGCCACTCATTCGCCCGATTCGTGCAGTAACGGAGGGGCTTTCCGCCGCGCGATAGCTCGAGGATCTTGGCCCGAGCGCAGTCCCTCTACTCACCCGCTATTCTTACACACGACCGCAACACCGCCCAAGCACCCGCACTCTACCCTGCAAGCATGGATCGCGGCCGTTCGCACAGTCGCTCGCCGTCTGGCGATATAAGACACGTCTCGCCCTCTCCCCATGGCTCCTTCCAAACTCCCGGCCTCGGCCTTCAATCGACCTCTCCCGACCCCAACTCCACCTTCAACAGCGTGACGACAGCGGGGCAGCAATCCGCGCAGTATCTCACCTCGACCCAGCCGCAGCAGTTCCCGTCGCAGAGCGCCCTCGACCAGAGCTTCCTGCAGAGCAACCCGGGCCTCTCGCAGCCGAGCCCGCAGTTTGGCCCGCAACAGACCCTAGGCACCCACTTCTCCTCGGGGCCCCTCGACATCAACAACCCGGCCAACGGCGACTTCAACCTCTTCGGCGACAGCGGCCTCGATTCGGGCCAGGCCATCGACCCGTCCTTCCTCAGCAACACCCTGGACCCGCAGCTGCTCGACTCTCAGCCCCAGAACCAATCCGTGAACCCCTCCGATCTCATGCACCAGATGGCGACCACGCAGGCGCAGTCTCCCACGCCGCCCCATTTGCTGCCCAGCATGAACCAGCACCAACACCAGCATACGCCTAGCCCGCACGCCTCGCCCAACATGAACCAGGGCGCATTTCCCTCGCCCTCGCACTCGCACTCGCGGCACGCCTCGCTCGACCCCAATGCCGCGTACCAGGTCCAGAACAACGAGTGGGCGAACATGACACAATTCAGGGGACACCGACGGACGCCCTCAGAGACGTACTCTGACGTGTCTTCGGCCCATGCGTCGCCTTACATGGGCAACAACGACAGCTTCGACAACGACAACCCCTCCCCGCTGCTCAATGCGCAGGACCCCTCGCTCTTCCAGGAGGTCATGCAGTTTGGCCAATTCAACCTCAACGACAACCAGGCGCACATCAGCCCCGGCCACAGCCCGCACATCTCGCCGCGACTCATCCCGCAGCAGCAATCGCTGCCCCATTTCCAGCCGGGCAGTTTCGGTCTTGATCCCACCTTGAACCATTACGGACAGCAGGGCATGGGCGCGTATCAGGCGCAGGGCCAAGAGCCGTTTCCGACAATCAACCAGGGCCCCGGACCCGAGTTCGGTCAGGCTGACACCATGTCACCACCCGAGATCAGCATCGAGTTCGCGCCGCCATCGCGCCAAGCGAGCTTCGAGCCGCCGAAGCCTGAGCATCAGGCGGATGCGCTCAGTCCACCAGATCGATGTAGGTACGCCCAGCGTTTTGCGCATACATCACCTAACAGTGCACAGCTCGAAGCCGCAATAGGATACGCGCCAAGTCCGATCCATTCAGCAGTGCGAGCTCACGCGCATCGACTCCCGGTCTCGAGCCACACGGATCGAATAGATCACTTTCTCCTAGCGCTGCAAAGAGTGCATCTCGCTCGCCGTCTCCATCTACCAAGTCTTCTCGTCGTTCATCGACCTCGAGCGTGCCGCACCGTGACTACATACTAGACCTCGCTGACCCGTCGAGACCGGCTTCAAACCCACTCAGCGACGGCTCGAATGCGAAGCGCACGCAGAAGCACCCCGCGACATTCCAGTGTACCCTTTGCCCGAAGCGATTCACCCGTGCTTACAACCTCCGATCACACTTGCGCACTCACACAGACGAGCGCCCATTCGTTTGTAGCGTCTGCGGCAAAGCATTCGCTCGACAGCACGATCGCAAGAGGCACGAAGGGTTGCATTCGGGAGAGAAAAAGTTCATTTGCCGCGGTAATCTAAAGGATGGCAATAACTGGGGCTGCGGCCGGCGGTTCGCTCGCGCCGATGCCCTTGGGCGCCACTTTAGATCAGAAGCTGGTCGAGTCTGTATCCGCCCCCTACTCGAGGAGGAGGCCCAAGAAAAGGGCAATTGGGAGCAGAACCAGCAAATGAGCAACGGCAATGGCATGTTCGGCGCGCCGATGCAGGGTCAGGGTTTCCCGGGTATGGTGGGCGGTCCGCAATCAGGTTACGAGGCGTTCCCGTCCATGAGTGGGGGTATGGATCATGCTGCGCCGCAGTACGGACTTCCCGCTGCTTTGCTTGCGCAGTACCCCGCCCTCGCTACCCTACAGTGGGATCAGCTACCCGCCGGCGGACCGGAAGAAGTCGAGGGCGACATCAGCGGACGCAGTAGTTTTGATGCCAGTAGTGGGGGTGAGCTCTTTGATGACGAGGCCGATTACCCGCAGCCACAAGCTGTGTACGGCGGTGGCTGGGCGAGTGACTACGAGGCTAATGCGAGGTAAAAGCTTCTGAGCTTTCTTGACTTTCCTGTTCTCGCTTACTCCTTATTCTTTGCTTTCACGGCTGTGATTGCGATGGCGATACTTCGTTTTTATACAAGCGCGAGTCCAGCTGTTCTCGCGGTATGATAGCTTTTCATGATATGCACGGCAGTTTCTTCGCACTTTTTTGTTTCGTTTATTTTTTTTCTTTTTTTGGAAGGCTTTAGGGGATACCACTGTCGTTGCTGCCACGCGCCTCGTTCAACTTCTTCAGACTTATTCTTTCTCTGGTGCAATGGGTTGTTTATACCCGGGTTGGGACGATTCGCAAACAGAAGGGTGGGTGTTTAACACACGTCCCGCGTTCGCGTGGTGGGGTTCTCGGATTGGAGTTTTTTCCTTGGATGGATGGATGGATTTCTGGCGGATGGGCGGGCGGGATAGAGAGGGGATAGAAGAGCGCTCTTGCTGGACGGTGGCAATTTACACATCACACTTTATGACTTTTTTCTTGTCGAGGTTTCTTTGGGCTAAGTCGCTGGTTTACTTGGGTCGTTCTGGGAATCCAAAATTCAAAACGTCGTGTGGTCTTTCTGGTAGGAGGCAATTATATGACTGCACCGTAGCGCCTCGCATATACACGTGCTACGTGGGCGTTTCAACTCTCATCCAACACCGCAGTCTTGCCTCGCACTCTGGTACGCGGAATCATGTATGTCGTAACCCACTCGTCCAAAACGCGGACATTCCTACTACACTAACTAGCATACACCGAGCTGCCCAATCCATCAATGCAGTCTCGCTCCGAATCGGAGAAGTGGCGTGCCCATCTGTGGCGCAGGGCAGCAGCGTTGGGGCCGGGGCGATAGTGGAGTCAGCTCAGATCCGATCGGATCCGAAGTGGATTT
>Ga0247803_1001693_pt1 | contig 11413 bp, 12 predicted proteins | sample UWRJL014104B1_FD_180928 | JGI IMG/M metagenome (GOLD analysis project Ga0247803, IMG submission 180928) | Plant litter microbial communities from Arlington Agricultural Research Station in Wisconsin, United States - UWRJ-L014-104B-1 | ecosystem: Environmental > Terrestrial > Plant litter >...
TTCGAGCTTGCATCCTCCCTCCTCCACCCCGCCATTCTCAACCACAGCATACGCACGTACCTCTACGCAAGCACCATCGCCAAGTCCAGAGACTCCATCTACCACACCAACCCAGCCAAGAAAGATCTCCTCTTCACAGCATGCATTATGCATGACATCGGCACCACTGATACCTACAATGGCCCGAACCGCTTCGAAGTCGACGGTGCCGATGCCGCTGTCGAATTGCTTGGGAACTTTGGCGTGAACGAGGAGGACAGACACGAGGTCTGGAAAGCGATTGCGTTGCATACTTGTGATGGGATTGTGCAGAGGATGGGGGAGTTGAGTGCGGTTGTGAGGAAGGCCATCGAGATTGATTTTGGGAGGACGGAGGAAGCAGAGACCGAGGACTTGGCTGGTTTGAAGGCGAAATTCGAAAGCGAGTATCCGAGGAAGGATATTGAAAAGATCCTGGGCGATGCGGTTGTGGAGCAGGTGATCAAGAACCCTTCGAAGGCACCATCAGCTTCGTGGCCAGGTGTGATGTACAAGTCTCATCTGGAGAATCCGAACTGGCGGGGTGTGAATAAGGGATTCGGTCCGGTCCCCGGGGTGCAGTAGGAGGCTAGTTTACAATTCCCATATCAAGCAGCCGTAGCCTCTTCTCCTTGTTGTCCGATCCGTCCAAGCATTCAACCCCCATCACTCCTCTCCAAAAATCCCGGATCCCTCTCAATCTTCCCTTCGAACTTAGTCCACCAAGCCTGGAAAGCCTTTAGCGGAACCGTATCCCCGCTTCCCCAGCTCGTCAAAAAGTCGTAGCAATTCTTGATAATCCGTTGCGCAAGCACCTTGGTTGTCACCGCGTTCGGTCCCCTCAACACCATCTGGGTCCCAGCCGCCGAGGGCGTCGCGACTGCAGCGTCTTGTGCCTTCTTCTGTTCCAAATTCGCAGCGACCTGAGCCACGGGCTCGACCGAAATACCCAGCGCCAGCGCAGGGACAGCTCCGTTCAACGACGTCGACATATCTTCATCAACCATGGCATCGTCGTCGCCCACACCACCGCCAGCGGGACCGCCAGCCTTGCTGTTGACTTTGAAGATTGCGCTGGGTTTCTCGTTGGCGATGGCGCCTAGCAGCTTGAACTCGGTCGTGTTTGGTAGCTGTGCATACACTGCTGCAGCCGTGCCATCGGGTAGCGTCGTTCCCGGGAGCAAGAAGACTACGATGTGCGAGAATGAGGGTACCGACGGGATTTGGAATGCGAACTGTGTCTCGGAAATCGCTTGGGCGTCGGTGAGGACAGGTCGGCCGGATACTATGACGCCGAACATTTCAGGTGCTGTCTTTAGTGGACTATGGTAAGTGGGAAGGACTGGAATGGCATGGTGTGCACCCGCATGGACAGTGTTGACATTTGTATGTGAAGATCACTGAGCGCAATTGCCAGGCGGAGATGATTCGAGATATTTCGCGAACGATCGTCTTAGCTCGTACCCCGCCGAAAGGTTACACGTGACTACGCGTATTCTTCGCTTCACCACCTGGATGCGGCACAAAGGATCTCTGTGATATCACAAAGTCTTTAGGTGCTAAGGTATTGTATGATTCAGCTAGTATACTCATGCTGCCGTTGCCATGGTGAAAACCCCCAAAGCTGCCGCGTTACGCCAGTTATACAAGACCAGTCGCAAACAGAGGTAAGCAAGTCCCTCTACGCCGCCTCCAACATCTTCTCATCCTCCCTCTCTGCGTTCACAGAAAGCTGCGAAAGTTCCATGGACGTCGCAGTAACGTTATTATCCTCCATCGCAACCTCAATCTGCTCCTTCTCCTTTCGTATCTTCTCCGCTTCTGCCAGCTCTGCGAGACGTGCCGCCGTGATCGCCGCCTCTTCTTGCTCCTTGAGTTCCCTCTCCGCCTTCTCCATGGCCTCAAATTCGTCCTCGACTTCGCCTTCGTCGACCGGGGTTGCAGAGTCGTTGATAATGTTCGTAATCTCGTCCACTGTGGTCATCTGTTCGTTGACAGAGTCCATGACGTCCTGCACGCCCTCAACGCCACCGACTTTGTCGTTCAACACGCTCATGGCGTCAGCGCCAGCCTTCATGGCTTCGACGATGTCGACCTGGTCTGCAGCTTGTTGAAGTTTTGTGTATGCTTCCTCCAGTTGGTGGGCTACCGCGGATCGGTGGGCGAGGGCCGACTCGGCTAGCTTCTTGGACCGCAAAGCAGTCTTTGCGCGGGCCATGTTCTTCTCTTGTACTGCTTCGCGAGCTGCTTCGTTCAAGGTGACAATTTTGGCGTGCAGAATGGGAAGTTGCGCGTTGACCTTATCCATGGCGCCTCGGAGTTCGGCGAGTGCCATGTCCTCGTTCGTGATTGGCATAGGCGCATCCTCCATGTCGGCCTTGAACTTGACGACCCGGTCGTTGAAGGAGAGCTCCTGCCTGTCACGAGCAAGGTGTATGAGGAGAAGATCGACATCGTTGGCAGTGAGTGGGTGGGTCGGGTTGAGCACCTTAGCAAAGCGCTCCAGAAAGGCCGGTCGCGAAAGGACGCGGTCAGCAGTCGACGTCTGCGGCTGCTCGTGAAACAGGTTCAGAACCTCTTCGGCAGCCGCCTCTACGTTCTGCACCACGACAAAGGTGCCCTGGGGAAGCTTATCTGAGTTTTCAGGACCCGTGAGCATCCGAACCCCCCAATATAGCACGTCCTTGACAGAGGGCACCCACGACCTCGTGTATATCGACGTGGTGGTGTTCTTGAATTCGCTGTCTAGTATGAAAGTCTTCTTGCGGGTCGCATCCTGGAAGACTGCGGGTAGACATGTCGGCATGCCATGGTCCTTGTGCTGCAGCGCCCGCGCGAAGTCTCTGCCCGTGTGTATGGTCAAGAGGTTACGTGTGGCGCCGGGGGCGGGGACGACGCCTGCGCGCGACGCATTGGCGAGGGCCTTCTGCCAAATAGCAAGGTTGGTCTGGTAACCTTCGGGGTTGGTACTTTGCTGCGAACGGAAGTCGGCGTAAAGCGAATCAATACGGGCACGGCTACATGTCAGTTAGCTGCACGCGGGGACGCTGGCCGCGTCTTTCATGATATGTGGTGGATGCAAGGGGCGACTAACCTTTGGAACGCTTCTTCGTGGTCTAGTATAAAGTGGACTAGCTCGCTCATTTCGTCCTCGGGCGTGGAGACGACGGCTGGGGTTGATGCCGTCGTCTTGGATCTCTTGTACCCTCCGAAGAGTCGCTTGTCGATGTTGTTTGTGAGTGAGGGACGGGCAGGGGCACCCCTGTCGCTGACGTCGTCGCCAAGCCCGCGCTTTCGCTTGCGCCAGTGCGTCGTCTGTATGTGCATCTCTGAACAGAACACCCTCCAGTATCCAGACTTTCAGCTGTAGATTCGTTCAGTGCGAGTTGGGTGAGTGATGGAGATGGATGCCACTGTGGTGTGCGCTCTCCATAGACGCTATGATGTCTACTTGACTTGCACAAGGCACACGCCGGGTGGTCCCAGTGAAACATCTCTACTACTTCTACTTTCACTTTCACGGAAACCTGCCATTGCCAAAGCTGCGCGTGACTAGACTGCCCATAAACAGCAGCGAGGAGATGCAAGCGCTTTGTATTTCCTACAGATGTGACCAGATTCGCCAAACACCGCCCAATGCACCGGAAAACCCAACTATTTTCTCACCACATTGACCCCGCTGCCCTTGTTGTCATCCATGAACTTCCTCATCTCGTCTATATCGTCCATATCATCCTCACCATTGCCCGCAGGCATCTCCCTTTCCTGAGACGCCGAACCTGGGTGGGAGAGTTTGGCATTTCCAGTCGACGCGTCCCCCATCTCCTTGCCTTCCGCTTCCCAAGCCCGCCGCTCCTCCTCGTCCAGTTCATCTCGTCGGTCGAGCCATCTCTCTTGAACGTCCCTCGCGTCCATGGTCACCGCATCTTGTCGCATTGCCAACTGCCACACCGTGTCGTTTGCACCTTCGATACCGCCAAATGCGTAGCCACCTGCCCGGTCGATGGCACGCAGAAGGCCCATCATACTCTTCTTGTCCTCTACAGCTAGTGTCTCAAAGCCAACTAGCGCAAAGTCTTCTACCAGCTCGACGATGGCTTTGTTTAGAGCGGAGAACTTGGACGTTGGTTCGTCCTCGTCCTCCCCGTCGACGTCCATGTCGCTCGTATCGCGTGTGGGAACTGGTGCTGGCCCAGGGATTCCCGAGTTTTGCTCTCGGTCGAGATGCGGAAGTAGGTAATTCAGGTCCTGCACTTCTGTATAATAGTCGAGATTGAATGGAAGGTCCCCGTAGTTGCGCATGTTGTCGATTTTGGTCAGGACGTTCAGATGCGGTAGGTCCATTTGCAGCATGCTTCGCAGCGCGAGGAGCAGCGACGAAACATAGAGAGAGGGTCTTGATAGCACGATAGAATCCGTCAAGTGTATAACGACGAGCTGCTAAGGTTAGCTGGTGCCGAAAATCACGAGGGGCAAGAGAGTACTCGGTACCCCAGTTTTTGAAGGCGGAGGAAGATGTTCCGCAGTGACGAGTGGTGCGTGAAGAGCTCGACCTGGCCAGGACAGTCGAATAGGACGTAGTCATCTGCCATGCTTCAGCTTGCGCCCTTCTAGCTTGTGCATTCTACAAATGATTACGGACCGCCCAGCTCCTTCAATCCTGTCTCCAGCCAGTCGAAGTGCTGCTCAAGCTCCTCGAGCGCGTACAATACGCCCCCGTTTGGACCCAGATTTTCCTGCTCCATGATGTCGTCTATGGTGACTAGGTCTCTCACGTCCACGGCGGGTTCGTACGATGTGTGATCGTTGGCCGGATCCAGATTTACAACGGAGCACTTGCGCTCGATGGCCGTCATGAACTGCTGCATGCCGTCGCAATACGTCGACTTGCCGGAGCCTGGCGGCCCGATCACGAGCTGCGCGAACGGCATGGCGGACGCGGATGGGTGGTGTTGGCGGAACCGGATCGCGACGGGGAGAGCTTTCGCGGTGGAGTGGAGGGGTAGCTTCTGCCGGAGAAACTATTAACCGAGAGATTGTTTGCGGAGCTGCGGGCGGAGGTTCTTCCCAGGGTAGTGAGCAGCACCACTCCACCAATTCAACACAACCATGTCCAGTAGGTACACCTTTGTCCAGCTTATGGGTGCGAAATGCTGACTTCTTCAGGCCAGTTCGAGCTCGCGCAGAACCCGACCGACCCCATCTCGGCCGTCACATTTGCGCCCCAGACGCCGACGCGGCTGCTTGTCTCGTCGTGGGACCGCAATGTCTACCTATACGACACCCACGCCGAGCCCGGCGGCAAGCTGCTGGACAAATTCGAGCACCGTGCGCCAGTCTTAGACGTGTGCTTCGGACGCGACGACAATGAGGCCTTTAGCGCAGGTCTGGACTGGGAGGTGCGCAGGATCGACCTCTCCAACGGCGCCCAAACGGTCCTCTCCACACACTCGGCTGGCGTGCGCAACATACTCTTTTCCGTGCCGCATGGCCTGTTGATATCCGCGTCATGGGACTCGACGCTCCACCTCCACGACCTGTCGCGTCCCGGCGAGTTCTCAACCATCACGCTGCCATCGAAACCCTTCTCACTCACGGCCACGCCCACCAAGCTCGTCGTCGCAATGGCGAACCGCGCAGTCAACATCTACGAACTCGATGCGCTAGCGAAGGCTGCACAGCAGGGCGAGAACGTGAACGTGGAGCCATGGCAGCGGAGAGAAAGCAGCATGAAGTACATGACTCGCGCGGTAGCGTGCATGCCGAATGATGCGGGCTACGCAAGCTCAAGCATCGAGGGGAGAGTGGCGGTGGAATGGTTTGACCCGAGCGAAGAGTCGCAGTCGCGCAAGTACGCATTCAAATGCCACCGACAGACCGTCGATGGGCAGGACGTCGTGTATCCCGTGCATGCGCTTTCCTTCCACCCTGTTCACGGCACGTTTGCCTCAGGAGGTGGCGATGGTGTGGTTGCGCTGTGGGACGCTGTGGCCAAGAGGAGGATCAGGCAGTACCAGCGATTCCCAGCGAGCGTGCAGACAATTGCCTTCAGCGGAGACGGCAAATTCATGGCAGTCGGTGTCAGCCCTGGGTTTGAAGACGGCGTAGATGATGTGCCAGAGGGTGTCATCAAGGTCTTCATCCGCGAGCTGACGGACACCGAAGCCCAGCCGAAGAAGAAGTGAAGAACTGGTTGTTATTTACAGAGGCGTCAGGAGTTAGGAAAAGGCGGTACATTGCCGACTGGAGCTTCCTATGCAAGAACAATACCCGAAACATCACGGCACGCGTCGCTCCATTGTGAAGTTCTGACCATTGACATCGCAGTAGGCTCCCTTCACTCCTGATCCCTCCATCCTTGCCCTCTTCCTACTATCGAGCTTCGCGCGTATTCTTCAACGAGTGCTTGCTCGTTATTTTATTTTCGTACCAGTCAACGAAGCATATTCATATTCTATCTCTATCTCCGTTGCCCGTTCAAAGCTACACCTCACCATCTACGCTACAACCACTAAATGCGTTACCGTAACTACATCCAGTATTCCTGCCCAAAACTCCACACACTCCTCGATAACGTCGAGCTTTTTACATTATGTGACCGCGCCTAAAGTTGTCCCATCCAAAGACCCTGTGAGGATATTTATTTCAGACCTCCAAAGCAGAGTAATGAGCTTTGTATCGATTGTTCGATGACAGAGCATGGAAAGGTAGGGCTGAAGGAGAAGGCCGTGTGGAAGAGCGGTGGCCTAGGGGTAGTCGATGGTCGGGTTATGGCGGTGGGGAAGGATGGGATGTATGGGGGGACGATGTGCCTCGGTCGGTGTGATGTTTTTGGTGGTGGTTTTGTTGCAGTGGCGTGGAAAATTGGGGAGTGATACTTGGTTCTAAGGTACAATCTGGATTTACAGCTGAGTTGGTCTTGCTCGGGCGGCCTCTCACTTTGATTGGGGGGAGCACGGCTGACCTAAACAGACAAACCTCTAAGCGTTGTAAGAAAAATCTACACAAACCAAACCTAGCCCCATGCCAGAGTGCTGCCTGCCTCGTCCTCTTGGATGCCTCTTCAAGTTTTCAATCAAAGTTGGGGCTGCGCTCCCATGACCGCAGCTCAAGCGCGTTCCACCCGCAAATTCGGCAGATAAAGTGCAAAAGGGCTCAAATGAGCCTGCGGAGAGGGCAACCGGGTTTCCGATGTTCCAGGAGAAGGCATTCGGGTCGGTACGTCGAACGCGAGAAAAGAGGCAGCAAGGCAGCCTAACGTATGATCATCACACCTGCGAAGTGATGGAATTAATGTTCTCGTTGCATCCCCACGTTCTCTTACTTTATCCGCGATTGGCTGCATTCGAAGACGGCACGATGAATGGATGCCACATGCTAAGCCTAATAGATGTTGAACAGTGAGGGGAATGTAACATGCATCGATTAATAGTTTCATCGTGGCGGTGGCGGAGCAGGTGCGCCACCGTCAACCTCCCACCACTCCAAGCAAATACAACGAGCTTTTCTGCCGGCATAACAGGGCGAGCGGGCCGGGACAACAATTTGTACTGATACCGTCGCGCGATACGGTTCTGCCTCCTCTCAAGCATGCCACAATCTGTTGAGTACGAGGTAGGCGTCCGTGAAAGGCTGGGCGAATTGCGAACACGACACAGCCTCGTAAACTATGTATATGTACTCGGATGGAAAGCACTATCTCCCGCGGTGACGACTACCATTGCGACCAACCACGCATTCTAAACACGCGACATTTCTATCTAATATTAGTCTGCCATGGCGACCGATCGAACATCATCGGATTATACTGCGGGAAACTTACACGTTCCGCACGATGCGAAGAACGACTCCATTGTTTGTAACACTGTTAGCAGCGCCGCTTCATCGGATATTGCACCCAACGAGGCTGGCCCAGAATGCCCCTGCGAGCCTGAGGAATATACAGCTCCCGTGCAGACAGGCTGGACGAAACGGCGCATACATCGTTGGAAGTCTCCGCTTCTTATGGTTATGTTCTTCATCACAGGTTTGGCCATGAGTCTCGCACACTGTATCTTCTATGCACGACTGTCTGGGAGGATCGTCGGCAATTCGGATGCGCAGGAGGAGAAAATACGGTCTGTAGCCATATCTATTGATGCAGCGGTAATGTTGACACTTTGTAGGTTCGGAACAGCTTTTGCCTTCTTGTGTCAAACGACCTTGGGCGCATGTGTATGGGTTTCCTATACCCAATGGTAAGTGGCTCAGGGTGCGACCAACTCGTTGGAAACACTTACTGATCGTACCTCGCTGTTGTGTAGGTTATGGCGCACAGTGAAGAATGAGGAGGCCGGCTTCACCGTGAGGGCTCTCAATGCCGCATTTGGCGTTGATCTTCGGGTTTGGTCCCTACTGAATCTAGAAATGCTGCGGAAGTTGCGGATCGGATCCATCATGGCAGCATTCGCATGGGGCTTACTGCTTCCGCCGTTCTTTACACCCGCAACACTATTCGTATACCAGAGCACGAATATGGAGACGCTAGATGTCCCGATGCCGCACCCTAACATCGCAAATGGTAGCGTTGGTCACAAGTACGCATACTCACCCCCGTCCCAATTCAATAGGACGCAATATCTGGACGACGTCAGTCGGACTTTCACGGGACCGCGCACCATGCTTAGTATGATTGCAGCAGCTACAGCATCTCTTGGGGAAATACTTCCGCTGAAATCACCATACAATTCGTCAGCTTATTCACTCGAGTTCTTCGCACCAATAGTTCAGTGCTCGGACGCCAATAGGTCCGCCATTGAGCTGATCACCAGGCTGCGAGAGGAAGAGATGAACCGTAGCAACGGGGTCGTGGTCGAAACGGAGAATGTATACTTCAGCTTTGTTCCTTCCTTCAACACTTCAGGAGGTCTGTTACCCGTTCTTGCACCTCGGCAACAGTCTCCCTCCAATGCCACGAATGAACTTTGGATGACCTTTCTTCGACCCTCCATCGACGCATCCGGAGCAAGGATCAAACATCGACACTTTCAAGTCTGTAGTCTTCACAATGCCACCTACAATCTCAATATCGAGCACAATCATGGCATTCAGAACATCACTGGCTCGTACACCGCCAACGAAGTGGTGTCCTACCCACACGATAACTCCTCTTCGATCTCGAACATGTCGCAGCACGCATATTCAGCCTTCATGTGGGCTCTATGCGATCAACTCGTCGGCAAGTTCTCCTGGTATGTCAACACTGCCTTCAACCGGTCTTCTCCTCTCTCGACACCTCCGGGTGCGCCGCAATTCGGAGCACTGGAGTCACAGATCCAGCGGACGAGTCTACTGGGTAGCATCGACCTGGATGCCTTCTTTGATCTGGATGAAGAGAAGGGACTGTACAGCAGACCCGAAGGTAACGGGACGCTGAGTGACCAGAGGTTGATGGACAAAGCTATGGCGCAAAACAGAACGTTGAACGTTCTCATCGAGGAACTAAGTTTCAACATGAGCGTCGGCCTAATGTGGAATGATCTACTCACGTAAGCCAACTTCTCCTCCCATATTTCATGCGCAACATGAATAACATCTTCTAGCAACACGAAACCCGTGGCCGTTCGGATTATCAACCCTGTCAACCGCTATGACTACCAACGCCCCGCCCTCTTTATACCCTATGCTCTCGCCAACGTGTTTGCCCTCCTCGTCGTAATCTTCGGGTTCTACTCCTACATCGTGGACGGGGTCCTGGCCGACAAAAAGTTTCAGGATATTGTGACTGCGGCAGAAGACCCGGAAATGGTGCACGTTATAATGAGTAGGAAGCAGAGCATTACGGCGGTTCTGGTGGATGGAAAGATGGTATTGAAAGTTGGTAGAACACCGGACGAGGTACAAAAAGAGGTTTTGAGGAAAGTGAGATTGTTTCTGCGAGATCTAACGAGGAGACAGCGGAAAGATTAGGTAAGGTGTGATTGCGGATGATATTTTGCGCATTCGAGTCCTTGACGTCTCTGTTCAAGACAATGGGCAGGGAGGTATCTTAGGATGAGCTTTACCAACTGTGTACCCCGATTTATGGCACATTAGCAAGCTGTTTGCACACGAAGGCAATAAAGTACGGTATGTTTAGTCTCGAATTTCGCTTATCCGTACTGTAAAGGAATGCAAGCATTTGGCAGATTTTCGAATATTTCCAAGATTACATTATACTTCTACGTGTAAAGAAAGTACCGTAGATAAATTCTGCTTTTTGCGCTTTCATAGATCTACAAGTATTGATCTCGAAGATTAGCTTAACTACAGTATTGCCCAAATCCAAACGAGACGCAAGCACGTAAAGCTTGTGTCGCTGTCTTTATTACCTCTGGATCCTTCATGGCTGCACGTAGGGGCACTTGCACTTTCGGCCAAGAACTTACAGTAGCACGCTAGACGGTTCCGAGCACATCCGCGGACACCCAGGGAAGACCCCACGATTATTCCTTCCCTTAATAGTCTTCCATCCGGATCATTAGGGATACCTAGACGGACTTAAGATATCGCCGAATTCTAAAAGGAATAGATTACCATCAAAGCTATACCTCACGCCAATCTTCCATCCCCTTGAATTAGTCCGCCGGAGCTTTCTTCTGTTAACGCCGCATGATCCATGCGGTAGTAGTATAACAGTCCTCCGTACCTCATACTAAACCAGCAGCTTATGCAAAGCCATTACCCAGTGACCCCTTCAATACACCAGCCTCAACCCACCCCCCTTGAAAAGTCCGACCCTGACTGTCCGTCCATACCTCGCCATGTCATCAACTCCCTTACCGCACCACCCATCCCCCTTCCCAGACCCCACCTCCGAAGCCACAGCGCGCACCCTCATCACCGCCCTAATACACCGCTACGCCAGCCTCGCGCGCGAAACCCTCAACATGCCCGAAATCACCCCACTCTTCCATCGCTCAGCTAAGATTTATTCTCCAGACGGTCGCGTGCTGGATCCTAGTCAACTGGCGGAAATCATGGGCCCAGAGCCGCCGAAATTGCTCAGACATAATATCACGACGGTGGATATTCAATTCGTGAGTGAGGTGGAGGCGAAGTGCTTGAGTTATGTGGTGGCGGCAACGGAGAAGAAGTGTCCGGATCATTGGGGGGTTTGGGAGGATGTTGTTCAGAGGGGCGAGGGGGGTAGGTGGTTGTTTGTGAGGAAGGATGTTAAGGTTGAAGGATTGGGGGAAGAGGGGTGGTTGGCTGGGGTTATGGAGAGTATGGGTGGAGGGGTGAAACCGTGAAGGAGAAGACGAATTGAGAGTAGGGCAAGGGAGGGACGACGAACACCAGGATAATTAAGAATGCAGAAGAGGAGGGAAATGAAACTGGGGAGGACTGAAAAAGTGACAAACGCCAATTTTACTCA
>Ga0247803_1001694_pt1 | contig 11411 bp, 14 predicted proteins | sample UWRJL014104B1_FD_180928 | JGI IMG/M metagenome (GOLD analysis project Ga0247803, IMG submission 180928) | Plant litter microbial communities from Arlington Agricultural Research Station in Wisconsin, United States - UWRJ-L014-104B-1 | ecosystem: Environmental > Terrestrial > Plant litter >...
ATTTCATTAAGATTTTTCTCACATCGTCCATTCATTATTTGATACCATGCAGCTGTAGGTGCACGGTCTTATCTTGAAGTACATATCAATTATCCTTTTATGGAGTGTAAGAACTTGGAGCCATATGTAGGGCACAATACCGATCGATCTCCAACACGACTGTCACCCGATCATACCCCCTTCGCCTGACGAAGTTCTTCCCACTATACAACACATTCCGTGATAGCCGTCGTCGTGAGATTGCAACAATACTGCTAGATTGTGGTCTAACCACTGCTGGTGATCATGTAACTGTGGCTGATTTCTACAAATCAAATCACGGCGGAAGGGACGGCTCGCGCTCGCCTTCGAGCGATAACGTACGATAGCGCAGTAAACCCAGATCCGTGGGAAACGCGCTTTCCGTACTGATGAGGCCAGACTGTTCGAAAGGATTTGGGATGCATATGCGGGAACTGGGTTGTGCCCATCCATTAACTACCCCTCAGTCAATTGTCACACAGGAACTAATAGAAGAGAACAGTGCTTCCGTGGGGGTTCGGTGGGCCGATATGCAGGTGGTAAGGGTGGGCTGTTAGCGCCACTTGGCGTACGTTTACTACGTTAATGACGCAGGAGGCTACCTTTAATCAATGGTCACAGCGAAACGACGGGGTCGAATGATTCTGCGTGCGTCTGATTTAGCTTGAACGTGATTTTGGTATCGATATTGAGCATCTACATTGTGTTTCTGATGAGTGGACGGCTGTCCATGGTAGCTTTCTGTTTGAATATAAGCCCGCTGACAAGAGGGCTTACTCTAGAACACTCGGCCTGATTGTCCCGCGCAATGCTAGCTCATTTCTTCACTCGGAGAAAATGACGAGTGAGATTCTAGTTTGCACGTCAATATCGACGATTACGCTGTACGTACAGATGCACTGACGGCATGAGATGCCGACGTGTGCTTTGGCGCGGGGGTGCCTAGAACGACATGTTGCAGTGCAACCTTCACCCTAGCTGCACTCCGATCGGCGGTACGATCTCTCTTGATTTCAGCGCGAATGAACAAAATCGGCGTCTCTGTTACGGACATCCGGACATTTCTATATGGTCCCTTTGCAGTCTTAGGTCACTGCAAGATCCATCGAGATGGCATCGAATCTGAGCGATCTCATCGGCATCGGTATCTGGCATATTAGCCGCCAGCCACGCCCACGGTGATGAGTCGGTAGCCTTGTAGGCTAAACATACACATATCAATCCCGCACGGGATGTCTATTCTTGAGGTGCGTCACATACCTCTCAATAAGGGCACCCTTTCACTACTCCATGGCAGACGCGGCTCGCGGAAAAGGCGTGCGCATCCGCTGCACTCTGACGATTTTGAGAGCTCGCTCGAGCTAGCTCCTCATCGCGGCCTAATAGCCGAGTGTATTATGATCTGCAACGTCCCAATCTGTCCTTTGGCCCACGTGGTATTCGTCCATCTCTCGAACCCATGTTCCGGGCCGATGCAACAACGGACGCGAGCCCGGGAAGCTTATGGTGAGACTGCATGCTCGTACAGGATTGATCAGAAGTCTAGTACACGGCAGTGGCTGAGGGTTGCCGCTTCATTTCGGCTTTCCTTTCGCCAATCAAGGAGCATAGGAGGTCAACTGTTCCTCCCGCGCTCGTTGTGCAACGCGGGCGGCTCCACTTCTTTCAATACCGGCAGCATCTTGTGTCCGGGTACCCATGCGAACGGCAGTCTTTCCCTTCGCCTCGGCACCTAGCATCGCGTCGAGAACAGTAGCGTGAAGGCGGCCATCGTGAGTCGGCTAACGGGGAAATATGCGCGAGCCGTTTCGTTGTCGTTTGATCCCAAGATAAAGTCTAAGGAAAGAGATACGATACTGAGACTATGTTCGATCAGCGATCGACACTTTCGATCAGTAGAGTCGTAGCAAAGGCCGGGTTTTGGTGGGCCGGGGAGTAGAACTGGGGTTAAATGATGGATCAGTCGACTTCCCGAAGAGGAAGTAGATCATAGATATTCCACTACGCTCTTCTCCGAGCGCCACTGGTTCTTTTCGGTAACACAGTGGTGTCGTAATTCATTGTTGATAAATAGGCCGAACGTCCCCGCGCTATGCCCTATTCAATCGGCAATGAATGACGACGACAGGGGGTGGTAAGGCTTGCAGATGCGCCACATGTGCAGACGTCGCAGACACGCTATATACGCACGAGGCACTGTGTGACTAGTGACATTGTAATTATTCCCGCGGTCAAAACGGCTAGTCTTGTGGGGATAAGATGGTTGTATCTGGGGACTGGAGAATCCTAGATCTGATTAGTCCTGCTCCGTGTGCAGTCCGGAGTTGCTACTTCGAGCGGACATCCGAACGCTGAGACTAGAACATGTATCCAGAGATAGCGTAGCGGGACGTGCTACACTTCATGCATCCTAGCGCCTTTCCCAGCCCTGTGGGACATGTGGGGGTGTGGACCGGTGAACATTGACTCGAGCACACATCCTGCAAGTGGAGATCATCTTGATACTGATGTTTCCCCACCCCACCAACTCGATCCGTCTTTCCGACTAGTCGATCCTTTCTCATCATGTGCTTGGACCCGAGTGCATCATCCTGCTTGCAAAAGTCTTGCTGTCAATAGCGTCATACGTCCACAAGCAGACCTGCTCAATATCTCCCTCACCTGCCAGTATGTCTTCGAATTGCGACTGAGCTGGAGCCTTTCCGCGAATATCTCTATCCGCGCGGGACGATGCTCATCGCCAGTTCCATAATAAAACATGCGTTCAGTCATTGTATCTAAACCATTGGTAGACTTTGAATTACCTGGACTCGGAGATGCGCGCGGGCAACATGGCGAGGGCTATGACGGCTTGTTAATCCCACCAAGTCGATCCGGGTACGCTCTCTTCACTTTACACCAGCGAGGAGGCAGTTTGATATGATACACCCCTTCATTTCCAGGTGAACAGCTAGCAGTTTACATGAGCGATGCGAGTTATTCTGGGCTAGCAAGAGCTCCTTCTTGTTTCTTGACTTTTCTTGACGTAGATGGTTACGAAGCATGTCATGATTATACCAGTATTCTTTTGTCGCAGACGTCTACCCAGACGAGTGTGTGTAATGTAGAGTTCCACGCATGAGTATTTTCAATGTGTAATACGTATTTGGAAACTGCATAACAATGATTGAATAAGATAACAAGAGAAGCCATATTAGTCCACGAAGGAGTCGATGAACGAAACTTACAAAGGAAACTATGCCCTGGCGTGAGCCGTAGTCTTACCCAAATCTACCCATATGATATCCATATTAGTGCCCGTCTGGTGTGTGTTCCGTCTAAATGACAAAGGAAATGTTTGCAAAAGACCTAACAAAAAGGTCCGAGTGCGTTAGCAGGCCAAATGTAATGAAAGACGAAAAGAACCCCCCTCAAATACCAGAGTCTTCTTGGTCAGAAACCTTCCAGCTCCCCTCCTTCCCTAAGTACTCGTCCCACTTATTGCACCCCCTCTTCGTCTCATCCAAGCTCCCCGAGCCCCCAATATGTCCCAAAATCTTATCCCTCTTTTCCAATATTTGCAGCCCAAGCCCAGATCCTGCATGCCACGCGATGTGACAATGCATGAGCCAGACACCCGGATTATCCGTCTTGAATGCGAGAGCGAGATGTCCATCATTCGGCAGCATGGCAACGTCACGTCGAGGCGGATTGTCGAGATTGAACTGTGGAGGGTTGGCGGGGTCGAAGCGTGTGCTTCCTTGCGAGATGATGGCGAAGTCGTGGCCGTGAAGATGGATGGGGTGCGTGCCACCTGCCATGCTGTTGGTGCCGTTCCCTGAGTTTATGATCACATAGACGAAGCCGTCTGGGTCGTCAAAGTTGTCTATCACGAGTCAGCATGGATTTCCTCTGCAGCAGAAGGTGAAATGCGACTTACATGGCTCGATAGCGTACTCGCTGGGTGGGCTCCACGAATTGTCGTCTACGCGGAGGAGTGATGGATCGCTAAAGTTCAGCCACAAGGGGGTGTCGCGAAGTTCCCATCTGAACGCTCCGTGCGGCCTACCAGTGAAATCCAAACCCGCAAAATGAGCGTTCTGGAGGATATCATTTTGAGGCGCAGTCACCCTCCACTTGATCGAAGGTTCAAAGACAACGTCCGAGCAGCCAGCCGTAACAGGCCAACGACTGGTCGTAGGTGTCGGGTCGCCGGTAGCGTCCGCGTAGCTGATAATACCAACCCTTTGAGTATCAGGCTGGTCGGCGGGGAAATTGTCATGGTTGAACTGACATACTCCGGCGGCGTACTCAGTACGCATCCAGTACCTTCCGTTCGGGGCGGCTGTTTGGTCAGCATGAACGATCACGCTGTAGCGCTGGCCGATACCAACGGGGAGCGAATTTATAAAGAAGGGCTTGATCGGCACCATGTCCGCTGCGACAACTTCGAGCATATGATTGTCAATGGAGAAATGAAAGTGGAAGTCCGTCCCGCCATTGACGATGTGAATGAGATATTTCTTGCCCGACTCGAAAGTCTGCTGGAAGTATGCACCACCGCCGTTGTAGCGGCCGGTGCCGTTGACGACGATCGAATCGGCAGGAGGAGGACGAGCACCAGTCAGCGCTGTGTGGAATGCCTCGTATGCGTTTTGGTGGTACCAGTCAGCGACAATGATGGGATCCCATTCTTCGTCCCAATTGTCGTTGCTGGGTCCATGGATGAGTAAGGGGGCGGCGACACCATCGGTGTATTGAGAGCTATAATGGGAGTGGTACCAGGTAGGGCCGTATTGTCTGACACGGAACCTATAAGTGAACACATCGTCTTGTGCGATTGGGCACTGGGTGACGCCTGAGAAGCATGAGCGAGGGTTTTGGGAGACAATGCATGATAGGTAGACCGACCGTTGACTCCATCCATGTGATTCTCCTCGAACATACGAAGCCCGTGCCAGTGAATGGTTGTGCCGTTATTCTGGTTCAAATTCTTCACCTTCACCTCGATTGTGTCGCCCCAGCAAGCTTCGATAAGTGGACCCGGGTACGTCCCGTTAATGACTTGTGCAAATTTTGTGAATCCATCGGGACCAATATCTTTCTCTGTGACTTCGAGGTAATACTAGAAATGGTCAGTTTCCATTGTTCGGCTTGCACGAAGTAATGGTACATGACCGGGCTGCTTACGTTTCTCGTAGTGCCTAGCTTATGGTCAGCTTGAGTTGATTGCAGCTCCAAAGGGAGTTCATACCTTCGGGAACGTTGTCTTCATAATCGGTGGTGTTGTCGAACTTCCTCCCATCACTGTTTTTAATCCAGCATGCCCTGTCATCCTTGTTGTTGCAGAACTCCCAACCATCGGGGTAGACGCACTGGAAGCCTGGAGAAGCTTGCCTAGGTGTGAAGATGTTCCGTTTCAAGGAGGGTTTCGCAATGATGGGACTTGCTCCAATAAGGGGAGCGACCCCAGAAAGAGCCAGAAGAAAAAGAAGGGAGTGCCGGAAAGGACTCATTGTAGAAAAAAGATACTGTGCTAGCGATGGCGAAGGTGATGCTGGTGAGGAACAGATGAATAGCGACCAGGCCGTGGACTTATATACTTCTGCTATCCTACGGTGGTACCGTTACAACGGCTTCGCCTTGTAGCAATGGATACACCTCTTTGAGGTTAGGAGAAATGTTTGGCCCTAGCATACCGGTCTTGCCTGTACTAGGTCAGTGGATTTGGCCCTTCGTGACGGGCCATGATTTGAAGACGCAGCATGGATGACACGGTGAAGCCGGGCGATCGCACAGATACTGCACGTGGCGAGCCTTGGCCTCTTGGTAAAGAGGATGAAAGAGGCGCTCTAGGGTGGCGGCTTGCGCGTGATAAGTCAGAGAAACCTGTGCACACACTACCTTCGCGCATTGCGCGCTAAGATCGCCGGAGGGGACGTTTGGAGCGGAGGACCCACCAGCGAACAAGTTCGACACCGAGGCTGCGGCCACCACCTGGGAGAATCGTACCACTTCTCGGGTCGCAAGATTGACCTGGACAACTGTACGTAGCTCTACAGCCAAGAGCCAAGACAGGCGATTGCAAAGCACACAGGGACCACCATTACATCGGGTTAAGTGATTGGCACTACCGATAAGTCTGTAGCTCCACGTGGTTTCTATTTGCGGCGCACGTACTACTCGATATCGGACTCCAGGTATAGGGTAGTTTCCTGAAGGCCTTACGCGCAAGGGGTGTAGTGAGTAGCCGGCGCCAAGTTGTCGAATAGATCAATAGGGAGCTGAATGGTTTCTGACTGTACAGCCACACAGCTTAGCTAGTAGGAATATTTCGCATCTTGGCCAGAAGAGAAATCAGATGGGCCGTCATCCCTTGAGACATTTGAAATACGGAGGAGATGTCATGGGTGAATGCGCACTCGAGCTCGTCGAAGAGGGCGCCAAGTTGAGGCCGGTGGCGCAAGAGAGTCATTTGGACGATAAACTGGACAGGTGCACTGGTACCCGTCAGCTACAAGCCGCATAGCATGAGCCTTTGCGGCCGCTGAGGCCGGAAAGTGATCGCTTGCGACTCGGCAGGAACCCAGACTACTAGCTGATTGTACTGTGCGGCACGTTAAGAACGCTAATTGCGGTAGAACAAAGGAATTCTCGTATAATGCTACGCCGTCGTGTTGATGGGACGTGATGGGAACGAGTGTCGTTGAGAAGGATGGAGGATCGGTAGCGAACAAAAGGGGAAGCCAGCCCGCCTCCGTAGCGTGGGCACACGGGCCACCACATACTGAACTTGGACCAGTCGAATCCCCCTTCTCAGCCAAAAGAGTCCATCTCACTCATCCTTCATCCCACCTTTGGTCGAATCTTCCATGCGACAATATTGAAAAGCAGGTGACCAGCGCTCCAAGATCTAGCAGTGTGGTCATGACCACCTCAGCTCGACCACTTACTGGCCCTCGTAAGCTCCCACCCCCCGGCTACTCCTGGGCCCCAGTTCGCAACATGGACACCAGCCCACAGAAAAGGGGTCTAGTGCCTAGCCATTGCAATCCCGTCGATGGCGCAATGCCAGTCATGGGCGGCCACGCGGATGACCCCATGTAAACATCTCATGCGGCCGCTTACGGGATCTAAAGAGTAGCTTATTTCGACGTTTAAGCACTGGGATGAGCAGACGCCCGGATCAATCTTTGGCATGATAAACCAGTCAAACGATATGCGGCAAGCCCTACCAGGTACGCGAGGTACTCGGCCGGCAGATGTCATGTTCACGTCTCACCGGTTCGGTGTACCCATGTCGAGAAGGCAACCAGAAGCAGTCAGCAGTACAACGCGCAGGCATTTACAGACTGTTTGATAGGTCATTACCCTATGCCCAGGGTTTCACGCTCAGAAGGACTGCCGTTCTCGGGTTCAGCGAGAAGTAGAGAACCTTGGGACCATCAATCCGCTGACCGATCTATAGCCGATTCAAGCCGTCCTTTACGAGATCCTTCTCTACGTTCATCCGTCGCTTTCGCATTGGAGAGCTGAATGTTGCAACTGCGCCCCACGACAAGAACTCGTCGAGTAACCTGATCAACACTGTTGCCTGACGATTGGCCATTCCGCCCTCAAGACTACGGCCTTGACCTAAGCGGACTGCAGCAAGATCTCTTCTTAACACCATAACGGTACACATTCGACTCTGCGAGTACATAAAGCGACCAAGTTTTCATCGAAAAGGGTTCTTTGAATAATGTGCCATGGCCGCGCTTCCCGCGCCGAACAATCGCTCATTCGAAGACCATCATCCCTGCCATATATGTGGGCATGTCCAGTCGCCTGGTAAGATCGTATTGCTTGCATCAGCCAAGGCAACCAAGGTGCTGACTACAATATAGAGTTGCATCGTGGAGCGATCCCGGTCCTGGCCACGTGCTGGCCAAGGGTTTTAAGACAATGTCATCTTAGAATGTTCGACCAACGTTCGAGCGCACGGGACTCCTAGCGCATCTTTCACCGGCGCGGCTTCTGCTATGTTACGCGCAAAGCGGTTGCTATTCTCGTCGCAGCCGTAGGATTTGTTCGAGCATGTCTAGCTTTCATGCTTTTCGCGACCCAAACCTGCTCTGGTTCGGGGCTGTCAACAAGTCTTTCGATTCACTCCAGGGTGATGTGGTGACGCTGAAGACATGCGGTGTAGTGATGATTTGTGGCTTTCCGGAGCTTTCCGATGTTGGAACTAGTTCTTCTTTGACATGTTTCACGTGCAGCTGAGAACTTGTGCGAGACTGTCGAAGTGTTCATCACGCTTATAGGTCGTTCCTTCGTTCTGCTACTACGCACTGGACGCGTTCAACACGCGCAAGCGGAAAGCGCTAACCGTAACACGTCAATCGCGACTTCTGAACAGCTGAACACAACCTCCACAATGCCAACGCAGCCTCTACACCTCAACCCAACTTACACTATACGCAGCTCCCATGCATTCGAATTGCCACGCACTGAAAGGAACACTTCGCCAGGATGCTGGTCACGACGTAAGTACAACACCTCTTACTCATCGCTCTTCACGTGTAGGCTGACCTATTGCAGACGTGCAGCTAAGAAACGACTTCTCGGCGATGCAAGCTTTCTGGGGTCGGATACGATGCCGAGCCGTCCGGCGAAGAAGCTAAAGACAATCGAGAAAGACACGGGTGCAAAGAAGAAGGCGGTGGGCTTTCTAGACCTGCCTGCAGGATTGTTTGTAAGCACGTATACTCCTTGTACACTCCTGACTGATGTGGCCACAGAGGTTCGAAACACGATATATGTCCATGCAGACAGCCATCACGTACACGGAGAACTTCTACTTGCCCGCTGGGGTGACGGTCGAAGACCCTATCCTGGGAAGGAACACTGCACATCACGAGCATATCTCGGCCTCACGCAGACTTGCCAGACCATCCGCACAGAACATCGACCGATGTGGCTACGCAGCTGTACGACACAAGCCAATTGTGAAGATCTTACTGACTTCCTCGACGTCTTCTACTCTTCGTCAGCCGATTACCAGAATGTGCCCGAGCAATTGCAGATTTGCGTCGACAGGCACAATGTTCGTGCGTCCCTTTCAAGCATGACCGTCATGACGAGACTGTGCGACTTACGAGCCCACCGCCTTTCTGCCCAAATACAATTCGTAGGAGGAGGCTTCCTATCATTCTGGTCCGGAGTCTTCTTGTTGCAGCTGCGATGCATGCGCTCGTGTAGACGTCAACCTTTGATAGCTAAACAACTTCCTGGAATTGGTCAACAAACAATGGCTTACCGACATAGAGCTAGGCAACATTTACTGGGTTGGCTGCGAAGTTGAGCCGGACGAATGGAGCGGTTGGACGACAACCAACAACTCTTTCTACATTCACTACACTCAAGAAGGCGCATCCAGGTCCCCGGCACTGTGCAAATGGGACTTGTGCGAGGATGTTTGTGAGTGTACCATATCAATTGGCAGAATATGGGGTTGAAGGACCTAGACATGTTTCAATCATCGTGTCTTTACGTTTGGGTCGAGAACAATGAGATAATGAATTCTCGGTACGGAGAGAAGGATGATGAGATGTGGTAAGAGGTCGTATCCCCAAAGTGATACAAACACGACCCGATGCTGTACAACTCATCTCACACGGTTTGGGCCAATCGTCGGACCATGAACTCATCGAGGAAATTCAGACTCTGGTCGAACCTTGGCTTGAGCAGCGATTTACCAGCTGTTATGGGCACTCTCTCAGGCGCAGGCGTCGAAAGATACATCTTTGCCCGCGTTCGGTGCGCAGCGCGAAATAGCTACACGATTTCATTAGTACTCTGCGAACTACATTAAGACAACATTGCAGACCTTACCTTTAGCTGCTTTAGTATCCCCTCGAAGTTCCGCATCATCTCTACTTCATCCTCATCATGCACCTTCTCGCTCAGTGTCCTTCGGAATGAATGCTTCCTCAACGACTCACACAGTTTCCTCTGCCTCTTCGGCGCACTCCTCTGTTGGTCGATTGGAGCCAGATACTGTTCAATGCCCAGAAAAGCATCCAACGCTTGGAACAGCAGCACCTGATTTCCGCTCAGTCCATCAACGCTCTTCCACGCGTGGGTTTCCTCGTCATAGTATGTAGTGCCCCAGGCATAGAAGCCCTGGACATGCAACAGCCAAACTGACTGCGATACTATCCCATCGTGAAGGTTGTTGAAGTAGTTGCCCAATACGATCTTCATCTGCAAAGCCATATATGTGATGTGCCGCGCACAGGCCTCTTTTTTCCCCCAGCAAAAGCAATGGTTGCTAGTGCCATGTCATGGTAGATGGGGAGGGCAGATTCTTCGATGTCATAAAATACGCGGGCGAAGGCTTCTTCGCTGGACGTTACTTGCTGTGTCATGCCAGTGTTTATTTTGGATGTGTAGGTTCCGTGAATGTCGAAGTTCAGAACGAGGTTGCTTGCTGGGCAGGTGAGTTAGAAAGGCTGCTAGAATAGCCAGCATTGGAGTGACAAATAGTTATTCCCACTTTGTGACGTACAGCCGAAGTGCTGTTGCATGTAGTCCCATTACTCAGTCAACTCGATCGGTAAATGGACTTCCTTCTCGAGCTGGGCGACCTTGACGACGGGAATGGTTCCCCATCGAAACGCATGTCTGCTCAAAGCGATGTAACAGTAGAAAACATTGTATACATCACGCGGAAAGATGTCCCAACGACCAGCGTCGGCCGCTTGGAGAAGCTGGCAAGCGTGTTAGCTTCTTTCATCGCACACTGTGGTGGTGGCTGCATCCCTTACCTTCTTCAATTTAGCTATGTTTACACCCTCACGAAGTAAACTCTGGAACTGCTGACGATACTCTGCAATTCGTACAGTGTTCAATTGGTCGTCAAGGGAGGGGTTTTCCTGCGGAAGAAGTGATGCGAGTTCTACTTGTATCTCTTGATACGGTCGAAGAGGCACCGGCCAGGATAATGACCTATGATTCGCGTTTGGTGGCCAAGATCCTGCTCCATCTTTTTGAATTAAATCATCCAAGACCTCTGCTACCTCGTGGTACTCAGTCAATTCCCTATCTCCTTAATCCTCAACTTCTTCTTCTTCTTCTTCTTCTTCTTCTTCTTCTTCTTCTTCTTCTTCTTCTTCTTCTTCTTCTTCTTCTTCTTCTTCTTCTTCTTATCTGATGCGGGCTGGTAGTGTAAGCAGGCGAGGAGAGAGCTCACGGGTCCCGTTAAGAGTATTTTTGCGGAGCAAAACAACGTTTTGTCTTGTACGAGTCATAAGCATGGAGTAAGATTGTGACCTTGGAGTTGCGGTAGCTGATGGATGGTCGGAGTAGCACTACAGCGGCGAGGGCACAAATAATGAAAAAGAGACCAAGTAGCTTCATTCATAGTCCAC
>Ga0247803_1001695_pt1 | contig 11400 bp, 14 predicted proteins | sample UWRJL014104B1_FD_180928 | JGI IMG/M metagenome (GOLD analysis project Ga0247803, IMG submission 180928) | Plant litter microbial communities from Arlington Agricultural Research Station in Wisconsin, United States - UWRJ-L014-104B-1 | ecosystem: Environmental > Terrestrial > Plant litter >...
GGGGACGAGGCCTGGTGTGACGGCGGAGACGGCGAAGCTCGAGGAATGCGGCGTATCGGATGGTCCGGAAGCGCGGATTCACGCAGCAGCTCCTGTGGCGCGCGGAGCGAAGGCGCGGGTTCTCTGAGATGTGGAATAGCAGCAAATGTGCCGTGAGTGTGCGCCCAGCTGCGGCAGCGTCTTTTGCGTGGGGTGTGGCTCCGAGGCTTGTCTGCACGTCAGACAAGATGCCCATGCCCACGCCATGCCCATGCCCATGTCGGAGGAAAGAAGGCACCACCCCTGTCCACGCTTGGACCACGTTCGGTGCCACTCCCGCTAAGCGACGTGGCCGCTAACATCGCTCCCGACGACTTGCGCCGTGTCGTCTGAAGACCATGTCAAGACGCACGGCCATCTACACCATCTTTCGACAGGTCCAAGTGACGCCGCTGTCAGCCAGTGGGAATGGAAGCGTTGTTGGTCTTACACTGAGCGACACGGCAGTTTGAATCGAGTATCGTCCGAGTATAATTAGCAGCCCAATATGCTTCAAAGTAGGTGGTCTGGAAATTGCGGTTGAAAGAGGAACGCTCCCACTCTTATCAAGTCCTGGACATCTTGTTCCGTAAGCATCTGACGTGGGGAGCATCTCCACACTCGCCGGAATGAGAGCTAGTGAGAACAGCGCTAACCAGAAGGAACGCCTTCGGGTGCCAAATCGTGGTAGTCGGGACTACTGTCGGACGACGTGAGATGTGTAACATTGCAGCGATGCCATAGCTCAGATACCCTTACCTGCGGCTCAACAAACACCCCGACTGAAGCTTCGCTATTTATCCTCCTTGCTTATTCACGAAGTCGGCCTCATTGATCGCATTGGACCCTGCTCATCAGTGACAAGGTATCAACAAAACGGTGCGGCGTGGGGTAGCGCGGCTTACGACACAGTCAGCACTCCATAGTCACATCGAACTCCACAAGAAGCGGCGCGCGAACGAAATCATTTAAACCTTCTCTGCCAAACTTTCCAGCGCCAAGCCAGAACACATTTATTGCCTTGCCAGAACGATGACCATCATCACCTCCACCGAAGGCAAGATTCCCCTGGACATCCCTCACGCCAACAAACCCTGCGAAACGTGGTACAAAATCATCGGCGACCTCACCAAAGGCATCCCACTACTCGCTCTCCACGGCGGTCCTGGCGCCGCACACGAGTACCTCCTTCCACTCATCGACCTCCACACCAAACATAACAAACCCATCATCTTCTACGACCAAATTGGCTGCGGCCGGTCTACGCGCCTGCGCGAGAAAGCCAACGACACCTCCTTCTGGTCCGTCGACCTCTTTATTTACGAACTCGACACGCTCATCGACCATTTCGGCCTCCGATCGCGTGGCTTCGATATCTATGGGCAAAGTTGGGGTGGAATATTGGGTGGTATGTATGCGGCTCGTAGACCGGTGGGATTACGTAGGTTAGTGCTTGCGGATGCTCCGGCTAGTATTCCGCTTATGCTGAAGGGTGTGGAGGAATTGGTAAACTTGCTACCGAAGGAAGTGCGGCGTGATCTAGAGGAGTGTCATCGAAATGGTGATTTTGAGAGCGAGAAGTATAAGGCTGCTTGCCTTGTGTTTTATAAACGGCATCTTTGTCGGTTGGAGCCGTGGCCGAAGGGAATGGAGTTGGCCATGGGCCATTTGGAAGAGGATCCCACGGTCTATGGCACGATGTAAGTATCTCGTTACTCTCTTTCCCCGTCATGTCTTACCCCGACCCCAACCAACACGTCGCTGACCAAGCATATGAAGGTACGGTCCTTCCGAGCTGTTTCCCACAGGTCTTCTCAAAGACTGGGAAGGCTACTCAACTGCCCACCAAATCGAAATTGAGACCTTGCTAATCAATGGGCGATATGACGAGGTGCAAGACGTGGCCATTGTGCCTTGGTTCCAGCGTATTCGTAAGGTCAAGTGGGTGCGGCTGGAGAAGTCAAGTCACATGGGTCATTTTGAGGAGCGAGAGAGGTACATGCAGTTCGTCGGCGATTTTCTAACAATGAAGTAAGCAAGTAGATTATTCTGCTTTACTCTGGGCAGGTGCAGTAATGTCAATCTCAATCGCTCTTCCATAGACTTCCAATCTATTCAAACTTGCATGCTCCCCACGCCTCCCTCATCACGTCTCCCTAACGACTCCGGCGAACAAACCGAGACCAGCAAGCACAATCTTGCGGAAGGGGCTTTGAATGCGCTCTGCATGTTTTCTCGGCAAACCAGGTTGCGATCGACGACTTACGGACCAAAGACCTGCTCCACATGTAGCGGAAAGTTGGCGCATATATCGTGAACTTCTTTCGCGCGCTGTTTGCAGGCCCGCGCGATTGGCGAGATGGCGAAGATGTCGGACAAATACAAACGACAAACGCTCGCGATCGCTGAGATGCAGGATCATGCTCGAATATGGTAGCCCGGGTGAATGGATCCAGAGAAATTAGTGAGTGCGATCTTATGTCCTCGACATTTGGGGTGGAGAGCGCAATGATTCTTTTGCTTCGTCGAAGTGAGGTAAATTCGCGGTCATCGGCCACGTTAGGCAGCGTTCTTGTGGGCCTGAAGGGCTTGCCTTAGCGATTTCGCGGCCAAGATCGAAGAGGCCGTGTTTGTGCATCTTACGAACCTTCACTCACCGCAGATCGGTATGATGGAAATTGTACTTGGGTCACTTTGGCCGACGCTTTCCTAACTGTTAACTTCACCGCTAAGAGGTTTGAATCGACTTCACCGCAAAGTCAGCCTATATTAACGAAACCCCAAACATAACACACATACTAAGCTTTCAACCCTCAACACGCGACCGTTAACCGAACGACTGGTTCCAAAGAAGCCAGCCGCCAACTTCCCCAACTTCTAATATACCACCCAACCAAAGATGGTCGACCGCCAAGTATTCCGCTACACCGACTCCCGCGGCGACACCATCATCTACAAATTCGACCCAAAGCTCATCTCCCACCCCGACGAGTCACCCATCACCGTCTTTCACGAGTGGCGCCAAGACTTCCACAACCGCATCCAACTCACTTCGACCCTACTTGACAAAGAGAGCGTGATCGAGCGATACAAGAAAGACAAGAAGCCGGCTGTGGGCACGCTACTGTGGGAGGGGATGGATGAACAAGGGAAGTGGGTTAAGTGTAGGTTTATGCCTTTTGAGCGGAATGAGAGGGGGTTTGCAGTGGAGTGAGGTGCGAGATGAGGGGAGAATGGAGGGGTAATGGGCGGCTGGTAGTGGCAGTGGGCGGGCTTGCAGAGGGCAAAGGGAGGGGACATTAAGAATCGAACTCTGTGCTCTCGGGGATAGTGGCATTGTCAATATACGGTCCTCGGTAGGACTGCTAGATCTTGAAAAAGAGGTAATAGTATGAGGTTTTGTGGTACTCACTGGTACTATCCCATAGTAGGTCGTTAATGAACCAGGCCTCCCACAAGCCTGTAATGTATTCTTCGGTCATCGCGGGAATACACTTTGACAATGCAGACAGCGCCAAAGATATGCTAGCGCCGTATATCAAGTTCAGCCCAATGTACTGGCTCACGAGTTCTCTCCAGATAGCCGCTGCTTCCCCAGAGGATTTCAAGTGTAGATCTTGAGCAGGCCTTTTGATTCCTTTTAATTAGAGAACCTGTGCGGGCTTGATTAAATTAAACTATCACTTCCAGTAAGATCACTGCATTGTCGTTTCTAGCCATCTTGACATTCGTAAATGAGCTCTTGTGACGTAAAAGTAGGGTACGAAAGCTCAAGTGGCTTTCCTTGAATACCCAAACACGGGTGAAAAATGGCATTGCAGCTCTGGAATGAAGATGACTTTGACGTTCAGAGAAGGAGACTGCGTCCCATCTTAGTTCCGTTACTGGTGTCGACAAAGAGGCCGTTGTAGGGCCCATTCGAGACAGTTCCCGCGATAGTAGTGATGACGTTTTATTAATGTTACCCACCAGAACAGCCTGATGGCGCCAGTCTTCCTTATGGTTTTATAGTTCTGGAATATACAGAGGCAACCGATCCAGAGATACCGTATGGCGAGGCTCCACGCAACTTTGATGGCATGCTGGAACCTCAGAAGCTGATTTCCGGCTGATGCCTTGCTGGTGCCGAAAAAGCGTGGCATTGAGAGTCCGGAGAGGTTGATGCTCACCCCAGGAATGGCTAAGGCATGTATAAGATGCTCGTTCTCCACCAGTGACTTGGAGGTGGATGCTGTCGTCTCGGCTAGACTCCAGGCTAGGAAGGACTAGGCAGCTTCGTCAGTACCTTATCCCTCTACCCTCTGTTCCCCCCACGAAATTCAAGAGCTTCCACACGGTATGTAACGCCCATCGCAATATCTTGTCCGCAGAGGTCAGATGATAGTCAGGACGAATGCCTGGGGTGTCGCGACAAGCAGCCTCAACAGCTCCGCGGCCAATTCCCTAACGAGTTAGCGTCGAATGTCCCCAGCTTTCCAGAACTCCACTTCATCGTCACTGTACATCCTGCGCAACGACAAACATGCGCCGTCTATGCACCATTAAATGCAGGTGCACGACTTCGGTAAAAGAATAAATTTGATTTGTTCCGAACCACGCTGCCGACCATCAAACGGTAAAACCCCACATCCCGACTTACGTTGCCGACCGGAGAAGGGTGCTCGAAACAATCAGCCTTTCCCGCCGGCAATCAACAATCCCTGAACCTGCGCATGCTTGCTCCAATCCCAAGCTCGGAATCTCCGTATACTCGCGTTAATCCCACTTCAAATTACATTTCTGGTTACACTGCCCGCTAATCCGGGGACAACGAGAGTTCAGCCGTCTCTTCCATCTCGTTCTCTTAGAATCCTTTCACTCTGCACTCTGACTTTTGCTCGTGCTAAACTCCTAGGGTGTTTATTTGGTGCGCCGGATGCCTCAGTCGGCTCTTTCTGAGTAGGGAGAGGGAATGGTGTTGTAGTGCTGTATAAGAGTCGGTCTAGTACGCCAGGGAAGATGCTTCTACAGCCAGCAACATCTTCGAGCCTTACCAGAGAACACTACGATCGAGCATCAACATGAAAGCTTTCACCACCGCCTTCAGTCTGCTGGCTTCGGCCAGCTCGGCCTTTGGAGCTCTGCAGCAGGTCACCGGCTTCGGAACTAACCCGTCTGGTGTTCAAATGTTCATCTCAGTCCCCGCCAAGGTTGCGACGAACCCGGCCATCGTTGTTGCTGTGAGTTCTACGACCATCTTATTCGAGATGATTAGTGGCTGACTATGAGGTTAAGCTCCATCCTTGCGGTGGCGCAGCGCAGAGCTGGTACAGCGGCACCAAGCTACCAGCCCAATCCGAGAGCCTAGGCTTTATTCTGATCTACCCGCAAACGACCAAATACAGCAACTGCTGGGACGTGAACAACGCAGGCTCTCTGACACACGGCGGGAACGGCGATGCTCTTGGCATAATCAGCATGGTCAACTACACTCTTACCAAGTACAACGGCGACAAGTCCAAGGTCTTCGTCATGGGCGGCTCTTCAGGCGCCATGATGGCCAACGTCATGGTGGGATCGTACCCGGAAGTTTTCGAAGCTGGCGCTGCCTACTCCGGTACCGCCTTCGCGTGCTTTGCCGGCTCCAAATCCGACCCGACTCCATTCGGCGCCAACCAGACCTGTGCTCAAGGTCTCCAGAAGACACCAGCGGAGTGGGCCAACTACGTCAAGAATGCTTATTCTGGATACACCGGCAAGCGCCCACGCTTTTTGGTTGCGCATGGTCTTGCCGACACGCTGGTTCGCCCGCAAGCCGGCTATGAGCAGCTCAAGCAGTGGTCCGCTGTTTTGGGCGTCACCAACACCAAGAACGTGACCGGAAGTGCTGTTCCGCAGGGCTCGCAGTACACTCAGCATGTTTTCGGCGATGACAACAAGCTGGTTGGCTACTTTGGGCAGGGCGTCGGCCACATTGCGCCGGTGGTCGAGTCTGTGCTTCTGAAGTTCTTCGGTCTTACGACGTAGAGGTCGGATCGGGTTATTGTTTCGATTGGACGTCGTGGTACTGAAAAACCGAAGAACGAGTCTTGAGCTGGACTGGCATCAATTTTCGAAGAATGTGCTTCTCTGTCTATTCAATTGAGATGCTTTTCGTCGTACATATACCTTAAACAAATCTTTCGCTGAACACTTCATGTGAACTACTTATCTAGTGACGTCATTGTTCGCAAGTTTGCGAGGTTGCTAAGGGTGGTAAGCATCACTCGCCGTGTCGAGCTTAACACTGATTGCAACTGGTCAGTACAGGAGGCATAGGACCGTCCCGCACTGACCCACCAACACGACAAACAAGAGAATATATTTATCTACTAACACGAGTGCTACCCTAGCTGTTACTGCTGCCCATATCTATACTAATACCCGTCATGATCAGCTTCTCACTCACGAGTGCACCGCAGACGCACGCTCAGTATCTCAACTCGTTAACCGCTTCCATATCTTCCACAGCCTCCTTCTAAGCTCCTCTTTATCCAAATCTTTGGGTAAGGTTCATTTGTACCATCAGAACTACACATATTAAAGCGTCTCCAGCTATCTTACTGCTGCGTTCTGCAGTGCAATGCTGGGGAATGTGCAGATGGCAAAGCTGTGGACAGAAAAGGAAGTCGAAGCGAAGGTGTTTTGTCTTGGCGAGGACCATCCGGATTGTCAGAAGGAGCAGGGCGTGATGAAGCAATTGAAGAATGCGGCAAAGAGCAAAAAGCCATTCCATTACACGCAGATCAATTGGGTCTTAGATTGGGATCAAGGACCCGATTAGGTGTGGGCACAATTCAGGACGTCAATTAGGCTCTAGGCCTAGTGCTGAAGAAACTGATTTTGTTCTTGGACTAGCCTCAGGTCAACTTTGTGTAAGGCGTAACTTTAGTACGTGTTACGAGACGTCCTGTTCGCAGCTTCCAATAATTGTGTGAACTCAAACTTGCGGCCAATCATGCCTCCGTGGCTCGGCTACTTTTTGAAAAGTGATGTTGAAATATAGCCACGGTCAGCAATATCTAGACGCAGGGTTTGTGCCCCCGCCTGACAATTGGGGCTCAGCACCTCTATAGTCTACGTTGGCTTGTTCGGATCCCTTGCCCACCTCGCGCGTCGTGATCACATCCCTACAACATACTATGTTAAGCGATCTGATAATACGAAGCACTTAAAGTAGTCCACCAATCAGCACGTCTACCGTTGATCATTTACCAAGCTGAACGTATATTTTTCCGTAGCATTTAATCTACATTGGCTATCGTGCATCTTTACTGTGCCGCTAAGCCTTGGAATTCATTTACTAGTTCGGTTCTGTGTGTGACGAATCCGTGCACCGGGACGAGGCGCGAAGTGTAGACGTAGATTGTTCAGAGCATATCGAGTATATATAGAATGTATGGTGCTCACAGCTGCGAAATGCGGTACATCGATTGCTACTTTCCCAGAATATGAAGACTCTCGTAACAGTGCTCGCGTCCGCTTCGTTGGCTGCGGCGCACGGCTTCGTGCAGAATGCCACGATCGGAGGAAAGGAATATGACGTACGAAAATCGAGCGCGACTGTTCTCCAGAGACATGCTGACAGCTGATTACTAGTTCTACCACGTACGAACTAGGTCCATCGCGAGGCTTCTAAATGAATTCGTCACTGACAGCCGTGGTAGCCGTACCAGGACATCTACATGAACCCCGCTGTAAGCCGCGATGCAACCAACACCTCCTTCAAGACACTAAATTTCCACACAGCCTGAACGCATATCCCGCGCAATCCAGGGCAACGGCCCTGTCGAGAATGCTACCCTGATCGATCTTGAATGCGGCGGCTACACAGCAGGCGGCTTCGTCGGTTCGAAGCCCGCTCCGCTCCACGCACCCGCGCCCGCTGGATCTACAACCAATTTGCGATGGACACTGTGGCCTGAAAGCCATCAAGGTCCCATCATCACATACATGGCAAGATGTCCCGACACCGGTACAACCTCCCTTCAAACATAAACCCAATTTCTCAAAACTGACATGAATCAGGCTGCCACACGTACCAGCCCAACGGCGACGCCATCTGGTTCAAAATTGCCCAAGACGGTCTCCACAGTACCGATGCCGACTGGCTGAAAAATGTCTGGGCCGATACACCCCTCATGATCGAACCCAATTCGGGCGTAGACTACACGATTCCGTCATGCCTCAAGCCCGGGTACTACCTCGTTCGCCACGAAATCATCGCGCTGCATAGTGCGTATAACGAGGGTGGGGCGCAATTCTATCCGAGTTGTCACCAGTTAGAAGTTAGTGGCATGGGCAATACGGTGCCGAAGGACTTGGTGAGTTTTCCTGGGGCCTATCTGAAGGAGGATCCGGGGCTTTTGTATAGTCAGTATAATCAGCTGCCCTATACGATCCCGGGACCAGCGGTTTTTGCTTGCTGAATTGGTGGAGAGAGGGGATGAGATGGGATGGGATGAGATGAGATGGGATGATCTAGAGTTCGATAAGCCTGTTTACCGGGCATAAGAGAACTCTGCAACATATTGCTTGTGGTTCTAAGAGTGTTTGCGGCTTAAGGCTTCTCGAGGGCCTTGATCGCACTCAACAACTCTCCATCAGTGACAAATCCCCGGTTGTCTTGGATAGCCTTCTGAAATAGACATTGCACATGCTTGAGCAGATCATGGACGGGATTGTTCACAACAGCTTTCGCGCAGTCGGTGTATCCCTCCAATAAAAAGCCCTTGAATCACGAACGCTACGTCAAAGCGTCCTTTATGCCAGCTGCAAGATAATGCCCAACTCCTTCTCTTTGCGATTCCTTTCAAACGTTGTGGTCCGTTGCTATCCAGCTTCCTAACCATCTCGCAGAATTCGACATCGTCCTGGAGCTCTGTCTGCTTGAGTTCTACTGCATGTCTAACGTCTGCAGCTGCAGGAACGAAGTACTCGGAATTTCCATTCGATGAGTATGAAATCAGTGAAGCCACTCTTAGTCTGACATTCGGCTTTGTTATCAGGGGCATCAGATTTTGAGTAAAGCATGCAATTCTGGGCATAGATGTCCCGATGTACCATATCGTAATCCCCATGCAGCAGACTCTACAGCGCCGAGCTAAGTTGGAAGAAACAATGGGCTGTGAGCTCCACCGTATTGTCAGATATCGGATCCTTTCAGATGTGCCAACATTTTGGAATTGGTATCCAACGTAGACGAGACCACAGGAGACTGCGATGTAGCAGTAGAGGATGGCTGCAGAACTGGCATTTGAGGTCTGGACATACCGAAGCTGGGGGGCGTCGAGAGCTTTTCGTCAATGGAAGGTTTACCCGTGCTTACTAAGCCAGCTGCCTCGGCAGCAATGACCTCCCAACTTTTCTCTCCGCGCATCTTCTCACGCGTCATTGCGACCCTCTCCCTTCGACTCACAGCCCGAAATGCCGCCTCCAAGAGCAAAGAAGCTGACCGCGCAGCCGGTGCGGACGCGACATTTCGCGGGCAAACCAGCAGCCGCCGAAGTCGAAGAGCCATCGAGCAGCTCCGAATCCGAATCGGAAGTAGAGTCCAAACCAAAGCCGATCGCAAAGCCAAAGCCCGCGCCGCTGGCCAAATCATTCCCCCAATCTGCGCTGAAGACGAAGCTCGCCGCACGGAAAAAGGACGAAGCGCATTTGAAGAACATCGAGGATGAATTCGAGACAGAAAGCGAGGATGGAGCGGAGGGACCGGGCAGTGCGAGTGGAAGCGGCAGCGGTAGTGGAAGTGAGAGTGAGGAGGAATCTTCCGAGGAAGAAGAGAGCAGCGAGGAGGAGGCGCCGAGGAAGCTACTCCGGCCCGTCTTCATCAAGAAGGGCCAGCGGATAGCACCGCCCGCAAAGACGGCAGAAGAGTTGGCAGCAGAAGAGGAGCAGCGGCGGCTGGACCAAACAAGAGCGCTCGTACAAGAGCAGATTGAGCAGCGCGCCGCAGAAAAAGCAGCTGGGAAGAAGGACTGGGATGACGACGTAGAAGAGGCCGACATTAACGCTGTCGACGACACCGACGGCGTCGATCCCGCCGCCGAATACGCCGCCTGGAAGCTCCGTGAACTGAAGCGTATAAAGCGCGAGCGCCTCGCCATCGAAGAATCCGAAGCAGAACGCGCAGAAATCGAACGCCGCCGCAACCTCACCGAGGCTGAGCGCGAAGCCGAGGACCGCGAGTACCTCGAGAAGCAACAGGAAGAGCGTGGTGATCGTGGAAATATGGACTTTATGCAGAAGTATTTCCATAAGGGCGCCTTCTTCCAGGATGATTTGAAGGAGCTAGGCCTTGACAAGCGGAATCTTATGGGTGCGAAGTTTGAGGATCAGACGAATCGCGAGGTACTGCCTGAGTACATGCAGATTCGGGATATGACGAAACTAGGCAAGAAGGGAGGGACGAGATATAAGGATATGAAGACGGAAGATACGGGCACGTGGGGAGACTATGGCGATACGAGGAAGCCACGGAGCAAGGGCGAGTTTGGACTGGACGAGCGATTCCGCGCAGACTCCTCATTTGGTGGACGAGATAGGGATCGGGAGGGTCCATCTGGTGCAAATGCGAAACCGCTCGGCGACAGGAAAAGGTTTGGCGATGATACCAATCGAGAAAGCAAGCGGCCCAGAGTCGACGATCGAGACTGAACGGCAACCAGGACAGTCATTGAACGCAGATTATAAGACCTATTCAAGAGATGGCAATCCCAAACATACGCGGGATACCCACATCCAGGCTATACGTGGCCGCGCCGCCACACCTCCCTCTCCGAGCCAGCATCTCCTGCATCATTGGAGAAGCAGCACGTTCGTATGAGTACGCGCCAGAGCGGCACGCAGAATTGCTACATGCAAGTGCAGTGGGGAACATTGAAATGATGTGCGAACGATACGCCAAAGTGCCCGAGAGTAATCCAAAATATCACTCCGTCGGCTAGGTTTGCCCACGGCGAGTACAGAGGCACCACTCGACGCTGTAGATAGTCAATACAGTTATCCGCTTCTCTCTACTATGAGGAGCCCACCCTTCAAAAGTGGTCCCTCCAAGCCCTCGCTAAAACTAAATTGCTAATCGAACGTATGCATGTCTCCCTTTCGCACGGCTAGTCAAGTTCAGTTCCGTCAGCAACCCTTGCCAAAAACCACGGCTTTGCAACCCCAATAATTGCCTGTCTCAACATCACCTCATCCACCGCATGCTCCCTAATATACCCCTTCTCCTCCACCAAAATATCCATCTGCACCCACTTCAAAAACTCCCCAATCCCCCTCATCCCCCGCTTTATCCCCTTCTCCCTCAAATACGCCCACCCCTGCTCCAACCTTTCCTCTCCCCACCACCCCTGGGCCACC
>Ga0247803_1001696_pt1 | contig 11398 bp, 8 predicted proteins | sample UWRJL014104B1_FD_180928 | JGI IMG/M metagenome (GOLD analysis project Ga0247803, IMG submission 180928) | Plant litter microbial communities from Arlington Agricultural Research Station in Wisconsin, United States - UWRJ-L014-104B-1 | ecosystem: Environmental > Terrestrial > Plant litter >...
TTTCTTCTTCGCTCCCTTTTCTTTCCACTGTGTCGCGTTTGCGGGCGCTGTTCCACTCCTAGTAGGTGCCCCATTGCCGTTCGTGGTGGTCTCACCATGGCCGTTGGCGTCCTGCAGTTTCCCTGCGTCGTTGATAGGCGTGGACTTCGAATGTTTCGGTCTGAACTCGTCGCCCAAGCCCGTTGGCGCCGTACTAATAGCCGTCGACGCTGTTCCAGGTCTATCAGACTTCAAAGCCAATCTCTTTCCTTCATTGTGCTTTGAGTGGCCTAATAGCGCAGCGCGTACACCCGTCCGACTGCTCTTCTTCTCCTCCTTGATCTGCGACTGTATAGCTTTCCAATTCTGGCTAACCTCTTTCTCGACCCTGCGTTTCCTCGCATGGCTCTCTTGCGTGTCTTCTGGCTCACCGGATTCCGGGTTTCGAGTGAGCTCTTCCACTTCCTTACGGCCTTGCATGATGCGCGCACGGCGGAGAAAGTTGGTTGGTTGATACCTCTTCAAGTATTCCTCGTCTAGGCCTTTCATGAGGTACGCGCTGGGTCCGAGGAAGGCGGCGAAGTCCTTGAGCACAAACCCGCCAACGCCGAAGCCGATCCCTTGCACGAAGCCCAAGGCGCCACGGTTTTTGGCGCCGCGGTATGGCTGCATCCAAAGTCCTGTTACGCCATCTCGGATACCGTAGATGAACTCATCGCGGCCGGCTCGAAGCCCAGAATGGAAGCCGGTGATGCGTGGTGGGCGGCGGACCGTTTCATCGCCGTACAGGCGGGGGGCATTGTGGAATCCTTGGGCTACAGCGAGTGTGAAATTCATAGGTGATTTGAGAATAGCGGTACCCGTCTTTCTGAAGCCGTGACCAGCTTCGTGAGCGAGTTCGTCAGCGAGGTCCTCATCTGGTACAGACAGTTGTGACAGCGTTGATTCTCCGCGAGCAGGACCGTCGGGTCTTCCGTTCTTCTGAGGCTTTTTGGCACTACCGTTCTGCGTAGCACTCCCCTTAGTCGAAGAATTGCTGTTCGACGTGACCTTGACTGTAGCGTCTGGAATACCCTCATTTGCCTTTGCCAAAGTCTGTTTTTGGTGCTTCTCTCTCTTCTCGATCCTGTGCTTCTTGGAGTAGTACTTCTCCCTCTTTTTTACACTCTTCACCATTTTCACTGGCACCAATCCAACGCCAGTTGCCACATCCGACACAGTACCAGCAATGGCGCCCCATGCACCAGTAAAGGGCTCACCAGGACCGCCAAAGTCATTCCACTCGTAGTGTCTGATCAGACGTAGATCGCTCCACCTGACTTTCTTCCACTCGACCAAGAGCTCCGCAGCAATTGGCGAAAGGCGGAGCGAGGTGTTCTTCAATCGCCAAGCTGCGGCGTGAGTAGGAAGGAGAGAGCAGCGCATGCTATCGGTATCTCTAAGTGGCAGACTTCGATGGAAAGACCGCACGGCATTCAAAGCACCATCGCCCTCTGCGGCGATGCTATCCGCGATCTTCTGGACGTTCTCCTTCGCTTCGTCGGTCAGACACTGCTTGATGCCTTCTGCCAAGAGCTCTGCGGTGAGCTTCTTGTACGGTATGCAATCGTGAGCACCGGCTTTGGCTTTGGACACCATAGCACCCCAAAATGGCTGGTCGCCAAAGAAGGGTACGATCATAGTCGGTGTTGCACACTTGAGCCCAGCTGCTGTCGTTCCTGCACCTCCATGATGCACCGCAGCGGCAACTTTCGGAAATAGCCAATCATGGGGCGTGTTTCCTAGCATGAAAACGTTGTCGGGCGCAGTGTCATTGCTGCCAAACCCGCCCCAGCCTTTGGACACTAGTGCACGAACGCCGGCGATCTCCACAGCCTTGTAGATGAGCTTCGTGAACGCATCTGGGTCGTCCACGACAATGGAGCCGAAACCGATGTACACAGGCGGCGGGCCATCGTCGAGAAACTTGACAAGATCTTCGGGGGGCTTGAACGAGGAAGCTAGATCGAGGAAGACAAATCCAGAGATATCGATCTCTGCCCCCCAATCTTTCGGTTTAGGGACAAGACCCGGTGACCACTAGACAGCGTTAGCGCCCAGGCTGGCTTAAACAGCTCGCGCAACTTACCATATACGTGTATGGGACCTTCAGACGGTAAAGCTGACCAGGCGCCCAAAGCGTTGATACTTCCTCTAGACATAGGGACTTGGCTCTGAAGCGATTGATCAGGTCGCCGAGACCCTGCCATGTCATCATCTCGACCAGCGGATAGCTCATAAAATTGACGTATTTCGCATCGACGTTGCCGGCTTTAATATTGGCCAGAGGATGCGGGAACTGGGAAGTAGGAGAGTATGGAAATCTGGCAATTGTTAGTAGGAGAAACGTTCTGAGATCCGAGGATGTTTACGTGAACATCATGTGCAACGGTATACCCAGCCGCTCAGCGATATGGGGCGGCGCAAAGCTAGGAGGATTGGCGATGATGGCGTCGCACACGAATGGGAACTTGCTGCCCACTAGGTTCGTTAGCTTTACATCCAGAATGTGTAGTAGTGAAAACGTACAAAGCTTGAGATTAGCATTGTCCTTCTCGTCATCCGTCGAGTTGACACAAGCGCGCCACATGCCCTCGAACATAGCGGACATGGCCGCTCGGCGCCTCCCAATTTCGCCCTCCTTTACCGTCTCCAAATTTGGGATCAGACCCGGGTTCTTCACCATGAAAGCCATGAGCTCCGAGGGGTCGCCGCCTATGGAGAAGAACTCGAGTCCGGAGTCGTTCTCCACAAATTCCTTGAAGGCGGGATGTGTGGCGATACGAACGCGATGGCCGTAGTCCTCCTTCAAGATCTTGCCTATTCGCAGAAAGGGCTGGATGTCACCGCGAGAGCCGATGACGATGACAACGATGTTGAGCCGTACGCGTCGGTCAGGGTCCTCCATGCAGTCATCCTCGGGTGCAATCTTCTCCCTCTCCACATCCTCCTCTCCATCGTCAGCGCCCATGAAGTGCTTCTTGAGTCCTGCACCTAGCGTCTTTGCAAAGTATCCGCTGTTGACCGTCTCGTTGATAGACAGCTTCAGCCGCCCGTCGTTCTTCGAGACCTTGCCCTTGGTATCGAAGTGCTCGTTCGCCAGTTTGAAGCGGGAGAAGGGCCCCGCGACAGGCTTCGGCTTCTGTCGATGCCCCTGTGCCTTGGGGCCCTGGCCGTCGGCGGCTGCGGGGCTTGCACGCTCATCGTCGGAGTCGGACGAGCTCGAGTCGGTGGCGTATGGATCGAAGGTTAGCGTTGCCTGGCGGTGCAGCGGTGGTACCCTGTCTGTAGTGCCCGCGCGTTTCCTCCCTAGCAGCGACCGTCTCGCCTTGGGTTGCGGGCGTTCGGTTGCCGACTTGTGCATCGAGGGACGAGGCGTGGAAGAGGGTTCGCTCGCTGTTCCTGCCAGCGAGGGCGCGGGGAGCTCGCTGGACCTCTGCTGGTCCTGGGCAAAGTCTGTCGTTTGCATCTTTTCCAAGACGTTGATGGGCGCGGCGCCGTTGATAGGGGTGGCGGAAATGCTACCGCTATCTGGGTATGGGAACTTTGGCTCATGCAAAAGTTCCGCTATGGGCAGAGGGGGCGACTTCGACCATTGTCCATGGTTGTCAATGTCGTCAGCCATGGCGCCGACGTGTACGAAACGTTGGCACGGCGGCTGTTTAGTGTATACTCCGCGGCGGCGGGTGGGCGAGTAGTGTTACTTTCGATGCAGAGTGATGGCGGTGCTCAAGGCAGGAGTGAATATGAGGTGAGACGGCGTGAGAGGAACAACATGGAAGCAGGAGAGAGCGTTTGGCCACAGCCAAGCGGTGGACGAGCGGCAAATGATTTCTGTTGACGCGTGAGGATGAATTATTTGTGGCGTCACTGCTTGCGCCCAGGCACCGTTCCAAGTGGAGACCCCTGCTAGTTCCCGCCCACGCGGCGATCGACGTCGACGTCATTCGCCTAATCCATCCTCTTCTGCGGTGCGACGGTTGCGGGGATGCGGCGCAAGGCTCCGCTGCATTACTCTAAGATGACCGGGACTCTAGACGACATTCGACGAGGGAGATAGAAGGAGTAAGAATTGCCGAACTTCTCGTGGGTATGGGAGACAGCCGTATACACAACGACAATAGCGCCGTCGGATGCAACACAGTCGATCGCGCTATTGCAAAGCCTGGCGCGACCGGCCTCATCGAACAAGCCCGAGTGCGTTCCCCGCGGCCTTCGCAATGTCCACCGCCCAGCCGGTCCACCCACGCGCCGTCTGCACCGCATTCAAGATCCTCACGAAGCCACGATTGAACGCCTCCGTGTCTTCCCAGTCATCAGCACACGGCTCCCACAGTGCCGTCTCCCGGCTTCCTTCAGTGCCTCTTTTGACATACTGCCACTGCCCGTCTTCATCCTGCTTGACATGAATCTTGGGTCCTACCACCAGACTCCGACCCAGGATTCGCGAGTCAGCAACAAATCGCGTTCCGGCGTCCACCACATCCTCAGTCCTGCCCAATGCACCTCCCGCCACTAATGCTCGAGCAGCGGGCGTCACTATGGCGGTATCGATGAAGTAGGGGCAGAGCATGTTGACCCGGACACCATCCAGGTGCGTGCTCATGCGCAAGGACCGGAAGAGACCGGTGACGGCGTGTTTGGCAGCGCCGTACTGCGGCTGGACTGCTATCGGGGCGAGTCCTGCGATGGAGCCAACGAGCAGCAGATGTCGATCCCGACTCTGCTTGCCCGGCTCCGATTCGGTGCTGCAGGCCTTGGAGCCTGGGTTCCGGGGCAGCCAGTAGTAGGCTAGATGTGTCGTATACAGAACGCCATTCCAGTTGATCTCGTTAATCTTGAAATTGGGCTTGGGCGGCTCTGCGGCGCTCATATCTCTAGGTTTCTGCACAAAGTCTGGCCCTGCGATGCCGGCATTGGCGACTACCGTGTCCAGTCCGCCGTGGGGACTCAGTTTGACGGCATCCTTGAACAGATTGACCTGCGACTGCCAATCGGTGACATCGCAATGGACAAAGTGTACGCTTTGTCTGCCCGTCTCTTTCTGCATCTCACGTGCGAGCGCATCGCCCTTTTGCACATCGATGTCTCCCACAACGACCGTAGCCCCGTTCCTCGCCCATTGCCGCACGAAGCCAGCGCCGAAGCCACCTGCACCGCCAGTGATGAGAATGACCTTGTCCTTGACCCAGGCCGGCTCGTACGGAGCGGTAACGTCGATTGGCGGCGACTGCCGGATGGCAGCCTGCAGCTGTTGACCAGTTGTCGAGGACATGATGATGATTCGTGAGGAGCAGCGCGGGGTCCTGGGGACGGGAGCCTTATGGTTTTATGTTCCTCGGGACGCCCGTCTTGTACGAGACACCGCCGAGGCTCGCTTGTGAAAGACAACGCGTCCTTCCCGAAGTAGACAACGGCTTGCAGTGCGGTGAAGCTGAGCTGCATATCCTCCTTTGCTCCGTCATCTGCATCAGGTAGTACAAAGGAGATTTCGTCAGCAAATGCGCGTCTTTGCATGCGGGGAGCTGTGCCTGACGGTCGCATCTCCTCCGGGCCTAGAGGCTCGGCCCACGTCTCATCCCTGCAATTTTCTGCCCCGCCCTTTGTGCGACCCCACCTTGTAAACAACAGCCTCGTCTTTTCCTCACGACGTGATTGTACCGTTACCTTCATGCCAACAGCTGCGAGTGCTATATAAGCCTCCATCTCACCATGACCTCCGCCCATCCGTCCCTCGATGTCTCCAAGAACCACCTCGTGGCGACCCTCTTCTACAAAGCCGACTCGCCGCACTTCTTCCCGCACCCCGACGCTTCTCCACACTCGCCGACCGACCACCTCCCCTCCGCGTCCCTCGCCTCGCTCAAAGATGGCGCTGTGCCCACCGACAAGTTCGACGACTACCCCCTCGAGCCCCCGACGCCCGGCCCGAACCCACTCGACCACCTTTACGGCAGCTACATCAGCCAGAGCTGCCTCACAGAATTCTTCGCAACGCTGGCAAACATAATACCGGGCCTAGTAGAGGAGAACATTGTGAGCAAGCGGCTACAAAGGGACAAGTTCTGCCGGGTGGTCGAGGTGCAATTCCCCCTACCGAACGCATCGGCCATTACACTGGAGACGATGAGGAGGCACGACGCTATGTCGCGGTTTGAGCGCGAGTGGAACGTAGAGGCTGTGTTCCAGGCGGACACGATACATCGGCGGTACAAGCGACTAGCAGTTTTCGACATGGACTCCACGCTGATACAGCAAGAGGTCATCGACGAGATTGCATCGCTCATTGGTGTGGAAGACAAGGTATCAGCGATCACTGCAGCAGCCATGAACGGCGAATTGGACTTTGAGGCTAGTTTGCGAGCTCGATGCGCACTGTTGAAGGGTGTGCCGAGCACAGTATGGGAAACACTCAAGCCGAGGATCACCATGAATGAGGGTGTGCCAGAACTTATCAGAGCTCTGAAAAGGCTAGGCTTCAAGACCGCAGTACTCAGCGGTGGCTTCACCCCGCTCGCGAGCTGGAAGGCCGAGCAGCTCGGCTTGGACTACGCCTTCGCCAACCATCTCGTCGTTTCAGAGGACGGGAAGTCGTTGACGGGTGAGCTTACCGGCGAAATTGTGCATGCGCAGCGGAAACGGCAGCACGTCCTCGAAATCGCAGAGAAGGAGGGCATCCTCTTGGAGCAGGCGGTATGTGTGGGCGACGGCGCAAATGATCTGCCCATGATGGGTGTGGCGGGCTTGGGCGTCGCGTTCCACGCGAAGCCCAAGGTGCAAATGCAGGCACCTGCACGCCTGAACTCAAAGAGCATGCTGGATATTTTGTATCTGTTCGGGATTTCACAAGAAGAGCAGGAGACTTTACTTCGCTAGTGCCATAGTTGGTCTGCGATACCGTGCGCTGCTCCAGCTCCAAAGCCTGCACAAAAGACATCATGCATGTAGCCGAGGAAGCATTCCACAGCACCAACACCGTCCTCCTCAAGCGCGCACATGCTCATGCCGTACTGCCATCAGGCATGGAAGTCGACCTCGTGCAACATGAACAACCACCAAGATAATGGCTTCTTAATCCCTCGGTGCGACACTGAATCCATCCGCCATCTACGTATCCAGAGCTACGTCCAGCCCACACAGTACTACCGCAAACGCATTCTCGTTATTTCTTGGGCGATCTATGTGATGGAACCTCTCTGCAGACTTTCGACTGGCAGTTCTTAAAGCGGATTGCGGATGGCGTGCTTGGGTTTTCAAGCTTGAAGAACGTGGAGCTGGAGTTTACGAGTGAGCATATGTCGAAAGGTCGTTGGAAAAGGTTGGGCGTGCGGTTGCGAAGTTGGATATTTTGCTTTCGTGTTGGGAGGTTGGAGGTTTATGCGGGCCGCCGTTGGAGTGGGATAGCAGGAAGACGGAGGTTCATGAGGAGTTGAAGAGAGAATTGAGGGAGAGTATTAGGCATGAGAGGGTGATGTAGACGGAGGTTCATGAGGAGTTGAAGAGGGTTATGAGGGAGAGTATTAGGCATGAGAGGGTGATGTAGACGGAGCGTCTGGGGTCGAATGTGCTTGTAAAATAAAGAGTCGATGTTGGATGATGGCGGTGCGCAGCACCAACCCTTCCCATCAATGCACCACTTCAGTCTCCCTCGCCTGTCCTATTTTTCGTCTTCGTCGCAAGCCACCCCCATTTACAAGTCGTGATACCTTTCCCTGCCGTCTATCCATATAAATGAGCAAGTTGATATTGTTAACATCCAACTCGTCGTCAAATTGGATACGCCCCGGCCTAAGCTTGGGTAGCATGTGAGTCATGAACGTAAGACGCTTCAGGGGTTCATCACATAATAATACGCGCTGAGATCTGTCTGGTAAGCTTCGCAAGATGTGATTTTATACCCTAAGGCTGGGAATAGTTGATAACTTGTGCGCATATCGCCGTGTGCGGAAGAGCACCCCTCTCACCGGCCACAGCACACAGATAACGAGTCACACCATGAGGAACGAAGATGATACCCACATATTTCCACTGCCAATAAGGCTCTACATGACCTCGCTGCCGAAAATCTGCAAGGCGAACGGATGTCTGGCCATCCCACGCGCGTGACACAGTCCATGCGCGCTGCCAAAAGCCAGAAACAATGCCTCTACGAAGCAGGAAAGAATGGACCCGCTACGCATTTGACTTCTCGACCGAACTCATGAGTCCTATCCACAATCGCCACATTACCAATATAAGCCCCCCCTTGTAAGGTCGTCGCTTCGCGTCGTCCGACCAGAGAATATCGGTTCGCCACCCACCGATTAACACCATTCGTAGAAATCGACGAGTTGCGCCGTTGCCTGAACCGGATACACCGTTCCAGCCTCCACATTATCGGTGTATACCGCCCTATTTCCATGGCAAAACGCCAAAAATCAAACGCCAAGATAGATGCAGCCGGCAGCTGGCAGACAAAGGGAAAAAAAAAGAAAACTGTGGGTATCTTACCGTGAATGTCCGAAGCCGATTTTCAATTTATAGATGGAGCCGTGAGAGCGTGGTAGTTATGTTGACGACTGCAAGCCCCTAGGTGCGCATCGACTCGCTGCCGGCTCGGGAGTGCTGAGCACTGAATCGGCCATCTTTCTTCTGAGAGGGACGTCCCTGCCGCTGGTTAGCAACCGCGACAAGCGCTCATCGACGCGTAGATTGTACCTTGCGAGCCGACGTGTGCTGGCGTTCAATCTCATAAACCCGAGCAGCAAGGATAGGGTACTTCTGCAAGAAGGCCTGCAGAGCCTCCGGATCCACCACGTTGCCAATGCGGCGCTGGTTCGCGATGTTGTTGGCCAGACACTCAAAGATCGGATCATTGTCGAGGAAGACAAGTGCTGCGATCAGCTCCATAAGCTCCCAAGTCAGATCGTCCCTGCGGATCTTGTCACAGTACTGCTTCGTAAAGTGACCGATGTAGGTGTTGTTCAAACCTAGGACGCGAGCAGCACGAACGATGTTCATGTTACGCACGTCACCGTGCTCTGGGTCCAACGCAATGCTGAAGACCTTCGCTGCAACGCAGTGCTGTCGCATCCAGTCGAGATGCACCTTGGCAGCTTCCACATCCATGGAGTCCTTCGGGAAGGAGATTAAAGTTGATTTCGGGTTCTCAGTGAGATGCTTGTTCGCAATGTATGAGCATTGCATCAGCATATACTTCGGGACCTTTCCTAAGGCCTGCTTGCCCATCTGAATCTCAACGTCGCCGCCATTGCCCAGTGGCTCACGCTCGAAGCGAGTCATCTTCCGGATGTCGCGGCTAGTGTTGATTGTCGGCACAGCGGTCGAATTGATGAGGCGCCTAGGAACATAACCTTTGCTGTGCGAGGGGAAGGTCGACTTCGCCACTGGCTTCTTTCCCCAATTGGACATGTCGATGCCCATCTTTAGAACTGGAGCTGGCGGGACCGGCGGAGCCTTCTTGATTGTCTGGGGCGTCGCGAAGACTGGGCTGCGGGGAGCTGGGGCTGGGGTGGTCGAAGCTGCTTTCGAATCATCGGTAACATGCGCCGGCGAAGTGGCCGCGAGGGCTGGGTACTCCTCTGGCGACAGCTCGACCAACTTTATCTCGTGAGTGTCGTTCGTAGCCTCAGCCGCATGTTTGATCGCATCCTTCTCGTCCGCAACTCCAGTTGCATTCTCCTCGGTCGCCGTGTCTTCAGGGCCCACCTGTATTATAATAGCGTCCTCGGTAGCGGCTTGCTTCGCAAACTCGGTCTCGGACGCCGCTCGCTCCGATGGGATGTACTCAGAAGCTGCGTCATCAGAGGCAGGATACTCTACAGCGGTTGCGGGTGATAGAGGGTCCAGAAAGACAGGCTCACCCAACTCGTCTTCTGCTTCAGGCTCCAGCTCGCGAATATGGACTGCTTGCTCCTCAATCTCCGCCTCCAAATACGCGATGCGGCGATCTTTCTCGTCAACCTCGCCGATGTATTGGCGGAGGTTGTACTCCTGGGCGTTATTGGCGTCGTTCAACTCAGCGATGAGCGCCACCTGTTCTTCAAGGACACCCTCAAGGTCGTTGATGCGAGCGGTCTTGGTCTGAACCTCCTTCTCGAGTTCGTTCACTCGCGCTGCATTATTGGCGACGTCGTCCTTAAGCTCTTCGATTCGCTTCGCTCGAGCGTCGACAGACGGCTGAAGGACGTACTCGTCGTCGTCGTCGTAGTCAGCCCAGCTCTTCTGCCCGGCGAAAGGTAAGAAGCCGCCCGGGCGGTAATTGCCAGTGTCAGAGGCCACGGTGGGTTTGAGCACAAGAGCGCCCTTCTTTGCTGTAGTCGCCACGGCCGGCTGGGTCGACCGCTGAGGGGTTTGGGCCGGAGGAGTTTTCACCTTTGAGCCTATCTTGCTCCAGAGCGGCGCATTGTCATTCGACTTGTTAGACATTGCCGGTGCTTTCGTGTAGACAGGTAAGATTTTGTCAATAGTACAGGTCCAAAAGAGCAGTTGCGAGTTGCCGGTAACGCGTGAGGCGTGAGGCGGGCGAGACTATGGGGGTGCGGTAAAGAAGAAACGGACTAGAGGGGCGGTCAATTAATATACTTGCTTGTGCGGAACCGAAGCGGGCGCACGTGAAGGTGCAAAATGGAGTTTTCACGACTTGTGTGCGAGCGTGCCCGGGTGACAAAGGCGACTGTTGATGTATGAGGTGAAAGAGCGTTTGACCAATTAGAGAGCGTGCATGGCGCAGGCGTAGGGCAGGTGAAGAAGCATTGTAAGAGAGACGGCTGGCAAGATTTGTTGCCAGGTGACCGCCGCTTCAATGGCTTCTGTGAGATTCCAAATTTCCGCTCGAGGGCAGGCGCGACCGCGTTCGGGTGATGCCAGGAGTAGCAGCAGCACGTTAGTAGCGAGAGTGAATAGAAGACTATTGGCACAGAACTCGGTATGCCCGCCTTTGCCATTCATGTGCAATGTTGCGAATCAGGGTTCTCTTACCTGGACTAGCCTAGACCTACCATGACAGTACATGAGTAACTTGTGGGGTCCATGGCTGACTGCGGCTTCAACTCCGGGACACACCCAACACCCATCCAGATCTTAGTTCCAGCGATACCGTTTCTTTCGCCCCCTTGAATTTACATCTATCCATATATACCCACTGCTCGCAATGCGTAGGCTGCCGATTCGTAGTACCGTCGTTGACAAACAATCCGAAAGCAAGGTACAACCACCGGTACGTGTAGCAACGGCGGCCACCATGGCTTCGCTTCGGAGCCATTGAACAGCCTCGTGTAAGAGGCGAAGGACATGAAGAATGGGTGTTCAACACGATGGACGAAAGATGGGATGAAACACACGTGGCACGTGGGGGGGGGGGGGGGTTTGGGTGGGGACG